>OOGD01000293.1_pt1 | contig 10671 bp, 8 predicted proteins | sample 1670381 | NCBI WGS metagenome assembly OOGD01 (sample SAMEA98146918, study PRJEB22522) | marine metagenome | biome: marine biome; feature: marine water body; material: sea ice | place: Arctic Ocean | collected 14-Sep-2015 | depth 1.3 m | reverse complement strand
TTTATAAGAGGACGGAGACCAACAAGCTGTACACTGTCCTCTTCGTCGGCGGCGTCCGATGTGTATAAGCGACAGATGATATAGAGCTTGATGGCATCATCAAAGAGCTTCGTGAGAAATATTTTCTTAGTCTTCCAGCGCCCAGGGTCATCGATTTACTCAGTGCAATTGCTAAAACTACCGTTGGTGACGCTTCATTTGTTGATAGCTGGAACACCTTGGAAGAAGACCAATATATGGCGGATGGCGGACGATATCGCAAACGTCGTCACGCTGTATTCAAAGCCACGCAGCAAGCACCAAAACCAAGATTAATGCCTTACCAGCCGCATTATCAAACCGAAAATTACAACCAGCTAAATGGCGGTATTGAGCGACATTTCGCCCCAATATTGTCCGATTTAATCGAAAGTCCTACGCTAACGGCTTTACTCGATTTTGGCAGGCAGTTATTTAGTCGAACAATCGGAACCAGCCAATGGCACATTGAACTGCATCAATTTCGGATTGAAGCGAGAGACGGACAAAAAGGCAATCCGACTCCTGAAGGGGTGCACCGCGATGGTGTTGATTTTGTCATTGTAGTGATGATAAACCGGGTCAATATTGACAGTGGTGCGACCACTATTTACAACTTGGACAACCAACTGATTGGTGAATTTACCTTGCTTAAAACCTTCGACATGGCAATCGTTGATGACAACAAGGCTTATCACGGTGTCACGGCCATCGAGCAGCTTGAGGATAGCCAGGAGGCTTATCGAGATGTTTTGGTGATTACCTACAAAAAAATCGATGATAATATGCAGTAGAAGCGACCTAAAAGGCCGCATTTTCCTAATGAAATTAATAGTAATTACTCTATAATTTTATAATGTACATTTAAACCCATTTGTCGGTTGTAGATAAAATTAGTAATAAAGAAAGAGGCCTGTAGTGGAAAGAGAATCAATGAGTTTTGACGTGGTCATTATCGGCGCCGGCCCCTCAGGGCTAGCCGCCAGTATCCGTCTAGCGCAGCTAGCAAAAGAGCAGGAACGCGAGTTGACCATCTGTGTTCTTGAAAAAGGTTCCGAAGTAGGGGCTCATATTTTGTCTGGTGCTGTGCTCGAACCACGTAGCTTGAATGAGCTTATTCCCGACTGGAAAGCCAAAGGTGCGCCACTCAACACGCCTGTTACGTCAGATGAATTTAGTTATCTCACGGCATCTAGTTCATTCAAAATGCCCACCCCGCCGCAAATGGTTAACGAAGGCAATTACATCATCAGTCTGGGTAACTTTTGCCGATGGCTCGCAGAGCAGGCAGAAGAACTCGGCGTCGAAATATTTCCAGGTTTTGCAGCAGCCGAAGTACTCTATGATGAAGCTGGTGCAGTGCGTGGCGTTGCAACCGGTGACATGGGTATTGGCAAGGATGGAGAGCCAACCGATAACTTTGAACCAGGCATGGAATTAGTGGGTCGCCAAACAATCTTTGCTGAGGGCTGTCGTGGGTCGCTGACAGGCGAGTTGATGAAAACTTTTGGTTTGCGTGATGGCGTCGAGCCACAAACATACGGCATTGGTATCAAAGAATTGTGGGAAGTCCAACCCGAAAAGCATAACGAAGGCAGTACCTTGCACACTATCGGCTGGCCTCTAAAGTCAGACACTTATGGTGGATCATTTGTCTATCATATTGCTGATAATCAGGTGTCAGTGGGATTTGTCGTGGGGCTTGATTATAAAAACCCACATCTCAGCCCGTTTGATGAATTTCAGCGTTTTAAAACACATCCTGCTATTCGAACTCTATTTGAAGGCGCTAAACGTATTTCTTATGGCGCTAGAGCCCTATCAGAAGGGGGTTTCCAATCGATTCCTAAACTGACCTTCCCTGGCGGCATGTTAGTGGGTGATACCGCTGGGTTCCTTAACGTAGCAAAAATCAAAGGCACGCATACCTCGATGAAAAGTGCGATGGTAGCGGCTGAAGCCGTATTTGAATTATTACCTGTCGAGTACGATGAAGAAGCGCCAGGCTCTGCCCTTGAGGCAACGGCTTATCCCGACCGATTAAAGAAAACTTGGCTATGGACTGAATTGCACAAGGTACGCAATATTCGTCCTGGATTTAACAGAGGCCTTTTATTCGGTTTAATTAACGGTGCGCTAGAAACCTATATTTTCAGGGGTAAAGCACCCTGGACGATGGGCCATCACAAAGACCACGAACAAATCGGTAACAAAAACGACTACGCGAAAATTAACTATCCGAAACCTGATGGTAAAATCTCGTTTGATCGATTGTCATCCGTATTTCTGTCGAATACCTATCACGAGGAGAACCAGCCTGCCCATTTAAAGCTGCTTAAGGATAGCGTGCCAATATTACTTAATTTGGCTGAATACGATGCGCCAGAACAACGTTATTGTCCGGCTGGTGTATATGAGATCGTCGAAATTGAAAACCAGCCGCATTTGCAAATCAATGCCCAAAACTGCGTACATTGTAAAACCTGTGATATTAAGGATCCGAGCCAGAATATCCACTGGACGGTGCCAGAAGGTGGTGGTGGACCAAATTACCCGAATATGTAAAAGCCGTTATAGATATTTGGATTAAATAAAAAGCATCACTTTCGAGTGGTGCTTTTTTATGTCCGGCTAAGCCTTAATCCTTTCGAGCCAAAAATTCGAACCATTCAATGACAATTTCTGAGCATCCATCAAAGTTGAGTCTACCCCAGGTTAACCCCGGCGTAGCCACAGTGTTGGAATACCTGATTATAAAATTTCCCTATATTGATGCTCAGATTTGGCGGCAGCGCATCGCCGATGGCAAGGTACACTGGCACGACGGCTCACTGATAACGACACAATCGCGCTTTCAACCGCAGCAACGGGTCTATTATTACAGAGAAGTCGAAAGCGAACCCAGCATCCCCTTTAAGGAAACGATATTATTTCAGGATGAGCATATTTTAGTGGCTTATAAACCCCACTTTTTAGCAGTAATCCCTGGCGGTATTTATGTGAACGAATGCCTGCAAAGTCGCTTACGACGCAGCACCGGCATTGAGGTCTTACAAGTGTTGCACCGCCTAGATAGAGTGACAGCCGGTTTGGTTATGTTCTCAGTTAACCCCGACACCCGCCAGCATTATCATCGCTTATTTGAAACACGACAAATACACAAAACCTACCAAGCAATTGCTCGAACAAGCAACAGTGAAAACCTTATAGGTCAGAAGTGGGTCATTAAAAATCGAATCGTACCGTCCGAACCACGCTTTCGCATGCATGTGACCGAGGGCGAAGCCAACAGTCACTCTGTGATTCGATGCTTGCAGCAATCGAATCAGCGAGCGTTATTCGAATTAAACCCCGTTACGGGTAAAACGCATCAATTACGGGTTCACATGCAGACACTGGGTTGGCCTATATTGAATGACAAATACTACCCGCAATTACAGCCGCTATCAGCAGATAACTATTCAGCACCATTGCAGCTACTGGCAAAGAAACTTCAATTTATTGACCCAGTAACTCAGCATCAAAGGCACTTTAGTTATGATAGTAATTTATTACTTAAATGAGCTAAGACAACCTTCGGTGGACAATCAGATGCGTTCCTTAAGTAAGCCCGGTGTCTCCCTTAACCAGAACACCCCTTGGCAGTTCATCGCAACCAGTTCCTACCGGGTCCATACGCTTCAGTGATACGTTGTTCCAAGCTCAAGGACAGCGTCAAAGGCCTGTACTAAATGCTAACAATTTGGATCTTTATTTTTTGTAATTTTTAAGAAAGAAAAGGTAGTGAATCGTCGCCGCATTCACGAGTTTTACCCGCAAAATCTGGCGCTCTCAACCAAAGTTAGGTTGCTAAACGGTGTGGTTTGTTCAGCTGCATGCTGGTTTGATGTTCCTTAACCAGTATAAGTTAGCTGGCCTAGTCTTATGCATGACTTGTTGAATCGAATCGTCGAAGTTTTGGAGCTATCTACTATGGCTGGGTACAGCCGAGTTATGACTTTACACGCTGGGATTTAAGTTACACTAATGGGATCGTATTCAGCAGGACATATTAATGAAAACGGTCCGGGCTAAACGCTGCTATATCAAGGCTCAAAGGTTCACTATTGACCAGCTCCGAAATGAGTTTTCCAGTAATGCCTGACAGAGTCAGGCCAAGATGCTGGTGTCCAAATGCCAATAAAATATGCTTTGATTCTGAGCTGTGCCCGATGACGGGTAGGGCATCAGGCAGAGTCGGTCTAAAGCCTAACCATTCTTGATCTGGCTGACTAGGAAGGTCAAACATTTCACCAGCCTTCCTGGCCAGGTAGTCTAAATTTTGTTGATTCTTTTTAGGATTGTATCCCGCTATTTCGACTGTGCCTGCGATCCGTAGTCCTTCATTCATCGGTGTGGCATAGAAACCCGCCTGGTTCCAGCTAATCGGGCGGTTAACCTTTGCCTGAAGGTTGCTGTATTGAATGTGATATCCACGTTCGGTATCCAGTGGTAGTTGGCCTGTGCCAGTGCCTTTGATCTGTTTTGAGAAAGCACCGGCTGCAATAACCACATGATTGACTACGAGACTCTGCGCATTATCTAGTTGCAGTTTAACCATGTCGCCATCGGCAATAGTCTCGTTTACTCGGTGACTTACATATTGCCCTTTGTTTTTGAGGAAGCTATTAAAATAGCGAGTACACAATGATTGAGGATTCAGGGTCTGACTCGTGCTTTCGAACAAAATGCCTCTTTCGAAAATGGGTTTGATACCGGGCTCTAAGCGTTGAATATCGGTACGATCGAGTTCGATATATTCGGAGCCATGTTGTCTGCGGATTTCGTTATTAACACGGGCAGATTCATACTCGGCCTGAGTTTTATAGACATACATGCAGCCCCGTTGAGACATCAGGTGTTGTGAGTCGCTGAGTTCGAGTAAAGGGTTTAGACCTTGATACGATTTTTGCAAAATCGCACCGAGTGATTCAGTGATTTTTGCCACGCGCGATGGTCTACAATTAAATAAAAACTTTAGTAACCAAGGTAGATGAGTCAAGGCATAACGATGATTAACCGTCAGCGGACTATCGTTAGAAAATAATAGTGACGGCAAGCGCCTGAAAATGTCCGGGCTGTTGACAGGAATGCAGCCGTAGTCTGCGATGGTACAGGCGTTACCTGACGAGGTGCCCGAGCCCGGTTGTTCTGGGTCTATTAAAATGGCTGTAAAACCCTTTTTCTGTAACCACAGCGCGCAACTCAATCCAACAATACCGGCACCGACGATCGCGACTGTTTTATTTTTTTTCATATTGTAGAGATGTCCTAAATTTTTCGCTATGACCTTAACGTAATGTAGTGGTAACTGTGGCAAGACGCGAGCTAATTTTATACCGAAGCAACCGTCGCTTTTAATCGATACTGTCTGGGAGAGACTCCGATGCGTTTACGAAATGCACGAAAGAAAGCGGTTTCGCTCTGATAGCCTAATTGATCGACGATGTGGCTAATCAATACGTTGCTGGTTTCGAGTAAACGGCAGGCTAAACGCATACGCCACTGACTCAGGTATTCGCCGGGAGGGCAGCCAACCGTTTGGTGGAAATGAAGGTTAAAAGCGGTGCGAGACATACCTGCTTGCGCGGCGAGTGATCCTGTGCTCCAGCGTTCCTTTGGTTCACGATGCATTGCAGTAATGGCGCGCGCGAGTCGAATATCAGACAGCCCCGCTAATACGCCGGACTCTACTTTTTTATTCGCCATTAAAAAGCGCAATACGTGTACTAGCAACACCTCGCCGAGTCGGTCAAGCACCGTTTCCTGTCCGCAGCGCTGTTGCTGGCTTTCCTGCAGCAGCAGTTGAATAATTGGATCAAGTGTTTGTCGAGCGTTATCGTCGTGTTTGATCTGTAAGATGGGAGGCAGCATATCGAACAGAGGGTTGAGTTTCACTGCGCCAAACGTTAATTGGCAGCACAGTAATTGAAAGTCATCACTGTCGACAGTGACATGGCAATGAGAGTGCTGTGTCACCCAAATTAAATCTCCCCGCTGTAATCGGGTATTAGGCTGATTGTCGACTGAAATATGCGCATAGCCTTGGTGCACAATAGAGATGCTGGAAAGAGCCGGCAAAACTAAAACTGGCTGGTTGCAGGTTAATAATTCAATTAGCTCAGTTTTAGGGCTGAATAGTTCAAGCAAAGCGGAGAGTCGGTCCATAATTGTACGATTAGATAGTTAATATGAATTATATGTTGCTTATTGTACGATCAGCTGGGATATATTAGCAATACAAACTCACTTAATGATTTCATTTCATCACTAACCAAGGAACTCAAATGAACGTATTGAAACCTCGCCAGGCAGTACCCACACTCGATGTTGAAACACTACAGGGGCAGTGGTCTCTAGCCGAGCAGTCGCCACAACACTTTACCATGGTGGTGTTTTACCGCGGTCTGCATTGCCCGCTTTGTAGCAAGTATCTGAAAGAGCTTGATAAGTTGGCGTCTGAATTTACCGAGGCTGGCGTCTCTATATTAGCACTGAGTAGCGACGATAAAGAACGCGCGAATGAGGCCCAAGTTGATTGGGAATTAAATAATATCAGCATCGGCTATGGCGTCAGTGTAGAGCAAGCACAGGCTTGGGGTTTACATCGTTCAGCCGGTAAGGGTAAGACGTCGACTGGTTTTGAAGAGCCTGCAGAATTCAGTGAGCCGGGCCTTTTTCTGATTCGCCCCGATCAAACCTTATACTGGAGCCAGGTAAGCACAATGCCATTTGCACGCCCACATTTTAAAGAAGTATTGGGTGCGTTGGGCTTTGTTTTGGCAAATGATTATCCAGCACGCGGCGAACTGGTTTAGATCGCTAGATTTTATTGTTCAGTAACAATCAAAGTGGGCTATCAATATAAATAGTGCCCTAGGAATCTGTCGGACTTAGGTAATCGTAGCGAGGGAAAGTTATTTTGAGTTAAATTTTTTGATCGAATGAGGCGAATAGTGGTTCTATTCAACGAATTGGATCGATAAATTTGGCCGAAATGGCTTTTCCGCAGTAGATTTATCCTAAGTCCGACAGGCTCCTAGTTGTCGACTATTTCAATATTTAGCCTGTTCAAAAAATTCAGCAGCTTAAATCTAAGGTATGTTTTTTTCCTGATCATTTCCTAGCCTCAGTAGTTTTCATCGTGCAGGCTGTTTATACTTCGCGCTCGTATTCTTCGAGACACCGATGTCCATCATTTTACAAGTATCAAATCTGGTTAAACGCTTTGGTGCTTTAACCGCCGTTGACGATGTGAGCTTCGATATCCAAGCCGGTAGCTGTGTCGGCTTGCTCGGTCCAAACGGTGCAGGTAAGACCACGACTATCGAGCTAATGGAAGGTATCAAGACTCCGACCGAGGGCAGTATTTGTTATAACGGAGAACCGCTCGGGCTGCAGTTTCGTAACGAGGCGGGCATTATGTTTCAAAACACGGCCTTGCAGGAATTTGTAACGGTGCGTGAAATGCTGGTTCAGTTCAGTCGCTTTTATCCGAAAACGGCAGATATCGATGAATTGGTCGAACAATATGCGTTAAAAGAGTTTTTGCATCGGGATACTCGTCAGTTATCGGGCGGCCAGAAGCAGCGCCTGTTGCTCGCGATCGCGTTAATCAATCGACCTAAAATATTATTTTTGGATGAACCGACCACCGGGCTAGACCCGCAGTCGAGACGAAATCTGTGGGAACAGGTGCGTCGCGTGAAAGATAATGGTGCGACCATATTATTAACCACGCATTACATGGAAGAGGCTTATGAGCTTTGTGACGAAATTGCGATTATGGATCACGGTAAGGTTATTGCACACGATGCCCCTGACGTTTTGTTGGCGCAGCATTTTAATGATGTTGTGATTCAATTACGCGAGCAGGATATTCCGTCAGAGATTGGCGAGGTGGCGTTTGGTGCCACTTATCGAAACGATAGCGCCCATATTGTGACCAGTGATGTGAATAAAACGATCGAACAATTGCTACAGTTAAAAGTGCCGTTGCAACATTTAAGAGTTCGCGCGCGTAATCTTGAAGATTTATTTCTGGAGTTGACCGGTAAGGAGTTACGCACATGATGTGGAACCGTATGTACGCCTTATTTGTGGCACGCAATACTGAATTTTTTCGAGATAGGTCTGCATTGGCGTGGAGTATCTTATTGCCGATAATGATTATTTTTGTATTTGCCTATGCTTTTACCGATGAAAGCCCAGAAAAGTTTAAGGTGGCTTATCTTGTTGCCAGCGATTTGGTGAAGGAAGAAAGCAGCCCTGCCTTTGAAAAGTTTAAGTCGACTCGCTATATTCAATTTATTCCAGTGCAGGCGGTTGACGTCAATCTACGTAAAATAGAACGTCATCAAATCGATTTACTGATCGATGCTAAAACGTCGCGCTACTGGATTAACCAGACTTCTCCGAATGGCTATATCGTCGAGAAACTTCTGATAGCGGCCTATATTAATTCGTCCCAAACCCCGGTTAAAACCACGGTTGAGGGTGATCAGGTGCGCTATTTAGATTGGGTAATACCGGGCGTGATAGCGATGAATATGATGTGGGGCGCGCTGTTTGGTATCGGTTTTGTCATCGTGCGTTATCGAAAAATGGGCGTGCTCAAGCGGTTACGTGCGACACCGGTAAAGCCCATAGAGTTTCTTACCGCGCAAATCATGTCCCGGCTCTGGTTGCTGATAGTGGTTAACACCCTCATTTTTATCGGCATGGACTTCTTTCTTGATTTTCGAATGTATGGCTCCTATGTCGACTTATTTGTGGTATTCACGCTCGGCTGCATCTGTCTCATTTGTTGCGCCCTGCTGATCGCAGCAAGAATCTCGAATGAGGAGGTCGCGAATGGTATGCTCAACTTAATCAGCTGGCCAATGATGTTTCTTTCGGGGGTCTGGTTTTCGTTAGAAGGGGCGCATCCATGGATGCAAAAGTTCGCATTGATATTGCCATTGACGCATGTCACCGAAGCAGCAAGAGAAATAATGATCGACGGTGTGGGATTAACGCAAGTGTTGGACCACCTGCTGGTATTAACCTTTACCAGTATTATATTACTGGTAATCGGTGCCAAAATATTTCGTTGGGAATAGAAAATAATAAGTAATAGATTTTGAATTTAGTTCTATAAGGGCCTTACCTATGACCATCATAAAACAAGACGATTTGATCGACAGTATTGCCGGTGCTTTACAGTTTATTTCTTACTATCACCCGGCTGATTTTATTCGTGCCATGGATCAGGCTTATCAGCGCGAGCAAAATCCGGCGGCGCGTGATGCCATCGCACAAATTCTGATTAACTCGCGCATGTGTGCTGAGGGGCAGCGACCCATCTGTCAGGATACCGGCATCGTCACTATATTTTTAAAAGTCGGCATGAATGTGCAATGGCAGTCCGATATGTCGGTCACCGATATGTGCAATGAAGGCATTCGCCGCGCCTATCAAAATCCTGACAACATATTAAGAGCATCAATTCTAGAAGATCCGGACGGTGCACGTAAAAATACGGGCGACAATACACCAGGTGTTATTCATTACGATATCGTGCCAGGCGATACTGTTGAAGTGCATGTTGCCGCTAAGGGCGGTGGCAGTGAAGCCAAATCAAAATTTGCCATGCTTAACCCATCCGACTCGGTTGTCGACTGGGTTTTGAGTATGGTGCCACTCATGGGGGCAGGTTGGTGTCCACCAGGTATGCTGGGTATTGGCATTGGTGGCACAGCCGAAAAAGCGATGATCCTAGCCAAAGAAGCCTTACTAGAACCGATCGACATCCAAGACCTACAGCAACGTGGCGCATCGAATCGGCCAGAAGAATTGCGACTAGAACTTTACGACAAAATAAACCAACTCGGTATCGGTGCGCAAGGCTTAGGCGGATTAACAACCGTGATGGATGTTAAGGTAAAGGACTTTCCCTCGCATGCAGCGAATAAAGCAGTGGCCATCATTCCCAACTGTGCCGCGACTCGCCATACCCACTTCACCCTAGACGGCAGTGGCGCCGCAAAGCTAGTGCCACCCAGTCTGGAAGATTGGCCAGAAGTAACACGAGAAACAGGCGCGAATGTTAAGCGCGTCAATCTCAATACTGTGACCCGAGATGAAGCCAAAACCTGGTTGCCTGGCGATACTTTATTATTGAGTGGGAAGATGCTCACAGGTCGCGATGCCGCGCATAAAAAAATGGTCGACATGATTGCGAAAGGCGAAAAACTACCGGTTGATATGACGGGACGATTTATCTATTACGTCGGACCGGTTGATCCAATTCGTAATGAAGTGGTCGGTCCAGCAGGCCCAACAACCGCGACTCGTATGGATAAGTTCACCCGCACCATGTTAGAAAAAACGGGTCTGCTCGGTATGATCGGAAAAGCCGAACGTGGTCCAGTCGCCATCGAAGCCATCAAAGACTTCGAGTCAGTTTATTTGATGGCAGTGGGCGGCGCTGCCTACCTGGTTTCGCAGGCAATCAAGGCATCAAAAGTAGTCGGTTTCCCCGAGCTGGGTATGGAAGCCATTTACGAATTCGATCTGGAAGATATGCCGGTGACTGTTGCAGTCGATCACTTGGGTGTATCGATTCATCAGACG
>OOGD01000290.1_pt1 | contig 10736 bp, 8 predicted proteins | sample 1670381 | NCBI WGS metagenome assembly OOGD01 (sample SAMEA98146918, study PRJEB22522) | marine metagenome | biome: marine biome; feature: marine water body; material: sea ice | place: Arctic Ocean | collected 14-Sep-2015 | depth 1.3 m | reverse complement strand
TTTAATATACAACATTCGACTTGAAAAGCTAACAGCTTTATACAGGATGTTATCGAGGAAAGTGGGAAAGTTGGGTACAACTTGAAAGTAGTTTCGCGTGTCACTGTAAGGCACTATTGACACCCATAAAGCGGCAGGCATTGTTTTTTTTGAAAGTAGTCATCGCTATACATTTGACGGTCCAGCATTATAGGCAGCAGCTGCCAATGACACGTTATTGCCAAAACGATTTAAAACAGTTCGAAAGTACTGTGTTCCAAAATTAATGTTATTTTCGATTTTAAGAATATCGGCTTGCCTGGGCTCTTTTAACCCTAAGCCCTTCGCAACACCGCGAGCAGTAGCTGGCATTAGTTGCATCAACCCGAGTGCGCCAACTCGTGATTTTGCTTTAGGGTCATAGAGACTTTCACGTCGCATGACGCCATAAATTATTGAAGGATCGAGCTGTTTGTCATTCGCATGCTTCATTACCTTTTCGCGATAAGGCATCGGAAAACGTAAGCTATAATCTCGGCGGTGGCTTGTTTTGGCGACAGTTCTTATTGCCCTGTCATGCCACTTCCAACTTGATGCCAAAACAGCCGCTCGTTTAATACCTGGGGAGTCTAAGGTGCGGAGTGCCTTGAACCACTCTCGATTAGCGTCGGTAACTCGATTGAGGAAAAATAACTCCCTAGCACGCAACATGTGTTTGTTTTCACGAAGTAGAGTAGCCTCATCCAAGTCATTTAGCTCGTTCGCACTCTCTTGAACAATTATATAAGGCTGATTACGTTTGTCTGCGGCCAAAAAACCGCAGTAGGTGGATTTTTTGGCCAACGCTAGAAATAAAAGTTCTGACCTTGCCTGATCACCAAGAGCCTCGGTTGCTCGTGCTAACCAATACTGCCATTCATTTTCTTCATGCAAGTCTTTTGGCATTTGACTAATTGTTTTAGCCAGCCCTGCCCAGTTCTGCTGCCTAAGATGAATTCTGGCTAATAGCAAGAAAACTTGATCGCTTTTCAACTCAGCAGGCAGATCATCTAACAATTCATTAGCAACTTCTAAATTTTGATGAGCTGATGACAAAGCTATACTTTGCGATATTAAATTTCGTTGTTGTTGAGAGAAATTAAATTTAGACGCCATATCGAGCCAAAACTGTCGCGCACTTAAGCCATTTTTGCGAGCTAAACGAATAATGCTATGGGTTATTATTTTTCGATTAATGTCTAAATTGCTAGCATTTTTCAGATGTCTGAGAGCTTTTTCAGGTCGCTGGTGGGCTTCATACCACTGGCTTACCAATTGTTGATTGGCTTTATCTAATTTATTACCCAGGTACTTAGCGAGCGCGGGCTTTCTTGCTTTGAATGCTTTCTCAATGCGCAACCAAGTCACCTTACTAGGTTCAGCGTGACGACTGAGAAAGTACTTAAAAGGCTGATTGCATTCATTAGGTTGAGAATACCCACGTAACCAAATCTTTTGAATATCCTGTTCGATATTTTCCAATTTTCCAAGTTTTAATCGTGCTTGAAATGCAATGCATTTCAATCGTGTATAGTTTCGATTATCGAAAAATTGTAAGTAGTTTTCCCAATCCTGGCGAGCCGCTAATACTGATAACCACTTCCCTCGAAATGCAAACGCGAAGGGGTAATCTTTATACTCGTCGAGAAAAGATTTAACTTCACTAGCTTTGGCCTGTTGAAGCCTTTTTACAAAATGGTCATATTTGAGATAAGGCGCTACTGGATAACCTTCTAACTGCGTTAATAAATTAGCAAATTGGTCCATCTTATTATTGCTAAGAGCAGTTGAAGCGTCTTTAAATAATTCGCGCTGAAATTCGATATTGGCTTGAATCTGGCTAGTAACGAATAAGGCGAAAAACAGCGCTAGGTATCGAAAAATACCTAAACCGTAACGGGGAACTGATAATTTTTTATTCAATTTAAAGATAAATTTCATATTGTTATGTAAGATTCTAGAAGTAATACATGAGATTTGCAAGCAAGTAGAGCGATGGTTTATGAAATGCGACTTGCCTCCAAAACTTGAGCAAAAACCTGGCTACTTAAAGCATTCATTCTTTTGATGTTTTCTTGAGGAAGATCAGCGATCGTAGGGAAATTTTCAATCGCTAACTCAAGACTCGACTCACGAAGAATTTGGAAAATGGGATAAGGCGAGCGGTTCGTCCAGTTCTCTCGATCATCAATTTGGGTATCAGCAAATTGGTACTGAGGATGAAAGCTAGCGACTTGAAAAACGCCAGACCAGCCATACTGCTCGAGCATATCATCGATAGCGTCCAACGTTTGATTGAAAGATTCAAAATCAAACAGCTGTTGAGGAACGATTACCAGTGTTGTTTCTATCTCAGGCATGTCATCTAACCGTTTGAACTCTTCATGCAGTTGTAGCATAAGAGCCTCTGTATCCTCAGTGTCCGAAACGGTGTAGCTGATTTTATCAGCGTCGAAGACGCTTTTTGCAAAGGGACAAAGCTGTAGCCCAATGACAGTGTGCTTCAGCCAATTCTTGACCGAAGAAATGATAGGTGTTCTATCTGACATGCGGGTTAACCTTAATTAATATGGCTTAATAAACAGATGAGCTAGATTGTACTTCACTATTAGATTCGAGTGTCAATATCTGGCTTACATAATGATTCTGATATGATTTTTTGTCTTAATTAACGATCAACTCGAACATCAGCAAGAAATAATAGGAAAGTATTTAAACCAAAACTCTAAAGTCGGCAGACTGAAGCTGAATTAAAAATGGCGCTTGAAAATTACAAATAGACGAAGATATTCATCGTTTTTTAGCTAACGAGGTCAAAGACTTAATCTTGTCTCAGTCGGCTCTCATTTAATTGCAGCCATTGCAGAGCAATAATAGTTGCGGAAGATTTAATAATGCCATCGGCTAACCACTGATAAGCGGTATCAACATCAACAACTTCGACTCGAATATCTTCATTTTCTTCGGCTAGTCCATGTATGCCGCCAATGCCATTGCTATCGACTATGCCACAAAATAAAGTGCACTCTTCTGTCGTGCCGCCTGGACTAACATAATAACGACATATTTTTTCTAGCTTCGTTATTTCACAGTTGGCCTCTTCCCTGCTTTCCCGAATAGCAACATCTTCTACTGTTTCACCTTGATCAATCACTCCAGCGACACATTCCACTAACCAAGGCGACGTTTCATCATGAATGGCACCAGCTCTAAATTGTTCTATTAAAACGACTTTTCTGAGCTTGGGGTCATAGGGTAATAAGGCAACAACTGACCCGCGTTCGAATATTTCTCGGGTGAATATGTTGCTAGTACCGCCTCCAAACAACTCATGTGAAACAGCATATTCCTCCAACCGAAAGTATTTTTTGAATAATAGTTCGTGATTTTCGAGATGCCATTTATAGTTCATAGTTTTACCCCCTCTATTAGGTGTTCTGAGAATTTTCTAGGATTTGAATGACTTGTTGTAAGTCATGTTCGGTATCCACCCCAGGCCCCGGCAATTCTGTGGCTAGCTCAGTGTGAATGGTGTAGCCATGCCAAAGCGTTCTTAGTTGTTCTAGTTTTTCTCGTGTTTCAAGTTCGCAGACTGATAGTTTTGTGAATGTTTTGAGGAAACCAACTCGGTAAGCGTAAATGCCAATGTGTCCGCAGAATTGTTGCGTTTTTTTATCACGGTCAAATGGAATCAGAGCCCGACTGAAGTAACTGGTGATGCCGCGACTATCATGCACCAGCTTAACTTGGTTTGGGTCGAGTGCCCGTCTATGGTCAATTATCTTATGCAAGGTAGCCATATCGCAATTCGATTGCGCTAGGTTTGAGGCTACCTGTGTCATATTAACGGCAGGCATTAATGGCTCATCGCCTTGTAAATTGACAATAATTAGATCATCGCTCCAATTCCTCGTTTGAGCGACCTCAACTAATCGATCCGACCCTGTTTGGTGTTGGTCACTGGTCATACAAACATCACCACCAAAATCGATGACGCAATCAGCTATTCTTCGATCGTCAGTTGCCACTACCACACTTTGCGCTTCGCTGAGAATAGCGGATTCATAAACCCATTGAATCATCGGTTTATTTAAAATAGTCCGGAGCGGTTTTCCTTCCAAACGGGTGGAAGCAAATCGTGCTGGAATGACGACATTAAATTCTGGCAACATATGGCTAAACTAACCTAGTTATTGATCTAAAGTTACTAATCTAAGTTTTGAACTAACTTAGTGGCATAATTTACTGACCAAGGGTGCCTCTAAAAATAATGCTTTTTTCGCTAGTGCAAGAAAGCACCGCGAAGGAAACCGGAGTGTACGATAGTACATGAGGATTCGAGCACGGAACTGCCGCCACAATTGCGGAAAAAGTGCATTTTTAGAGGTGCACTTATATGTGTTCAAGTTCTTCGCTGCTGAGCTCACGTGCTTCTTCAGGCAACATGACCGGAATCCCGTCTCTGATCGGGTAAGCCAGGCGCGAGGTTCTTGATAATAGCTCTTGTGCTTTTTTATCATAAACCAACGGTCCTTTAGAAATGGGGTCGACAAGAATGTCTAGTAAGTGCTTATCCATGATGTTTAGTCTCAAGTAACTGTAATATCTTGCTTTCAAGATCAGTAGAAAAATCAATGCTCAATGGTACTACCCAGATATTGTCGTTGACGACACCTTTGAGTTTTACGGCATCTTTGTGAGTAACCAAAATAGGCAACTCTGGCTTAAGTTCGAGGTTACTTGGTATGAAGGCATGATGATCTGGGAACTCATGAGAAATAGGGTCAATACCGGCCTGTACAAGACTGGCAAAGAATATTTCAGGAAAACCAATGCCAGCCAGCGCATGAACTTGTTGCCCTTTGAACTGAGTAATATGAACCTTGTTCGATGGATCATTTAAGTTCCAGACTTCATTCAAAGATTCAACTATCTGATTACCATCGCGATTAATGATGATATCAGCTTTATCTAAGCGGCTGCGTGATTCTCTGAGTGGGCCAGCTGGAATCATTAAACCATTACCGAAGGCGACTAATCGACATACTGCAATTTCGATGTCACGTTTCATTCCATAATGCTGCAGACCATCATCTGATAAAATGATATTAATGTCGGGGAATTGCGCTAAAATTCGTTTCGACGACTCGATACGATTTGAGCCAACACCAACCGGACACTGGCAGATTTCGGAAATCATATTGGCTTCGTCACCGGCCCCAATATTTATTAGACCATCACTTAATACCTGTACTTTATTTTCGTTGCCACTTTTGTATCCTCGAGTCACGATAGCGGGATGATACCCCTTGCTTTTTAGCAATTGAAATAAAGCAATGACGACCGGTGTTTTACCATTACCACCGAGTGTAACGTTACCAACGACAATGGTGGTGACTGGTAGTCGAGTAGATCGTAATAAACCGATGTGATAGCACAGTCGTCTGATGCGAGACAACAGATAATAGAGCAAGGACAAGGGCATAAGAGATATCGAAAGTGGATTCATAGACCATAACCACCAACCTTGACGTTTATGGGTTGAAGCCATCATCCAGTGGCTCATAACTGACTTGTCCAGAGTAATTGGCTGATCTGTTGGTTGATTGGTAATGTTCGTTTGCTTTGTCACACTGGTATCGACATCCCGAAATTGCATGGAATGCAACTTAGCATAGGTACCGTTTGATTCTAGCAAACTCTTATGATCACCCTGCTCTAACAACTTACCTTGATCAAGCACCAAGATTCTATCCGCATGTTCGATGGTTGATAAACGATGCGCAATGACCAGCGTGGTGCGATTCGTCATTAAGGTTTCAACCGCGTTCTGAATGTTACGTTCTGATTCGGTATCTAGCGCCGAGGTTGCTTCATCCAGTATTAATATTGGCGCATCTTTTAGTAACGCACGGGCGATCGCAATACGTTGGCGCTGTCCTCCGGATAGTAGTACGCCTCGTTCACCGACCTCGGTGTCTAGCTCTTCAGGCAGTGCCTCGATGAACTCCCAGGCATAGGCTTGTTTGGCGGCGTCGATAATTTCTTCATCACTGACAGCATCGGACAGGCCGTAGGCAATGTTATTACGAATCGTGTCGTTGAATAGACGAACGTCCTGCCCCACGTAAGCGATCTGTCGACGTAGATCTTTTAGTTGGTAATTTTGTATTCGATCACCATCAAGCAGGATCTCTCCAGCATCAAGTTCATATAATCGTGGAATCAGGTTGACTAAGCTCGATTTACCACTACCTGATCGACCAACAATGGCAATCGTCTGGTTTGGCTTCACTTTGAAACTAATATTGTCGAGTACCAGTTCATTATTATTGTGATATTTGAGTGCAATGTTATTGAATGACAGCTCGCCTTTAGCTAGTTTTAAGCTCATTTTTCCACTGTCTTCTTCACTCTCGGATGCAGTGAAGGCGAAGATACTTTCACCAGCTGCGATACCCTCCTGAATACTAGCATTAATCGCCGACAGTTGGCGCATGGGAGCTAGTACCATCGTCATCCCAATGATAAACGAAACAAAATCACCGGTAGTGATGACGCCGCGCATCGATTCCGAAGTGGCAAATGCAACGATCGCAGCAAAAGCAATCGACACAATAAACTGGATGAGCGGTACACTAATCGCTTTTGCTACCGACAGCTTTAGATGTAGTTTGAGATTGCTTTGATTTATTTTAGCAAACTTTTCACGTTCGAAATCATCGCCACCGAAAATCTTAACAATTCGATTCGAATCGATCACTTCCTGAGCGACTTGCGATACATCGCCCATCGACGATTGAATGCTCCTGCTCAGACTGCGGAATCGTCCGGTTAGTTTGACCACTATCAGAAATATGATCGGGCCGGCTAGCAAAAACACGCAGGTTAACTGCCAGTTAAGCCAAAACATATAACCGAGTAAAACAATGATACGTAGACTGTCTTGTATAAAAGAAGTCAGCGACGTTGAAACAGATGTGGCGACTCTTTCCACATCGAACGAAAAACGAGTCAGAATAGCACCCGAAGATGACTGATCATACTCAGCACTAGTCATCGTGATGAGTTTATCGAACATGGTTTGACGCAATGAATTAATGACGTTACGGCCGATGTAATCCATGCAATAGGTTCGTATGAAGATAGCAAACATACGCACTAAAAAAATCAAAATGATGGCAATAGGAATCATTTTGATAATAAACGGATCACCTCCTATAAAACCCTCATCCAGCATTGGCTTCATAATGTAGGCAAATGCGGCTTCTGTACCAGCAAACACGATCATGCCTATAACAGCCATCCCAAAATAGGCTTTGTGCTCGAAAGCCAAGGTTATCAGAGCCCGATAAGCTTTAACGCCAGTTGGTTTCTTGTCAGTTGAGGCTGGGTCAGTCGCAGATTTTGTCAATAGGATTTACTCGATTAGTCTTGTAGTAGCGATTGAAACGTGGCTGAAACCAAGCTTACCAACAACATCCATCGCAGTTACCAACGATTGGACAGGCGAGGCAGCATCAGACTGAATAACAATTGGCCTATCCACACCATTCATCACTCGCTTTAACGCGAAGGATAAAGCATCACTTTTATTGCTGCTAATTTCACGCGCATTAAGAAAAAAATGTCCGCGCGCATCAATCGTCAGGTTAAGCGGTTGTTTAACCTTCGCCGTTTGACTATCGCTAGCCTTTGGCAACTGAATTTTTAATTGTGATGTTGTGTCAAAAGTGGTTGATACCATAAAGAAAATCAACAGTAAAAACACTACGTCGATCAACGGTGTCAGATTAATGTCAACATCTTCAACTTTAGATCGGTCGTTAAATTTCATGCTTTGGTTAGTTTTGGCTTTGTATTATTTTTAAGTAAAACATCACCGTGTAAAAACTCAACTAGCTTCATTGCCTCTGCTTCCATGCCCATCACCCGATCATCAATTTTGCGTTTCAGATGTCGATGAAAGATAAGACAAGGAATGGCAATCGTCAGACCGGCGGCTGTTGTAATCAATGCTTCAGATATTCCACCGGCTAACTGACCAGGGTCTCCAACACCAGCGGTTGTGATCGCAGTGAAAACTTTAATCATACCAATCACAGTTCCCAACAAGCCAAGCAATGGCGTGATAGTAGCAATGGTGCCCAGTGTGTTCATAAAACGTTCCATTTCGTGAACTACGAACCGACCATTTTCCTGGATGCTTTGACGAACCAGATCGCGAGATAAGTGACGGTTCGATAATCCAGCTGCCAAAACTTTACCAAGAGGTGAGCCTTTCTCAATCTCTTGAATATGCTTATTAGTGAGTGCTTTTTTCTCCAACAGTATCCAGATACCTCTCAACAGTTTTACGGGAATTACTTTTTTCTGGCGTAATGTCCATGACCGCTCTGCGATAATTGCGACAGCAATCACCGAACAAAGCAATATTGGAACCATTAGCCAACCACCTGCTTGAACCAGTTCTAACACACACACCACCATAGTTTTGAATGCGTAGTATGATACTTTAATCAGCCCGAAAATGAGCAGTTTTTTGCCGCTGAGCCAGTGCTTTAAATCGAGAACAATGGCATTGTCCTATTTTTGGTGCTAGTGCCAAAATCTAGGGTGGCGTATACGTTCGCTCTCTATCAAAAAGTTATTTGAGCCACTATAAAAAGTCACGGCTCCATGTTTGTCTGTTCGAAATATGCCGCTTTGAATCGCTTTGTAACGAGAAATTACCTCGGGCTTGGGGAAGTTCCAACGATTATTTTTACCGACAGTAAATATGACAGCCTTTGGCAATACCTTGTCAATAAAGTCAACCGTTGATGAGGATGAACTTCCATGATGGGGTGCAACTAACAGGTCAGATTTTAGATATTCTGGATTGACACTGACTAACCAGTTCTCCCTTTCTGCTTCAATATCACCCGTTAACAAAACGGAATGCTTGCCCTGTATTTTGAGTACACACGAACGATTATTGGTATCGTCCATTAGTGCAATAGCAGGGCCTTCTTTGGGAAAAGCAAGAAATTGAAAATCAACACCATCCCAACGCCAGGGCAATAACTCGTGACAAGGCTGGATGGGCTGGTCAAGATTAAATCGTTTTTGTAGTTGTCTCGGTGTACCCGAAATCAAGGTTGCAGAATCAAAGTTAGATCTAAACGTATAAAACCCACCGCTGTGGTCTTGATCAACATGGCTAATGACCATTAAATCGGGTGTCAGAATATTATGAAGCTTAAGATAGGGTTTAACCACCCAGCTACCGGCACTAAATCCGTGGTTATTACCGGGTCCAAAATCATAGATCATACTGTGATGTTTGGTTCTAACGATGACAGAGGTACCCATTCCAACATCAAGTACCACCATTTCATAGCTACCGTATTCAAGTTTTTCTGGTCGCCATATAAAAGGCAGAAGTACCAACATCAAGGCGAGTTTTTTACACGGAATACCGCGAGGCATTATTAGTATGGCAAGACCCACTAACGATAAAATGAGCAAGGGCATCGGAATATAGCCAATGTTAATGGCAGCTAATCCAGATTCTAGCAACCACTCCAAATACCTCATTAAAAAAGTCAGGCCCCGATCACAAACAATTAGTATCCAATCAGTGTATGGCAAATTAACCGCGGCACAAAAACTGGCGAATAATGCCAATGGAAGCAGTACAAAACTAACAGCCGGTATTGCGATCACATTGGCTAAATACCCTGCAACATTAACTTGTCCAAAAAGCACGATGCCCAATGGAATAAACATCAGTGTGAAAATCCCCTGGACCAATAACAGCTTCACTAGCCAACTTTTTTGTTTATTTATCTCCTCATCACGATGTTTATCTAATTGTTGATTATTTAGAAGATACTGTGCTAATCCGATAATTAATAGCGCACCGATGCTTAACCACAAAGAGGTTGAACCAACGGCCAGTGGATCTATTATCAGAATGAGTACGACCGCCGTAGCGATAGTATTGAACAGATTATTTGACAGCCGATATTTAAGTGCAAAAAAAATAACGCCCAGCATGATGAGGGCACGAACAGTAGGAATACTAAAGCCAGCCAGTGCAGCGTAACTTAAACCGGCAGTGAATGATAAAACAGCTGAAAACTCTAAACGGTTATAACGATAGCGGAAAAAATAAACTCGCCACAACCATCTGCCGAGTAGGTAAAACAAGCCCGATATCAAGCCAATATGTAAACCTGAAATAGCCAGTAAATGGGCTGTTCCAGAATCTCTCAGTATCTTTTTTTGCGATAACTGAATATCACCACGATGGCCGATCGTGAGTGCTTTAATCAACCCCCGATTGTCGCAAGACTCACATTTTTGATCGATTGATTGTGCCACTTTGGATCGTAATTGATTAATGTTCCACCAGGCGGGCTGATCCAATAATAGATTTTCACTTGATTTTTTAATATAGCCTGTAGCGCCAATGCCTTTAACTAAAAGCCAACGCTCGTAATCAAATCCAGCTGGATTATGGAATCCATTGGGCCGTCTGAGCTTGGCTCTAAACTGCCAGCGTTGGCCAACAAGTGGTAACTGATTGCTACGATACCAACTCAATCTGACCTTGCTCGGAAGCCGTTGACTGTAGCCTTCGATAAAGTCAGGCTTGACTAAAAACTGGACTGAGCGTGATTTAATTTTGGGAATATCAACAATAACGCCAGACAACATCACCACTTGGTTGT
>OOGD01000289.1_pt1 | contig 10738 bp, 8 predicted proteins | sample 1670381 | NCBI WGS metagenome assembly OOGD01 (sample SAMEA98146918, study PRJEB22522) | marine metagenome | biome: marine biome; feature: marine water body; material: sea ice | place: Arctic Ocean | collected 14-Sep-2015 | depth 1.3 m | reverse complement strand
CTCCATATGTGGTTGACGTAATTCACGATCCACAGCATCTGAATTCTTAGTTGCCTCTTCTTTTAAAGCCTCGTTCTCCAGTTCAAAAGCCTTAATTTCATCTTCACTAAAATGACTCTCTTCATCTGTAGTCTTCAAAAAACATTTATAACCTAATGCATTCAATGAACCCTTAGCAACACTTTCGTATATATCGATGTCTTGCAAGCTACATTCTCTAAAAAACTTATTGCTATTATCAGAATACATTGGCTTCACTACATTGGACCAAAGTTTAGTAACTGCTGTGCGTGTGGCCTCTCCAGATTTATGACCATCCAACATATTTTCAGAGTAATCAACATCTATAAAGCTACATAACCTGCGCAGAGAGCCTTCAGCATCAGACGTTAATTCTTCATAACTCATCTTAAAAAACTGCTCTTTATCCAGCCGCTGCTCACATTCCAACGCTAACCGTTGCTCCTCATGCCATATCTTCGCTAAATGATAGAAGCTTTTATCACCAATCATTGCCTTACGGAATGAAAGAGACACGTCACGACCATCACGATATAGATAGATAAATTTTATTTTTTTACCATAAAACCGCTCAATTTCAGGCAGATGGTGAACATTCGACATACTTTTACACATCCAAGTTTCGGCGTTATGCTGTTGAGCCAGAATATTATGCACTGCATCACAAACAGCCATCAAAGAACGTTCATTACATCGAGAGTAAATGTCATCACGATTTAGATCGATACCATCCCAGGCAACTGGATTCTTTTCAACTAGCTGACATACATCTTCAATCAACTGCTTAAAAGAAATGTCGTTTTCTAAAGATCCATAAACAGGGAGTAAAGGTGCCAATTTCTCTAGGATATGAGGGGGGTGAGGTGCTGTAATTTGGCTCAATTGGTTAATCATTAAGCGCAATAAATTCGAACCGCTGCGTTCCGATCATCATGTAAGGCATTTTTATCTCAAATTCTGAAAATAAGTCTTAGTTAAAGCAACCAGTTGAAGCCCAAAGCTCTCGCTAGCTGAATTCATAGACAAAGGATCTTGTGTAATATTACAGTAGACCTAACGGGCTATATCAATCTGGAAAATCTAATGAATACGGATCTATTGAGACGATACAGAGTTCTTCTCCACTTTGATGAGCCAATAATTCTAATCCATCCATAAAACATCACAGCTGTCCTGTTATTAAAATTTTTATATCTTGCGGGTAACAAAATGGTTGTCCCATGCCATATTTTCAGTTGGATTAGCCTGACTTAGATGACGCTGCTTACCTGTTTTGGCATTGATCAACATTACTTTGCCTCGCCCGCTGGTGACTAAAAATTCACCTTCCAAGTCGGTTGGCGCAATACCACTGCAGTCACGCAGGCTGGCAAAATTGATATAGTTTTGGCTTAAGCCATCCCACAGCGTGATTAAATTTCCACGCGGAGATGTTACCGCAAACCAACGTCCACTCACATCCGCCGCAATACTGGCGCAATAACCACGCATTTTATGCTGGATCATCTCCTCTGCTGCCTGTAGTTGTATTGGTTGACCGAATCGATGAAAGCCAACTAAGGTATTATGCTGACTAAAGTCATCCTGGTCTTGAAAAGCTAGGCCGACCAAACCACTTTTAGCCACCGCTATATGTCGAATACTAAGGCTGCGCTGTGATTTAGGTAATGTATATTTCGCGATAAAATCACCACTTTTAGCATTTAGATAAACCAGTGCTGATTGCATCGAATCCAAGTTCAACTTCTCACGGCCTGACTTTGGGTGTGTTTGAATACCACCGATGGCGACGATGACATGCTCACCATTCGTCGACAAACTCAGTTGATGTGGGCCGATGCCGTGAGTATCCCATTCGTCCACTTGCTGATAGCCACGCTTAACCTCTCTGACGCCAATCACTCCACGAGACTCATCGTAAGCATTCTCGGTAGTAAAAAGATATCGACCATCAGCACTAAAACAGGCATGGCCGTAAAAGTGTCTTCCTTTTGCACTTGTTTGCTGAGTTATTACCTCACCACGACTGGTATCTATCACTGACAGATATTTCCCCGGTCGCCTGGCAATACATAGCAAGTGATTCGAGTCTGGTGAGAGTGTCAGGTCATGTGCGCGGGCAGGCATCGGGGTATAGAAAAGTGGCACACCATCTTCAAGATTAATAGCGGCAACGCCATAGCTACCATCCGCATCACGAAAAGCACCATAACCAGTCGTTGACTTCGCCCTACCAGATAGACTCCAGCCTAGTAAGGGCGTTGTCGCAATTATGGCCAATACCTGCCGACGAGAAAATAACGGCTTTTTGCCGGTTGTAATATTCGTCATCGAGCGTGTTGCTTTTGAATTAGTTATTTTCAAACTAGTCCCCGTCGAAACTATTGAACCCCAACGGCGATTGATAAACTACGTTAGTGTAGCGTTCGATTTGTATCGCTACCTGCCCTAAACTTTCCACCATGGATAACAATACTTGGCGATTAACTTCGTCACTAACCGACTCATCAATCGGCAAAGATAATTGTGCCAATTGTTGTTGTGATTGCGCGATTAACTGATCAATTTTTTCTGCAATTGATTGATTCGTTTCAGTTTGATTGCCACCATTATTTTCTAAATCATAAAAGTTGTAAACGCGTGAAGTTGGTTCAAAGAATTTCGCTACCGCTTGCAAATTGCGCCGTATATTCGACTGCGATAATCCGCTAAGCCACAACTCAGCTCGGCGTGGTTTGGCTTTATCAATAGATTCATCCAAGGGTCGACCTAATTTTAATGTTTTAATCGCCAGTATCTCACCATAGATTAATCGCAGTATATCGATGCCAATATCTCGTGGTGCCTGAGAATCATTATTGTTACCTAGCAGCAGGTTTCTATAACCATCAACCTGCCGCTGCCAGTCGTCAACAAGACCCTGCACCATAAATTGTTGGTTATGACTAATAGCTTGAATAAACCGACAATGGAACTGCCCTGCTTCGGTGGTTATAGTAAACAGCTCTAGTGCTTTTTTCTGGTAAAGTAAAATCTCTAGCGCGGTAATACCCTGAACCCCTACACTGAGCTGAATAAATGCCGAGTGATCCAATTCAGTAACATTTTGAGCAGCCAATAACTGCCTTAATTGACGCCCAACTACGCCGTGTTTATCAGGCCAATACTGAATTCTATTTTGTCTATATAGATATTCAACGGGTCCACTTCGGAACAACTCAATTGCCATCCAGCTATCGACATAGGTTGTGAATCGTTCGCGTAGCTGATTAAAACTTGCGTCATTCGGTTGCTCACAGGATTCGATGGATTGCTGGTTAAGTGCCTCGGCAGATTGAGACAAGTGACGATAAGCAGGAATGACTATCTGATCCAGCAGGCCAACATTCAGTGCATGAAACTTGGTGTCATCTGCAGCTATCAACTGCAGACTACAAACGGTCAGAAAAAAACTGGCTAGGCATCGCCAAATCATAATTTTTGTACTCTTTATAGTTAAGGATTTCATCAAAGTGACTCTAGGAAGGCAAGGAGTGATTGCCGTTGAACCGCTGTCATTTCAACCACTTTTTGTTTCGCGGACTGAGCTTCACCACCATGCCACAGAATAGCTTCGAGGAAACCGCGTGCACGACCATCATGCAGGAACTGGCTGTGCCCGTTTACAGTCTGTGTGAGGCCAATCCCCCACAGCGGCGATGTACGCCATTCTCGTCCATTGGCAACGCCTTCGCTTCTGTTGTCGGCTAACCCTTCACCCATATCGTGAAGCAATAAGTCGGTGTATGGCCAAATTTTTTGGTTTGATAATTCCTTTTTATTATTGTCAGTCCCTGTCACATAAGACGGCTTGTGGCATGCCACGCAACCTGATTTGTAAAACAATCGTTTACCGGCCAATACAATTTCATCACCCACGTTACGACGCGCAGGAACGGCTAAATTTTGAGTATAAAATAACACTAGGTCAGTCATTATCTGCCCAACTTCACGATCTTCGTATTGAAGTGAATCACCCGACGGGGCCGATAAACAAAGGCTTTGATTGCTTGTGCAATCACCACCAGGCGCTGATTTTATGGGTGTCGATAAACCAATATCGCCATTAAATGCAACCTGATTTTGATGGTCTAAGGTTGGCTCGCCGGCTTTCCAACCAAATCGACCTAGTTGAAGGCCTTGCGTGCTAGCGTTTCGCGACCAGGCTGCTCGACCAGAGATGCCATCACTATCTCTATCCTCCGGGTCTGTCTGAACCAGAATATCAGCCTCGGTTATCATTTCTAATAAACCCAAACCAATCATTGGTGGCGCTATGCGGGCTGAAAACAAAGTCTCAGGATGCATCGGACCGTAACCCAAATTAACTACGCTATAACTAGGCTTTCGCAAAGTAACAGTTTCATTCTCAGATAATGAAACTTCAATTTCTTCATATTCAATCTGAATGTATCCCTCGGCTTTATGCCCTTGTATGGAGAAGTCCTGCAATTGAGTACCGTAAGTTGGTTCGGGTATTACCGATACCTGTAATGAGTCTAGCTGGGCCTGGTCTTGTTCTGATTGGGCCGGTATTGACAGACGCAGTAACATGGATACGGCATTGTCTTCTGGCCAGTTGGCCTGTGGAGGGTGTCCTCGTCCATCTTTAAGGTGGCACCTTTGACAGGATTTTGCGTTAAACAACGGGCCCAAACCATCCGAAGCTACTGTCGATGCTGGTGCTGACACCCATATTTTACGGAAGATGCCATTGCCAACTTTGAAATTTAATTCTTGGTCAAACTTGAGGTTTTGAGAGGCGTGTGAAAATGAGTTGCGATTAATCGATTTTAACGAAGTAGCGGAGCCACCCGATAAGTGTTCATCCCTTTCAGGCCCAGTAAAATCGGTTAGAGATAAATCGGTTAGAGATAAATCAGGCTGGGAAAAATCAAATTGAGCAGAGTCAGATTGAGTCGCTTCCAGTTGAGTAATGTCAGGCGCAACCGCAATCGTAAACAGGCTAAATGCACTGCCTACGAACACGGCTAACACCTGCGTTAAAAAAACGCCCCTGGACATCCTTAGTTATCGGATCACTTACTATTAAATAGATTCAGGACTATCAAGGCTATCAGAGCCTGCTATATCGAGTGATTGAAAACCTAAGACAGTCGCCACTGCACCAATCGCTTTAGTCTGCTCTGTCAGCGCAGTGATCGCAGCTTGCACTTTCGCGTTACCCAAACGATTGCCGGAACCAATCATTTGGTCATAGGCTTCTCCATTAATTGCCGTATCGACCAAAATCTGCATTTTAACCATGGTTGAATCTAGTTTGGCTAGCAACGTATTATCGGCTTCAGCATTTTTCTTTAGCACCAGATCAGCAATCGACGGGCCTTCTAATAGTTCGCCATTGACTCGAAGGTAACGTCCGGTATACACATTTTGAACACCCAATGCATCATAGTAATGAGAGTAGTGGGTGTTATCACTAAAGCAATCGTGCTCTTCTTCTGGGTCATGCAACATTAAACCTAGTTTCATTCTTTCACCCGCTAGTTCACCATAAGACAAACTGCCCATTCCGGTTAAAATTACGGCTAAACCTGCGCTTGACTCGACATTTTCGATATTGGCTCTAGCTTCGCCTGTCGCACCCCATTGATTTGTCATCCATTCGAGGTCGGTTATCAATAGTTTTACCGCTGTTTGCAGGAATTGTATGCGCCGATCACAATTACCACCGGTGCAATTCACAGTATCGAAATCGCTAACGGGACGATTTCCAGCACCAGCATTGGTTCCGTTTAAGTCCTGTCCCCACAACAAAAACTCGACGGCGTGGTAACCCGTCACAACATTCGCCTCGACGTCATCCACTTCGTGCAAGGTATCGCTTAACAACGCTGGAGTGATATCTGAAATATCGATTGTGTTACCACTGAGCAATAACTTTTTATTAGCAATAATGTTCGCTGAATACAGGTTATTTTCATCTGATGCCTCTCCATAACTAGTGGCTACATAGTCAATTAAGCCTTCATCCAGAGGCCAGGCGTTTACTTTACCCTCCCAGTCATCAACAATCGGATTACCAAAACGAAACACTTCCGTTTGCTGGTAAGGTACGCGAGAAGCAATCCAGGCTTTTCGAGCAATATCCAAATTTTGCGCCGTTGGGCGTTCAACCAATTGATCAACCGCCTTTTCTAGCACCTTCGCAGTTACTAGCGAATCGCTATACCCTGCCTGTGCAATATCTGCATAATGTTTTAGTACTGCTTGTTCTGTTGGACTAGTCACTGCATGAGCCAAGCCAGAGAAACCAGCTGCGACACTCAATAGGGAGGCCAGTAATATTCGCTGTAAAACCATTATCTAACACCTTTTATTGTTGATATTTAAAAAACAACATATTAGTAATAATCATTCCTATTTGCAAGTAATTATCATTAGCGTCTATATCTAAATTGAAACTTTTATTTGTTAACGGAGGAAATCAGCCAGGCTATCCTTTGAATGCTCTTTACTCACGTGAAGTTAAATCCTCAAACTCAGAGCTTACGGTATCTTAAGAGCACTCGGCACAGAGCTAGATTTTTAGACTCGGACACTTTCAGCTTATTAAATCGTTAAGGTACAGATTGAGCCCAAGAGTTTTTGAGCTGTTGAACTATGTTTAAACCAATTACCGAAGAACGAATTTTTCTGCTTCTGGCTTTAAGCCTAGCAGTTAAGAACTGGTAGAGATTATCTGATTAGAGGGATGAAGAAATATCGGGGGAGGTTTAGATTTGGCCTTCAGGTTTTTGCTGTGATTAAGTCCAGTAGTTGATCCAGTTAGTTACCGTTACCCAGATCATCGATCACTGTCTCTATATTATTTGCTATTGATACACCAATCAGAGGGTTAGTTAAGCAATAAAATTTCCACATATCTAATCACTTAGATGCGCTCCTGAATCGACTATTACTTCTGTTAGGACTGACTCAGGACGGTTACCAAACTTTATATAAACGACAATCCGCGTCATTCATCGTTCAGGAAAACGACATTTAGGTCAAGTAAATATCGTTTTAAAAAGTTCAGCGTTTGGTCTGGAATATAATCAGAAAGTCGCAAGTGTAAAAATTAATAAAACTCTAGTGCCACTTGAAAATTTTCGCCTGAAAAAAATATTTAACTAACGATAATATTTAACCATTACATCAATGAGGCGATCTATATCATTCTGATTAATATCAATATGGGTTACCAGCCGAATCGAGGGAACACCGGCGCTTATGACGATACCCTGATCAGATAAATAAGCCTGCAGCTCAGGCTGCCCACCATTAAGTGGCGTGATAAAAACCATATTCGTGTGCTGCCTAACTTCAAGCTGACTAATAACAGACAAACCTTGCGCTAGCATTTTGGCATTCGCATGATCGTCAGCCAATCGTGCTATATTATTGTCCAGTGCATAACTACCAGCTGCCGCAAGAATGCCTGCCTGTCGCATGCCACCGCCCAATAGCTTTCTATTTCGCCTCGCTCGCTTTATAAACGCTTCCGGGCCACACAAAACAGAACCAACCGGCGCACCTAGCCCTTTTGATAGGCAGAGCGATACCGTATCAAAAGGCTCCGCTATTTGATCTGGAGTTACACCCAATGCTATTGAAGCGTTCATAAATCTAGCGCCATCAAGATGGGTAGATAACCCACCAACACGCGCTGACTCAACCAAAGATTGAATATGTTCGGTAGGTTGGGGACGGCCATGAACCGTATTCTCAAGGCAGAGTAAACGTGATATTGGACAATGAAAGTCATCTTCTTTTATTGAGGCTTCTATCTGCATCGCTGTCAAACGGCCCTTGTCGTCAGTCGGCAATGGACACATAGCAACACCACCTAAAACAGACGGGCCACCGGCTTCATCAATATAAATATGATAATTATCACCTATAATCAATTCGTCACCTCGAGCACAATGTCCGAGAACCGCAATTAAATTACTCATGGTGCCGCTACTGACAAATATCGCCGCTTCCTTACCCAGCATTTGAGCGGCTTGCAGTTCTAACGAATTGATCGACTCATCATCACCATAAACATCATCACCTAATGGTGCAGACATCATTGCATCGTACATGCCAGAGCTTGGTCGGGTAACTGTATCGCTTCGCAGATCTAATACTTTTTTGCCCAGTTGGGCCGCGGTACTGACAGATCCCATTGTATGGTATGCGGTACTCATAACATTTCTCCGCCCCGCTTAAGGGCCTTTAATAAGCTTTCTTAACAGTGATTTTAAATAGGTAAAGCAGCCACGAGATGCACACGTTCATATAGGCCACCATTTAGTGCAGTATGATACCCACGTGTATCGGTAAAATAAACCGACCCGTCAGCAGGCAAATGGGTGCAATGATGATTAACAATAAACAACGACCCAGGATTAGAGATAACGGGAATGTGCAGGCGTGGCTCTGGATCACGATGCCAGGAATTACAATTGTAGAGCCCTTTTGACAACACCCGCATTCGACCAATCGGGAATAACGCTGTCAGCGTCTGATGCACTTCTTCGAAGTAGGTGCCGCGAAACTTTGGCACAAACTCGGTGAAAGCAAATTCATCGACCAGTTCTTCCTGTGGTTCCTCAACATATCGCTCATCGGCTCGAAGCCAGTATCTGCCTGACAAGTCATTCGTTGTTTCTTTTTCGACGCCTGGGCGACGCGTAAGTGATATAGCTCCAAAACCTTTATCACAATGTTCCTGTTCACCGCTGTAATCGGTAGTATTAGTTATCTGCTCTAGCGCCTGCCGTAATTTTTCAATATCAAACTTGAGATCAAGCTTTTGAATGCCCGGGCCTGCCACAAACCCAGCGACGCTTACGGTATCTGGCCTATCTGACAACCAGGCTTTCATCTTATCCTGATCATTTGTACCGACGTTCAGTGCATTACTCATTAACACCAGCCTCACGATCAATGATTCATTAGTAAAAAATGAAATATAGACTTAATTGGGATTAAAATAAAACAGTTTCAACCAGAGCGGGCTATCTTATCCAAGATAGTACCAGTTGCCAAATTCAACTACTGAAGAATTGTTAGAACTACCGCTTTTAGAACGCTAAAAACAACCTGTCACACTGACCACTGCCGGCCATTTGTATCTCAGCGAAATTCTTCCAGACTTGCAAAATCTGAAAGCCAGTAAACTTAAGCTAAAGCTATTTCAATCACTGAGCGGTGGTTTAAATATCGGAGTGCTACCCAATAGTGAGTCACTGTTAATTACTCAGTCATCTGCTTCGTTTCGCCAATGGAGCACTCTAAATTTCACCTAATTTTTGATCTATTATTTGAAGTAACGGTTATTAAAATATAGGGCTATAAGCTATTCAATGGTGTCTTATGATAGATTGATGACAGTTTCGTATGGCAAAGAAACCAGGCAAAAACAAGAGGCTACTTAGTTGCTAATTGACGCACCGATACTTCTTTGATCGGCCAGTGAACAATGGCGGCAAAAACTCCAAGCACAACGCCCAGCCACCAAACCGTGTTATAGGTTCCGGTGATGTCGTAGAGGACGCCTCCTAACCAGACGCCAAGAAATGATCCTAGTTGATGCGAAAAGAATATGATTCCTCCCAGTGTACCCAGGTAGCGGGTACCGAACATAACGGCTACTAAGGCATTTGTGGGTGGAACCGTTGAAAGCCACAATAAGCCCATAATAATCGAGAATATAACCACGCTGGCCGCGGTCTGAGGCAGCAACAAAAATAACGCTACCAGTATTGATCGAGCCAAATAAATCCATGACAATAAAATCGGCTTTGAATATTTCTGCCCGAGCACGCCAGAAGCCAGTGATCCGATAATATTAAAAAATCCAATCAAGCTGATAGCGATAACAGCCCATTTTGCTTCAATGCCAATATCACTAATATAGGCGGGAAAATGAGCGGTAATAAACGCCACCTGAAACCCACATACAAAAAAACCCGCTGCCAGTAAAACATAACTTCGAGTCGCAAATGCTTCTGATATAACCTCAGAAAATGTTTGTTCGATTTCCTGATTCGACATTTTCGAAGTCGATGCGTTTCCACGCAGTGGTATGGCCAGTAACGGTATCAGTCCCATAAACATGGCAATATAAATCAGACTGTCTCCCCAACCATAAGCATCGATCAATCCTTGTGAAATCGGCGCGAATAGAAACATGCCAGCAGAACCAGCCGCAGTGCCCAGACCAAACGCCAGGGACCGTTTATCGGCACTCACCATACGGGCAAGTGAAGCCAGGATAACGCCAAAGGAACAGGCGGCTACCCCCAGACCAACCAGAAGACCACCTCCAATATGCAACCAAAATGGTGATGGTGCAATTGACATGCATACCAAACCTGAGGCGTAAAGGATAGATCCGACAGCTAAAACCCGCCAGGTACCAAAACGATCAGAAATAGCGCCAAAAAATGGCTGACCCAACCCCCAACACAAATTTTGCAGTGCCATGGCCATCGCAAAAGACGTTCGATCCCAACCCGTGTCCTGAAGCATCGGCAGTTGATAAAAACCCATTGCCGATCTTGGCCCAAAAGCCAACAGCGAAATGATACAAGCGCAAGTGATCGCGAGGAAAGGAATTGAAATGGACGAATCAGTTTTGGCATGCATCATAAGTGCAGAAAGCATAGTGCACTAATTGTAGATG
>OOGD01000288.1_pt1 | contig 10755 bp, 8 predicted proteins | sample 1670381 | NCBI WGS metagenome assembly OOGD01 (sample SAMEA98146918, study PRJEB22522) | marine metagenome | biome: marine biome; feature: marine water body; material: sea ice | place: Arctic Ocean | collected 14-Sep-2015 | depth 1.3 m | reverse complement strand
TAACTTCTCGTAGGCATTGATGTGCTGAGAAGTGTGGCACTGGTATCACCACGATCAGCTTAGTGGGCAGCGGTATCTGTGTCTGAGAGACAGTCATTGGTGCGGGTTCTGGCGGATTGTCGATCGCGGCGGGGGCGTCCCAGATGGGGGCATCTGTTGTCTTGCTAGAAGGCCACAAGATGGGTGGCGATTGCCTGAACTACGGTTGTGTTCCGTCCAAGGCGATTATTCGCTCTGCGAAATTTATGTCGCACGTGTCTCGCTGTAAGGAGTTTGGAATCAAACACGCAGAAGCTGACTTTGAGTTTTCCGAAGTCATGGAACGCGTGGCCAACGTCATTAAAAAAATAGAACCGCATGATTCAATTGAGCGTTATACCAGTTTAGGGGTCGATGTCGTGACGGGTGAAGCTAAAATCACCTCACCCTGGTCTGTTGAAGTCAATGGAAAAACAATTAATACTAAAAACATCGTCATCGCGACGGGTGCGCGTCCCTTTGTACCGCCAATAGAAGGCATTGAGTCAGTTGGTTATTACACCTCTGATAACTTATGGGACCTACGTGTAAAACCAGAAAAATTAGTCGTGCTGGGTGGTGGGCCCATTGGCACTGAGCTTACGCAGGCATTCGGGCGGTTAAATATTTCAGTCACTCAGGTCGAAATGGCACCTAGAATTTTGCTTCGAGAAGACGAAGAAGTATCGCAGATGGTGCAGTCCAGGCTGATGGATGAAGGCATCAATGTACTGGTTAATCACAAAGCAAAGCGATTTATTAAGCGTGACGATAAAGATATGTTGATTGCCGATCATGACGGCAAAGATGTTGAAATCGAGTTTGATACCTTAATTGTAGCCGTTGGACGGGCAGCGAATACAGTTGGTTTTGGACTTGAGGAAATGGGTGTTCGGTTGAACCCGAATAAAACAATTGAAGTAAATGAATACTTACAAACCAATATACCCACCATTCTTGCCTGTGGTGATGTTGCAGGCCCTTATCAATTTACCCATGTTGCGGCGCACCAAGCCTGGTTTGCATCTGTGAATGCTTTATTCGGTAGCCTCAAGCGTTTCAAAGTCGACTATTCGGTGATTCCCTGGGCAACCTTTTCAGAACCAGAAGTTGCTAGAGTTGGATTGAATGAACTTGAAGCAAAAGAGCAAGGCGTTGCTTATGAGGTAACAAAATATGAAATTGATGATTTGGATCGTGCGATTGCTGATAGTGAGGATCATGGCTTTGTAAAGGTATTAACGGTGCCTGGTAAAGATAAAATATTGGGTGTGACTATTGTTGGGGAGCATGCTGGAGATTTAATTGCTGAGTATGTTTTAGCAATGAAACACAAACTGGGTCTGAATAAAATCCTGGGTACGATTCATATTTATCCCACCATGGCCGAGGCGAACAAATATGTCGCTGGAGAATGGAAGCGCGCGCATGCCCCTCAAAATCTACTAAAATGGGTGAATAAATTCCATCGTTGGAAGCGCGGATAGGCAGAACGGATTTGACTTGTTAACCCGATGCACGCTTTGCATCGAGTTAATTATTAACCTACTTATCGTTGGCGTAAATCGCATTAAACTGTTGTCCTGTTTTGACAAAAGTGGCGCATTTACTCAGCCATTTCAGTTTTTCTGCACCCGCATAGGTGCAGGTGCTGCGTATACCACCCAATAAATCCTGAATTGTTTTACCAATATTACCTCGGTATGGTACGAGAATGTCCCTACCTTCGGAAGAGCGGTATTCCTTTAAGCCACCGGAATGTTTGGTGTTGGCTGCCTCTGAACTCATACCGTAAAACTGCATGAATTGACGTTCTTCTATGACGTCTTCCCAGCCATTGTCAGTTTGAGTCACCTCACCACTTCTATAGTGGCGAGTAATAATATCACCGCCCCCTTCGTCGTGTCCTGCCAGCATCCCACCCAGCATAACGAAGTCAGCTCCGGCAGCAAATGCCTTGGCCAAATCACCAGGGCAAGTACAGCCGCCGTCGGCAATGATATGGCCACCTAATCCATGGGCCGAATCAGCACATTCAATCACCGCCGATAATTGAGGATAACCAACGCCCGTTTGAATTCGTGTTGTGCAAACACTACCAGGCCCAATGCCGACTTTAACGATATCGGCTCCGCTCAAAATTAATTCTTCAGTCATTTCACCAGTAACAACATTGCCTGCAATAATAACTATATTTGGATAAGCGCTCCTAAGTTGCTTTATATAAGCAGAAAACCGTTCCGAATAACCATTCGCAACATCGACGCAGACATACTTTAGTTGGGTGCTGGCTGTTCCATAAACCACCTTAAATTTGTCAAAATCAGCGTCAGTAATACCCATCGAATAGGCCACGTTCTGGAGGCGACTCTCACTATTTTGACCGAAAAAATCAATCAATTGATCGACGTTATAGTTTTTCACCAAACTAGTAAATAGACCAATTTTGGCCAGTGAGTCAGCCATTTCAAATGTGCCTACACCATCCATGTTTGAAGCCATGATGGGAATGCCGTAATAGTGATTGTCACCATCAGAGCTCTGATAGTTTCGAAAGCTAAATTTTCTGTATAAATCAACTTCTTTACGACTTCCCAGGGTGCTGCGTTTGGGCCGAATGAGTACATCTTTATAGTCGAGCTTACTATCATCTTCTATTCGCATATGACTGATCTACTTGGAGTTTTAAAGTAATGTTTGGACATTAGCATGAGTTTTTAGCCGGACAATTGAAGCGCAATAAGCTGAGACTATTTGCAACTAATGTTTATCAGAGTAACCTAATCTATTGTGCAGTTATACCGACCTATGTTTTATAGCCATTTTTATTCAAAGATTTAATCGAAAGGTTTAATCAAAGTATTTAACGGGGAGTATAAAATGAAACGACACTTTTACATTAGCGACGATCTTGACGAGCTGGATCGCATTGAGCAAGAGCTGGAGTCGAGCGGCGTTCACAAGCCGCAAATCTACGTTTTTAGTCAGGATGACAGTGGTGTGCTCGCTCATGACCACCTTCACAATATAGAATCAGTTTTCAAAAATGATGTTGTGCGTGGCACGATATTGGGTGCTTGGATTGGTGTAGGAATGGCAGCCTTGGTATTAATTGTTACGTCTTATAGTAATTGGCCATCCACCTATACCTGGGTTCCATTTATCTTTTTGGCTATCGTCCTACTTGGATTTTTCACATGGTCTGGTGGTTTGTATGGCATTCAGGAGCCTCATCATGACTTTAAGCGGTTTGAAACAGAATTACGGGCAGGAAAACATGTGTTTACTGTCGATGTTGATGAAAATCAAGAGGATATTCTGAATAATGTCGTAAAGGCTCATCCTGGACTTAAATTAGCAGGGACTGGGAAATCCTCACCCCGTTGGCTGGTTATGGGGCAGTACAATATTAAAAAATTTACGTCTGAAACTTTTCCTTAAATTTGAAGCTGTATGAATAAGAAACCAATAGCTGTTTATGACAGCTATTGGTTCTTTAAAGTAACTTCTTTCAGATAAAGCTAAATACTAACGAGTTCTTGCACAAACACCATCAGCACCAAAGAAAAATTCAATTTCAGCATTTGCTGTTTCTTGACTGTCTGATCCATGAACCGCATTTTCGTCGATTGATTGAGCAAAGTCAGCTCGGATAGTGCCGGCAGCGGCGTCTGCTGGGTTAGTCGCGCCCATTACGTCACGGTTAGCCGCAATTGCATTTTCGCCTTCTAATACTTGAATCATTACAGGACCTGAAGTCATGAACGATACGAGGTCGTTGTAGAAAGGGCGCTCTTTGTGGACTGAATAAAACTCACCTGCTTTTTCAGCAGTTAGGTGTTCCATACGAGCTGCAACAATGCTTAAGCCAGCTTTCTCGAAGCGACTATAGATTTCACCGATAACATTTTTAGCAACGGCGTCGGGTTTGATGATTGAAATAGTGCGTTCTGTAGCCATTTTGAATTTCTCCAGTGGTGGGCAAATACGGATTGTTGTGACAATAAAAAATGCGAAGCGCATGATAGCGGATTTAACAACTATTCGGAACCTAATGTAGTGATCAAATTCAACCCGTCTTGCAAATAGATTGAGGTATTTGCCACCAATCTGATCAAAGCCTCAGTCGATGCAACTATTTTATTAGCTAGAAGCAAATTCGAACGGTCTAGTGTGAGGATTCAGGTACACTCTACGTATTGTATTTGCGCCACTATTTGGCAAAGTTAATAAGGTTAATTTCATGAAAGCTGATCAAAATTTACGAAAGTATCTGAGTGAGTATGCACCACCAGAATTCACTATTACTAATACGGAACTGGTGTTTCATTTAGATAAAAATAAAACTCGGATTGAAAGCAGACTGTCCATTTCTCGCACAGATTCCAACTTGGAGAACTCAGTGCCTCAGAGTTTAAAGTTGGACGGCATTAACCTTAAATTATTGAGTGTGAGTATTGACGATGTACTTTTAAGTGCTGATCAATATCAAATCACCGAAACGCACCTAACGCTACCCAATGTTGCTGATCATTTCATATTTTCTTGTGAGGTAGAGGTTGACCCGGCCGAAAATACTCGACTTGAAGGATTATATTTGTCGAATGGTAATTTTTGCACACAGTGCGAGGCACAAGGTTTTCGCTACATTACCTACTATCTCGATCGGCCTGACGTGATGTCTATCTTTAAAACCACAATTTTTGGAAACCCTCAGCAGTTTCCTCATTTATTGTCTAATGGCAACTTGATTGATTCTGGCAAGTCGACCGAATTGGATAATGTGCACTGGGTTGAGTGGTCTGATCCTTATCCAAAGCCAAGCTACTTATTTGCCCTAGTTGCGGGTGATTTAGCTCGAATTGATGGTGAGTTTACAACCGTCTCTGGCCGATCGGTTGCGCTGCAGTTTTTTACCGAGCATCACAATAAAGATAAATGCGAGCATGCCCTGATATCGCTGCAAAAAGCGATGAAATGGGATGAGGATACGTTTGGGTTGGAGTACGACCTTGATTTATACATGGTTGTCGCGGTGGACGACTTCAACATGGGTGCAATGGAAAACAAAGGTTTGAACGTTTTTAACACTAAGTACGTGTTAGCCAACCCACAAACTGCGACCGATGATGATTACTTGGGAATTGAAGGGGTCATTGGACATGAGTATTTCCATAACTGGACCGGCAATCGGGTCACCTGCCGTGATTGGTTCCAACTGAGTTTGAAGGAGGGTCTCACTGTTTTTCGTGATCAGGAATTTAGTTCCGACATGACGTCACGGGCGATTCAGCGTATTACCGATGTTCGTGTTTTGCGTAATCACCAATTTCCTGAAGATGCTGGCCCGATGGCGCATCCAGTTCGACCGGCGTTTTATCAGGAAATTAACAATTTCTACACGGCAACGGTTTACAACAAGGGCGCTGAAGTGGTTCGCATGATTCATACGCTGCTGGGTAAAGCCAATTTTCGAAAGGGCATGGATCTCTACTTTGAACGGTTCGATGGACAGGCTGTTACGACCGATGACTTTAGGCAGGCAATGCAAGATGCATCCGGTGTTGATCTCAGCCAGTTTCAGCGCTGGTATGAGCAGTCTGGCACACCAAAAATAAACATACGACGAGAATTTGACTTGTCTCAAAAAACACTCACGTTGGTGATTCTTCAAGACCCTGGCTATACCCGTGGTGAGCCCAATCAACCATTCCACTTACCGATGCGACTTTCTTTATTCAACCAACAAGGCAACGCTTTAACGCTTGACGAACAGGGTAATACTGAATTAACCATCGATATCAAACAGGTTGAGCAACGAATTAGTTTTAATAATATCGATAGTTTGCCGGTGATTTCTGCCTTTCGTGAGTTTTCTGCACCGATCCTATTGACGTCCGATCTGAACAACAATGAATTCGCACAATTAATGTCTTGTGATAACGATGCTTTTAATCGTTGGGAAGCGAGTCAGCAATTAGCGAGTAGAGTGATGCTCGATATGCTCGCGGTCGAGGTTGATCAATGGGTTCATTTGATGGGTGATCTGGTGAATGGCTTTGCGACTTTACTCAACGATAGTGGCCTTGATTTGGCACTTAAAGCTGAAATGCTCATATTACCGAGTGAAAAATATTTGGGTGAACTTCTCGATGTAGTCGACATTCACAAGCTTCGACAGGTGCGTGAAACGATTCGCCTATCGATTGCCACCGAGCATGAAGCCTTACTGTTGAAACATTACCAAGAGTCTTTGACGTCTAATGAATATTCTATTACGCCAGAAGCAATGGCGCAGCGACGATTTAAAAACACTTGTTTAGCCTATTTACTGACACTTGAAAAAGATGTCTATTTTGACTTATGCCGTCAACAATATAAGACAGCTGACAATATGACGGACCAAATAGCTTGTCTACAACCGATTGTGAATTATCACCATCCGGTTAGAAACCAGATAGTGTCTGATTTCTACGAGCAATGGAAAGATACTGCGCTCGTAGTGGACAAGTGGTTTAGTGCGCAGGGACTGTCTTACCAAACCGACTCTTTGACCACTATTATTAAACTATTTGACCATCCAGCCTATAGCTTATCGAATCCCAACCGAGCGAGATCATTACTTGGCGCCTTAATTGGCAACCTCAGTGCTTTTCATCAGGCCGATGGTGCTGGGTATGAGTTTGCTGTGAATAAAATTGTTGAACTCGATAAAATCAATCCCCAAGTTTCCGCTCGTATGGCAAATGCTTTTTTACATTGGCGTAAGTTGTTACCCGCTCAGGCAGCCTTAATGAAAGCTCAAATAGAGAGAATGGCAGCCACACCCAATATATCAAAAGACCTAAACGAGCTGGTAACAACCAGCCTTAACGATTAAGCCAACACTATTTTATGAGTACACAGATAGATTTAGTCATCCCTGGGTTGTTTAACTTACCGTTAGAGGAGTTTGCTCCCGATTTTCTGTCATCAAATTTACCGGCATTGAATCAAATACTGGCCTACTCAAATTCAATGCCGAACGAGCAAACTGATTTTGAATCAATTATTGCGGATTCTCTCGGATTAACGGGCTCCCAAACTCTACCGTTTGCACAAGCTTATGTTGAGGGTGAGGCGGTAGACGAGCCGCATCGGTATTTACTTTGCCGAACGATTCATCTAAAAGCAGATATGCACAGCGCGCTAGTAGTACCGCTAGAAAGTAGTCGCGCTAATGACGACGATTCATCAATCATACTTGAGGATTTACAGGCTTTTTTTAGGGACGATTGTGACCTCACGCCATTAGGCAGGGGTCTGTGGTTAATGCGTTTGAAGCACTGTGGTGCCTCTGATTGTTATCCGCACTACCTGTCAATGATTGGCCGGAAGGCAAATCAATTCATCGAACAATCGAAGCAAGCGTTGCCTTGGTATAAATTGATGAATGAAATGCAAATGTTTATGCATCAACATTCCATTAATCAAAATAGACTGACAACAGGGTTGCTTCCGATTAATAGCCTGTGGTTCTGGGGGGCAGGGCAAAAGCCAAAGTTTGATGATAATAAAGTCCAATGGTTTTGTGATGACGAACAATTAAGCCGATTTGCCGGTAGCATTAATATTGACCATCAGCCACTCAATCAGTTGAGTCAAATGAAAAGTGACGAAAACTCACTGGTTATCGATCTGTCATTGCTTGAAGCCCTTAAATCATCGAGCAGTGAAGACTTACAGGTTAAGCTCGAAGTATTGGAAGAAACGGTATTCAAGCCCGCCATGGTATTGTTTAGCTCGAGTCGTACCTCGCTTCAATTAAGAGCCGCCCATCACCTTGATTTGATTATGACACCCTTGTCTAAATATAAAATTTGGCGATCGTCAAAAAATCTGATTAGTTTTGGTCAGGCTTAAATGGAATAAAATATGACTCAACGCAGTCTACTGGTGCGGGATGTTACTCATTCGCAATTAAAAAACGATGCTCAATTTTCGCCACCGGTTTGGAAAATTTTAGCTGGGCGTGGCGTCAGTTCGTTTGCAGAGACTGACTACAAATTATCGCGAATGTTGCCAGTCGATGCGATTAGGAATTTGCCTGAGGCAGCCAAACTTTTGGCCGCCACTATTCAGCAAAAGAAGCAGATATTAATTTTTGGTGATTATGATGCGGATGGTGCAACCAGTACGGCATTGTGTGTTCGAGCCTTGACATTAATGGGTCATCACAACGTTAGTTATCTCATGCCTGATCGATTTATCAATGGTTATGGTTTATCTGTTTCAATCGCTCGTAAAATAGCCGAAGCTAAACCTGATTGTGTTATTACGGTGGATAATGGCATTGCCAGTATTGATGGTATCGCTTTGCTTCGGGCACAAAACATTGATGTTATTGTCACCGACCATCATTTACCTGCCGACGAGTTACCCAACGCTAACGTCATCATCAATCAAAATGCATGGCCTGATGAAACCGTAGGTAAAAATTTGGCGGGTGTCGGAGTCTCGTTTTATCTTATGCTAGGGATACGTAAAGCCCTAAGAGATATTGATTGGTTCAACCAACAAAGAATCGAGCCGAATCTGGCTAGTTGTCTTGATTTGGTTGCGATAGGCACGGTGGCCGATTTGGTACCACTCGATTTTCATAATCGACTGTTGGTCAACGAGGGTTTGAGACGGATGCGGGCTGGGCATTGCTCTGCCGGTATTCAGTCACTGGTTGAAATATCCAATAAACAACTCACCCATGTGACGAGTACCGACATTGGTTTTTCGATTGCACCCAAAATAAATGCGGCTGGACGACTTGAAGACATGACCAGCGGCGTCCAGTGTCTATTAGCCGATGATCAAATGAGTGCCGATGGATTTGCCAATCAGTTAAACGATATCAACCAATTACGCAAAGATATACAACAGACAATGGCCGACGAGGCGCAACTTCAACTGGCTAAACTAAGTGAACCAGAATTGCATGCGAGTGTTGGAATCGTATTGTTTCAGAAAGGCTGGCACGAAGGCATTGTTGGTATTGTGGCGTCGAAGGTGAAAGAAAAATATCACCGGCCCTGCATTGTATTTGCCGAGGCAGAAGACGGTGTTTTAAAAGGATCAGGACGATCAATTTCAGGGGTTCATCTTCGAGATATACTGGATGTTGTTGACAAACGTTATCCGGGCATCATCTTAAAATTTGGCGGGCATGCCATGGCTGCGGGCTTGAGTTTAAAAGCCGACGCATTTGATTTGTTTTCAACCGCATTTCAGACGGTGATTTCTGATTTGGTCGACCCTGCCTGTTTTACAAATTCAATTGAATGTGATGGCTTGCTCGACAGTCAGTATTTAACCATCGACTTTGCTAAGACCATTCAAAATTTAACCCCTTGGGGACAGCGATTTCCGTCACCAAGCTTTGTCGGTGAATTTGAAGTGACTGACAGTAGAATATTGGCGCAAAAACACATCAAATTTGAATTAAAGCAAAATAGTGATACGTCAATTAATCGTTTTGAGGCCATTGCTTTTTTCCAGCCTACGGAAGTGTTAGAGGCTAACCACGATAATATTCACATCCATTATGAACTCAACATCAATCATTTTAGAAATCGAGAGTCACTGCAGTTATTAATTCGAGACATTCTTTAATGAGCCCACTATCTAACGCTAATAACTAAATGATTTAAAGTTCGAGATTTTTGGGTTACTCAGCGTTTAATATAAAATGGATTAAAACGTTGAGTCACTTAGTCATAATGCAATTCTAAGGTAGGTCTGAATAACATTAAAATTTTAACCAGAGCTATTATTTGATTTGAAGATTAATTAATTTAACAATCACGACTCATAATTAAAGCCAAGCGTTAGAGTGAACAGAGCTGTTGGATAGACCCGCCTATATTTCACTCATTATTATTTACGCTCAGTTTGCAGGTACCTCACTGTGGTTTGCCGACAATGCCATCATTTCAGATTTGCAACAAAGCGGGACATTGCCTGAGCATAGTACCAGCTACGTTACATCCGCGGTTCAGCTGGCTTTATTGTTGGAACTTTAGTATTTGCTTATCCTAAGTCCGACAGGCTCCTCGCGTTAGCCGATCGTTTTTCGCCGCGGAAGGTATTTTTTAGCGGTTCTTTGATTGCTGCTATTTCAAACTCAGCTTTGCTGGTGGCGCCTGAAGAGATGACGGCATTACTCATACTGAGATTCGTTACGGGATTTTTTCTGGCGGGTATTTATCCTGTTGGAATGAAAATTGCCGCGAGTTGGTATGAACAGGGATTAGGTCGAGCCTTAGGCTATTTGGTCGGTGCTTTGGTATTGGGCACTGCTTTTCCACACTTAATTAGAAGTCTAGGTGCTGAAATTCCTTGGCAACAAGTTATCCTAGGTGTTTCTCTTATTGCTGTATCGGGAGGAATCGTCAACTCGATCGGCTTTCTAGTTACTGTGGTGAGTATTCAGCTCACTGCCAGTTTACTCTTGATAGTTGGCATGCAAGACATTTTCTGGCTGCTAATTCCAGGGCCAATCCTGGGCTGGTTTGCCTTACGATCTATTCGTGAAGACGCCTCATTGACTGATTAAAGCAATCGCTTAGGTCAAATAGCTACTTACCTCAGATATTTTCAAAAAGACTTATCTGGCTACTAATAGTCTACGGTTGTAATGTAACAACCTTGTTGCTTAACAATACTGACTGTATCTTATATACATCTGACGCTGCCGACGAATAGAAA
>OOGD01000287.1_pt1 | contig 10784 bp, 6 predicted proteins | sample 1670381 | NCBI WGS metagenome assembly OOGD01 (sample SAMEA98146918, study PRJEB22522) | marine metagenome | biome: marine biome; feature: marine water body; material: sea ice | place: Arctic Ocean | collected 14-Sep-2015 | depth 1.3 m | reverse complement strand
CCTGTATGGCGAGTGAGCTGTAAAACCGTCCCACTTTGTCAGTGACCGGCACACCAATCGCTATCATGCCTTCAAAAAATTCTTCATTGTCGATTGATAGCTGGCTCGCTTTGATCTTTTCAATTTCCATCAGCAGTTGATCAGGATCTGTAATACTATTTTTGGTATAAGCTTTTAGATCAAGCTTTTCAATCACAGCCTTGCGTTTTCTGAGTGGCAGGCTACTCAAAAATAGTTTACCGCTAGCCGTGCAATGAAGTGGCACCCGTGTGTCCATTGGAAAGGTCAGTTTTAAAGCTTGCTCGGTTTCCACTCGATCCGAGTAAGCCATGTGCAGGCCATCTGCATACGCGATATTGCAGGTTTCACCGACTTCTCGCGAAAGCGCTTCGAGAATGCCATGACGTTGAGCGCGAAATCGAGAATGCGATAAAACGCCAACGGCCATATCGTACAGCCGATTACCTGGCATATAACTTTTGCCATTAATTTTTTTTAGTAAATAACCCTGAGCCTCTAGTTCTCCACATAGCCGATGAGCCGTTGCTTTGGGCAAATTGAGTGATTCATTGATTTCGGTGACACTAATGGGTTTGATTGCCGCCGCTACGACATCAAGGATATCAAGGACTCGGTGAATGGTCGAACCGCGTTCATGTTTCATATTGACGATGATCCAGTGGGAATATGACTAAAAAAACTAATTATCCCTAAAATGAGAAAATTAATTCCGTTTTAGCGATTAATGTTATATTTTATCGGTAAGGAAGTCGAATTTCGAGACTATTTAATCGGTAAAGCTATCACGCATGAGAAACAACTTGTACCAAATGGCGGCTAATATATCGCAATTGAAAACCTTAGCCAAATCGAGGATTGCCAGATTTGTTTATGATTATCTTTGTGGTGGTTGCATAGCCGATAGCGGTGTTGAATCGCGTGTTAATCTGGCTAAATTCCTCGCCCAAAGTGCCAACATAGTGTTTGCTGGCGGAGCTTTTATGTACGGTGTTGGTGCGCTGGGGAAAGTCAAAGCCAGACATGTATGCGATATTTTGCAAACTGATCGGCTACAAGTATTAGGGCAGTTTCATTGTCCCCACCCTAACCTTCTAAAAAACTTCCGGATAGAATGACCGTGGCTGAATTTGATTACATTATTGTTGGTGCAGGGTCAGCTGGTTGTGTTTTGGCTAATCGGCTGTCAAAAGATCCTACTAACCGAGTGCTACTACTAGAAGCGGGGGGCAAAGACAACAACCCCTGGTTACATGTACCTGTCGGCTATTTTAAAACCATGCACAATCCGTTATTCGACTGGTGTTATCAAACTGAACCTGACCCAGGTATTGACGGGCGCCAATTACAATGGCCGCGAGGCAAAGTGCTAGGTGGTTCGAGTGCATTAAATGGATTGCTATATGTCCGTGGCCAACGTCAGGATTATGACCGCTGGCGAGATTTAGGTAATGCAGGATGGGGTTACAGCGATGTTTTACCTTATTTTAAAAAGTCCGAGGACAACCAACGAGGCGCTAACCCATACCATGGTGTTGGCGGCCCGCAAAAAGTATCTGATCTGCGTTTACGTCGCCCAATTGCCGAGCATTTTATTAAGGCCGCTATGGAGCAGGGCATTCCTTTCAATGACGACTATAACGGCGCAGAACAGGAAGGCGTTGGCTATTTTCAACAAACAGCTTTTAAAGGTTTTCGTTGGAGTACTGCTCGGAGTTTTCTCAAGCCCGCACGAAATCGACCTAATTTAACCGTCTACACTCAAGCTCAGGTGAGTCGTCTTATCATCGAGGGCAAGCGCGTTACCGGCGTCGAATTTAAACGCGGTGGTCAGTTGCAAAGTGCTACGGTAACGAGAGAGGTAGTACTCTGCGCCGGTGCGGTCAATTCGCCGCAGATACTTCAATGCTCTGGTATTGGTGATCCTGAGGCTTTGTCATCCGCTGGGGTTGAAGTGCGCCATGCGCTGCCTGGTGTTGGTAAAAACCTACAAGATCATTTGCAGGTAAGGCTGGTATTCGAAACCAGTGAAAGAACCCTAAACGATGAACTCAATCATCCGCTAAAACGGCTAAAAGTAGGTCTCGAATACCTGTTCAACCGATCGGGACCTTTAACCCTTGCAGCTAGTCAGGTAACTATATTTACCCGTTCAAGTGCAGGTGTTGATCGGCCAGACATCCAGTTTCACATGCAACCTCTAAGTGCCGACAAACCAGGTGATGGTGTGCATCCATTCTCAGCCTTTACTACATCGGTTTGCCAGCTGCGGCCTTATAGTCGAGGAGAAATACGCATCAAGTCAGCTGATCCATTTGAGTATCCCGAAATTCATCCCAACTATTTATCAGACGAGCGCGACTGTGCTGTCGTGGTCAATAGCATCAAGGTGGCGCGTGGCATTGCCAATGCACCGTCGCTAAAACCGCATATTATCCGAGAGCGAGTCCCAGGTAACGAATTTGAGGATGATCAACAGTTGCTCGAAGCGGCGCGAAAATTTAGCCAGACTATTTACCATCCAGCGGGTACTTGCAAAATGGGATCGGACAAAATGGCCGTTGTTGATGACCGATTGAAACTACATGGCCTTGAGGGGCTGCGCATTGCAGACTGTTCAATTATGCCCGAAATTGTTTCCGGCAATACGAATGCCCCGACCATTATGATTGGAGAAAAAGCGGCAGATATGATTTTGGCTGACAATCGTTCATAGAGTCTAATAATCTATTGGGTACCGCAGCAGTGGTGGTTGGTTTTTTGTTTTGTGGTACTGCGTGGCTCGGCTATGCCCTGAAGGAAGCGTTTGATCAGTAAAATCGCCACCGCGCGAATTGTCTTCCACTTTTTTTAAATACAGCGGCACATTGTTGTCATCCCATTTCGAGTTGCCGCGCACGTAGAGTAAACCGTTGAGCACGCAGGCGACCGGCCTGGCGGAAACGATAATATAACCGAATTGATCCACGAGCCCCTTGTCGTTATATGTTTTGATCCGACGATTCAATAAATCATGTTAAAAAAGAACTAATATTCTCGTTTAAGATTCTTTGATGGAGCTTCTAGGTGGTTCTGTCCTAAATAGCGCCATCAAGTTCGGCTTTTGGGATACCGAGCCGATACGAAATTTATGTGTATTTAGTTCTGTTACTCAGACGCAAAAAAATGTAAGGTTGAGACTGAAAGTCTCATTTAAACTGAGTTTTGTCGATATGCGGCATTCAACTGGGCCGGAACGCCGACCCAACAAGCTACGGGGCAGTGCCTTCAGCCTCGCAGCGCATAAAATAACGAAGGCTTTCTTATTACGAGGAGAAGACATGATCAATCTAAAAACTATGGTTGCCAGTACAGCAGTCCTTGCACTCATGGCATCGTCTGCCATGGCGGCAGACAAGGTCTTGCGTATCCAGTCGGTGCTATCCACCTCTGCTGACGAAGTCGTTATGTTGAGGGAGTTCGGTAAAGATGTCGCAGCGCTGACTAGTGGCTCGCTCACCATCGAAGTTCTGCCAGCTGGCGCTGTTGTTGGGCCACGAGACGTCATGGATGCCGTTGACGCGGGGCTCGTTGAAGGTGGATTTGCCTGGACACATTATTGGGGTGGTAAACACATTGCGGCTAACCTGTTCGGAGCGCCTATAGCGGGTGCCGGTGTAGGACTCGATAACATCGCGTTCCTGAGCTGGTTCCAGTACGGTGGTGGCAAGGAACTGTATGACCGCCTGTGGGATGAAATGGGCGTGAACGTCAAAGGATTCATGCTACAGCCAGTGGGCCCTGAGGCACTCGGTTGGTTCCCAAAGCCAATCAAGTCGATGGATGACTTCCGTAAATTACGCTTCCGTGCACCTCCAGGCATGGTTGGTGCCGCATACGCTGAAATCGGTGTTCCAGCGGTTGCCATGGGCGGCGGCGACATTCTGCCAGCGCTTGAGAAAGGCACGATCGACGCAGCAGAGTGGTGCTGCCCCAAGCCAGACTCCGTCTTTGGTTTCCAGAAAGTGCTAAAGCACTACTATCTCCAAGGTCTGCACCAGGTAGTCGTGAACGCAGACATGTATGTGAATGGCGATTTCTACAACTCGCTGAGCACAGTTGAGCAGAAAGCACTGGAAGTGGCGGCAAACGCGTCTCTGTCAAAATCCTTGTCCTACAGAATCTATGAGAACGGTAAGGCACTGAAAGATCTGACAGATAATCACGGTGTTATCTTGGAAGATACACCAGCGGATTATTTCACAGAGTACATGGCGGCCGCTAAAAAGTCGCTACAAGCCGCTGCGGATGAAAACGAGTTCTTCGCAGAAGTGTGGCAGTCGCAAAAGGATTTCGCCGACACAGTAGTACCATTCTGGTCAGGTGCACAAACTTCAAACGCAAGTTTGGGTCGCGCACATGCAGTTACACTGAAGTAAAAAAATACTTCGTTGCGAGGACCATCAAGGCCTCGCTTCGAAGTTTCTATAAGTAGTATCATTCTGGGTAAGCGCACAGTCCTCGAACGCAAGTTTGGGCTGCGCACATGCGGTTACACTTAAGTAAAAAAACTTCGTTGCGAGGCTCATCAAGGCCTCGCTTCGAAGTTTCTGTCAGGGGCTAAGCCCTATTTAAATAATAAGAGCCCAAAATGGGCACAAACATATAGGGGAAGAAGGGGCATGGCTGTAGATGAAATCAATCCGGAAGACCTCGAGATTGCGGATGAACTAATTGCGGAGCGTCGTGCAGAGGCCCCGGGTGAAACGCCAGAAGATATGACCCCTTGGCAACGCCCTATTACGGCAGCTATTGACGTAATCAATTACCGGGTAGGCCAAATTATTTCCCTGCTCTTGGTGCCGCTCCTTGTTGTAGTGGTGCTAGAAGTCCTTTCAAGAAACTCCTTTTCGATCTTGCAAAATGCCGGATTCGAAGACTTCGCCCGAACTCTCGGTCTTGGCCCCACGCTCTGGGTATATGACACCAGTCGTATGATAGCCGGGGTACTCTTCATGGCGGCCGCGGGCTATGGTTTGATGCGCGGAGTTCACATCCGTGCCGACTTCCTCTACCGAAGTTGGTCGGCAAAAACACAAGCGACAGTGGATGCAACACTGTACCTGCTGTTCTTTATGCCTTCGATGATCTTCTTTACTGTTATCGCCTCAGATTTCTGGTGGCTCGCCTTTTCAAGAGGTGAAACCATGCAGGTCGACAGTGCCTGGGGACCTCTTTTATGGCCAGCGCGCCTGGCGATGCCAATCGGTGCCTTCCTCTTGACGCTGCAAGGCCTCCCTGAGATTTTCCGTGCATTTCACAAGATGGGTAAAGAGCGAGAGCGTTTGTTTGTAAAGGCCTTACCTATCTATGTAATCGCACTGATCTGGCTCATTCTGGCGGTGTTCCATCCGAGTATTGTCCCAGGTGGCGAATCGTTTTCTGACCTCATGTCCGCCCGATCAAACATGGACAAAGCTACCATCGGATTGATCATGCTGGGGGCTATGCTGTTCGTTATTTTTATCGGTTTTCCAATTGCCTTCACGTTGATTTTTCTTGCCTTTGTGTTCGGCATTTGGGGCGCCAACTTCAAGTTAACCACGCTGTTGATGACGCTAAACACAAACTCCACCATGTTGAACGATCAGCTCATGGCCGTGCCGCTTTTTGTACTGATGGGAATAGTGATGGAAGCGGCAGGCTTGATGGACCGGTTGTTTGCATCGATCCAGATGATGATGTCACGCGTCCGCGGCGCATTGTTCATCGCTGTGCTAATCGTATCGACGATTTTTGCAGCAGCCACTGGTATTGTCGGCGCTTCTGTAACCCTGCTTGGGATCATGGCTGGTGCAACCATGACCAAAGCAGGTTATGACGTCAAGCTTGCGGCTGGAACCATCACCGCAGGCGGCACATTGGGCATTCTGATACCACCCTCAATTATGCTGATCGTTATGGGACCTGTTCTGGAAGTTTCAACCCTTGACCTCTTCCGTGGCGCCTTTATTCCCGGCGCCATGCTAGCGACCCTCTACCTGCTCTACACCCTTGGACGCTGCTGGCTGAATCCCGACCTTGGTCCAATTTTGTCAGAAGAGGACCAACCTGAAACATCGCCATTTTATGGCGCTGAGGTCGCGCTGATTTGTCTGGGTGTTTTGACCGTTTGCCGAGTGTTTGGCCTTGCCATGGGCGGCGCTTTTAGCGGTATGATTCCTTTTGGCGGCTTAATCGTATTGGCCATTACCTGTGCCATCGCCTATGTCGCATACCGTCGTTTGAATCTACTCAAAATTGTGCTTCCGCTTACGCTACTCTTCCACATCTATATGATCTTTGCGAATATGGGAGAGGACGGTAGCCTGCCAATCTGGTCGATAACCCTCTGTTCATTCACCCTGCTTCTGGGATATTTGGGGCGACCGATTTATAACGCAACGTCAGACAATGGGTTCTATTTCTCGGATCTCTGGGATGAGTTCTTTGCCGGACTCATGCCTCCCACGATCCTAATTTCTTTTGCTTTGGGGTCGATTCTGCTTGGCCTGGCAACACCCGCTGAAGCCGCAGCTATGGGCGCCTTTGGTGCTATCTTGTTAGCTATCGGTTACGGCAAATTCACCTTTCCTAGTTTCTTTGACAGTCTGGTCAAAGCCCTAGAGATCACAGTTTTGATCATGTTCCTGGTTGCCGCATCGAACTTCTTTGGCGCCGAATTCAGTTATTTGGGCACGCCAAAGATGATGACTGAAATGCTACTTGGTCTCGACATGTCGCCTTACCTCGTTCTAATGGTCATTATGGCACTAATCTTCCTTCTGGGATGGCCACTGGAGTGGGTGCCTATTGTTTTGATCGTCGTGCCAATTTTGCTGCCAACAGTCGAGGCGCTGGACATCCACGGGCTGGATCGCTACGACCTGATGGTCTGGTTTGGCATTCTGGTCGCGGTGAACCTGCAGACCGCTTGGCTATCTCCACCTGTGGCCTTGTCAGCTTATTTTCTGAAGGGGGTGGTGCCGGATTGGGATCTCAAGGACATCTATCTGGGCATGATGCAGTTCATGGGGATTCAACTCATCGGTCTCATTCTGCTGTTTATCTTCCCGCAACTGGTACTTTGGCCACCCAGAGTGATGTCTGGTGGGTAAGTCATGAAGGGTAAATTATGAAAGGTAAATTATGGTGCATCTGATTCAATCTGTCTTGCGCTGGGCAGCGCCCGACAGGATGATATGGCACTAATCGATGAACCACTTAAGTTACTCGGCATTCAAAACTTACAAGTGATCGATGAATCGATCATGCCAAAGTTTGTGTCAGGTAATACCAATGCATCGACGATTATGATTGCGGAAAAAGCGGCCGATATGATTATTGAATATAACGCCCATTAAAATCGCCAGATAAACATGTGATTTCATAAAAAGGTCCGAACTTAAAAGGGCTGGACTAGATCGTGTCACCAGGGACGCGAACTACACCTTCCATCAAAACCCTGGCGCTACGACTCATTTTTGCTTTATTAACAGACCATACGCCGTCGCGCTGACTGACTTGCGCGCCTACTCGTAAAGTGCCAGAAGGATGGCCGAAGCAAACGCTTTGAAACGCGTCACCACCGGCAGCCTGGTTGACTATAGTACCGGGAATTGCCGCTGCGGTTGCAATCGCAACGGCAGCGGTGCCCATCATCGCATGGTGTAATTTCCCCATTGATAACGCCCTAACGTTCAGATCGATATCCGACGCTGAAATGGGTTTAGCACTTGAAGCCACATAATCACTCGGGTGAGCCACGATGGCAACTTTGGGTATGTGCTGACGTTGTGATGCTTGCTCAATTGTATCGACCAAGCCCATAGCCACCGCACCCTGTACTCGTATGGTTTCAAATAGGGCGAGTGCTTTGGCATCGCTATTAATATCGTCCTGTAATTCGGTGCCGTTATACCCGAGATCCTGCGCCTTAATGAAAATAGTGGGAATGCCAGCATTAATCAGGGTCACCTTAATGGCTCCAACATCGGGCACTTCAAGTTCGTCAATCAAATTTCCAGTTGGGAACATGGCACCCCCAGCATCTGCTGGGTTGACAAACTCAACTTCTATTTCAGCTGCAGGAAAAGTGACACCATCGAGTTCGAAGTCACCGGTTTCCTGAACCTCATGGTCCGTGATTGGCACCTGTGCAATAATGGTTTTTTGAATATTGGCCTGCCAGATTCGAACTGTCGCTATGCCATTATCTGGCACACGGCTCGGATCAACCAGCCCGTTACTGATCGCAAATGGCCCGACAGCCGCACTTAAATTGCCACAGTTTCCACTCCAATCGACGACCGGTTTGTCGATAGAAACCTGGCCAAATAAATAGTCAACATCATGGTCAAGCTGTTCGCTTTTAGACAAAATAACGACTTTACTAGTGCTTGAGGTCGCGCCGCCCATGCCATCGGTTTGCTTAGCATACGGATCAGGGCTTCCAACAACACGAAGTAGCAGCGCATCGCGTGCTGCGCCGGGTTTTTGTGCCACTTCTGGCAAATCATCCTGTTTAAAAAACACACCTTTACTGGTGCCGCCACGCATATAGGTGGCGGCGATTTTGATTTGAGGAGGCGCTGTTTGATCGTTAAGTTTCATTGCCGCTACGCCACGTTTGACGATTCGAGAAAGTCCTGTGCAAAACGCTGCAACACACCGCCAGCCTCGTAGACTGACACTTCTTCAGCAGTATCTATCCGGCAGGTTACAGGCACTTTCAGGCTCTCTCCGTTACTACGATTAATTATCAGGGTCAATGTTGCTAGCGCAGTGATTTCTCCAGTTACATCAAATGTCTCAGTACCGTCAATACTGTATGTTGCTCTAGTCTCACCCGCTTTAAATTCAACCGGCAATATACCCATACCCACCAGATTAGTCCGATGAATACGCTCAAAACCTTCAGCCACAATGACTTCTACGCCGGCGAGCCGAACACCCTTGGCAGCCCAGTCACGTGACGAGCCCTGGCCATAGTCAGCACCAGCCACAATGATGAGTGGTTGTTTGCGTTCCATATAGGTTTCTATCGCTTCCCACATTCGAGTCACTTTTCCCTCTGGCTCGATACGAGCGAGTGAGCCTTGCTGAATTTCACCATCTTTGACCACCATTTCATTTAGCAATTTTGGATTAGCGAAGGTCGCTCTTTGCGCAGTGAGATGATCCCCACGATGGGTCGCGTAAGAATTAAAATCCACTTCCGGCAAACCCATTTTAGTCAAATACTCACCGGCAGCACTAGAAGCCAGTATCGCGTTTGAGGGCGATAAGTGGTCCGTTGTAATGTTGTCACCGAGTACAGCTAAGGGGCGCATGCCTTTCATATTTCTGTCATTCGCCAGCGCACCTTCCCAGTAGGGCGGACGACGAATATAAGTGGTTTGCGGTCTCCAGTCGTATAGCGGGCTAACGGATTCAGATGCGCTATCAGATCCTGCGAACATCGGAATATACACTTGCTGGTACTGCTCAGGCTTAACACTCGCCTTAACGACTGCATCGATTTCATCGTCGTCTGGCCAGATATCTTTCAGTGTGACAGGCTGACCTTTTTGATCATAGCCAAGCACGTCCTTCTCGATATCAAAGCGAATGGTACCGGCAATCGCATAGGCCACAACCAGCGGCGGCGACGCCAGAAAGGCTTGCTTTGCATAAGGGTGGATTCGACCATCGAAGTTTCTGTTGCCCGATAAAACGGCGGTAGCGTAAAGGTCTCTATCGACGACTTCCTTCTGAATTACAGGATCAAGCGCACCACTCATACCGTTGCAGGTGGTACAGGCAAATCCAACGATACCAAACCCGAGATGCTCTAGCTCGGATAAAAGATTAGCTTCCTCTAAATAGAGCTGAACTGTTTTTGAACCAGGTGCGAGTGACGTCTTGACCCAGGGCTTACTCTGCAGGCCAAGCTCATTGGCTTTACGTGCTATCAAACCTGCGGCGATCATGTTGCGTGGATTACTGGTATTGGTACAGCTGGTGATGGCGGCAATGATGACCGCACCGTCTGGCATTAAACCTGCTTCATTTTCAACCTTACCTGCAATACCACGTGCGGCGAGTTCAGACGTTGGCACCCGTTTATGCGGGCTAGATGGCCCAGCGATGTTGCGTACCACCGCCGATAAATCAAATGTTAAGACTCGTTCGTACTCGGCGTTCTTAAGATCGTCAGCCCATAATCCACAGTGTTTAGCGTAGGTTTCTACTAGTTTCACCTGTTCTGGCTCGCGGCCAGTAAGCTTGAGGTAGTCGATGGTTTGTTGGTCAATATAGAACATGCCTGCTGACGCACCAAATTCCGGGGTCATATTGGATATCGTCGCTCGATCACCCAGTGTCAATGCAGATGCACCTTCACCGTAGAACTCAAGATAAGCCGATACTACTTTTTGATCACGCAAGAACTCTGTAATAGCCAGAACGATATCGGTAGCAGTGATACCAGGCTGGCGTTTACCGGCCAGGTTGACACCGACGATATGCGGTAGGCGCATGTGGGAGGCTCGGCCCAGCATGACATTTTCTGCCTCAAGACCACCGACACCAATAGCGAGTACGCCCAGTGCATCAACATGAGGGGTGTGACTATCCGTCCCTACTAATGTATCAGGGAAAGCGACACCATCCAGTGACTGAACAACAGGGGACATTTTTTCCAAATTAATTTGATGCATAATGCCATTGCCAGGTTGGATGACATCGACATTCTTGAAGGCTTTTTT
>OOGD01000286.1_pt1 | contig 10831 bp, 8 predicted proteins | sample 1670381 | NCBI WGS metagenome assembly OOGD01 (sample SAMEA98146918, study PRJEB22522) | marine metagenome | biome: marine biome; feature: marine water body; material: sea ice | place: Arctic Ocean | collected 14-Sep-2015 | depth 1.3 m | reverse complement strand
TCTTGTGATCGCTTTCCAAAGTATGGGCAGTACGTACCGGTACCGGTATGTATCATCGGCACGCACGAGAAAGACTGACTCGCATCACCGCTTCTCTCTTCTGACACGCTTATCGCCCACCTGCCTCGCTCGAGTGACCGTGGACGGGTGCGTGGCGTGTACCACCCTGCCTGGTTCCATGTTCCATCCCATCTGGAATGTCATTCACGGACGTCTGACTCTTAAGTGGACAACGGATGCGCCATATGTACCGTATCAATCGTACCACGTGTCCAAGAAAGATTCGCCTCACCGCTTCTCGCTTCTCGCCCGCCCGCCTGCCTGGGGGCGCGCCTCATTGCTCAGGGGGTCTATCCAACATGGGCCCAAGTGACTTCTAACTAGTTTTAATTTACCTACAGTCTTAATGACCGAACTATGTCGCAATGACCAAACTTGAGGGGATCCCCCTCCTCTTCAATTTCACCTTAGGGGATTCCGACACACCAATTATCTATTCATGATTCAAGCAGTCACGTCCAAGTCCTCCTCACCGCTCATTCTTCCACCACCATATTAGTCACTCCATTTCCTCTTTCCTCGTGCTTAAAGATAATCCTCAGTGCTGCAGCTTCTATCTCATCAGAGTCAATCGCATCCACAATTTGCCTCTGCACCAACTCCTGCATAGTTTCGTAGCATACCGTCTCTCTACCTTCATTTGGTGTTCCATTCACCAACTGACTTTTGTTGGTACCTGCACATCGTTCTCTTTCATTAGTCTCACAATACGAACTTCCAAATGTTTCAGTGATGTGCTTCTTCAATGCCTCTCCCAGAGCATTGAAATCGAGGGATTCCAGGATGGTTTGTTGAACTGAATCTTTCATCCAAATCTCCGTTTCCTGCACATTCATATCCTTTGTCTTCGCCTCCGCACTTGGCAAGGATGTCTCAAGTATATTAACTTTCCTGACGAGCATCTCCTCCTTTCCCTTCACAACCGTTGCCTCATTCAGTCTATCATAGACCTGTTTGTATGTGTATCCTTGCGGAGTAACTGTACTTGGTGTCGGAGATTCATCCACCCAATTCCGGTCTGGTCCATTACTTGGAGTGAAGAATTGTCTTGATTTTGTTTGTCGTCTTGACCTGTTGTTCCATCGTCCCTCTGTCTCCTTCTTTCACCATAATAGTACGCATATTTGTATGAGTTTCAGGCATGACAATATAACTACAACTTCTTTTCATTTTCCTTACGTACCATATCGCAAATCCCAAATCCTTGAATCACATGACTCGCATTTTCCTCTCCTTCATCACTCCTGGTGTACATATCATCTTCCTTCATGTTCACCTTGATATCTTCATTATCATCATAACTTTCCGAGTAGTAGTTGCTTTGCGCACTGTCTTCGTTCATATTTGCTGTCTTGCAGTCTATCTTAGCTACTTCTTTGGTGTATGTGTCCAGCTCGATTTCTTCCGTCATCAGCACCGTGGCATCGCTGTCGTCATCGTTTCCCTGTTGAAGAAGCAATGCACCTAGACCTTGATCGTACTCATCTTGTTGTTCCTCAATACTACTTGGTATTGGACTTTCTTCTACCCAATTACCATCCGCCTCACTGCCGGCAGTGTACAGTGTCCTTGGTTTTGAAGACCTAGATGATCTTCGATTGGTCTTTGTTTCAACCATGGTTCTCTATTACATAGCAAAGAACTAACTATTAGATCAATGGACAACAATGATATAGACACCATGCCGTGGACTAGTATTACGCACCTTCTTTTAATTGTTTCGGGTCATCCTTCATCAAAATAATGAAATTTCAGCCTCCAAACAGGCTAACAAATAGGCGCGGAAAGCGGGCCATCATTTTTTGTTTTTGTTTTGACCGGTCAGCATTGGATTGCAATTACTTCTATATTTCCGTTCTTTGCGTAAATGAACCTCCTTGTTTAACCGTATCATTGGCTACTTCCCATTCTACAATCAAGATGAATATTTGCAACAGAAACGTTCTGGTTCTTGTTGTTATTCTTTGATTTATTTTTATACATGTACCTCCACCTATACTATGCTACTTCATTAATCGCCGAAAAAATGACCCAAAAATTGCTTTCTGACATCACTTTTGGCGCCAAATATGCTCCATAATATGACCCAAACCACATTTTTTCTGTAAATAATCTCCACCATGGACCGTTTACCGACTGGTTTGCCTAAGGATGATAATCATCCCAATTATCAACGTGGCTTGGAACTGTTCAATGACAACGATCTTCCCTCATGCTTACGGTCCTCTTGTCTTGCCCTTCTTACGGAACAAGAGATTCGTAGCCATCCGCTCACATCAGTCTGTAATCCTTCTCCCAACAAGAAACGCTTGCTGGAGCAGGTTTCCCACATTAATGCCCTACATGCCATTTCCAGTCCACAGAAACAAAGTGTAGTTGGCAAGTTAACCCAAGCATATTTTGAATCGAAGCACAACTTGGAATCCTCTTTTGGCATCCCAGATAGTAACATCAAACCAACTATTATCAATAGGAATAATAGTCTGTCTCTTAACGAACAGACCTCCCATGTGGTAGTAAGGTCCTGTGAGCTCAGATCTATCCAACCGGAACCACCTACACGTAGGACCAGTCAGGTATGGTTGAATTTACCACATGTTCAATATGAACGTCTAGGTGATGCCATGTCTGCTTTGGGACCAACCATTACTCAAATCAAGAAGTACCATGAGAATGATATATTTGTATCAGAGTACAGGTGCAAACTAAAGAATTGCCTCCGTCGAATGCGTGTTCACTCACCAGGTGAGGGTCCATTTTCTGGTCCCGTTTATTTGACTTTCATTGGTGTCTGCTCACACCAGGCCATCACCTGGACCGACCACTACAAGTCACTATTGTTGAAGAAAATGAATGGAACAACACCAGTACTTTCTCCTAAGATTGGTTTACACCCCTTGGTTAGGGCATACACTGACATTCTGTCAATGACAAGACTGGAACCGAAAGAAATTTCACGAAAGATACAAGCTGATTTTGCCATGGATCCAATGTTCCTTCAATCCCGTCCTGTTCGAGACATCATCAACAAACAGATATCTCACCGGATCCGTCTTATTCGCAATGAGGGTGTTAAAAATGATCCATCACAAAAGAATACCATCATCCAATACACCCATGATGTCATAAGCTTCAAGGAAAAACACTTACTACGTCTACCAGATGGATTCCAGCCCCACAAAATCGAGTCTGAGATTCATCTTCTAGAGTTGGCACGCACCCTGGAAACCTCAGGTCATCTGTGTGGAAAGAAGGCTGATATTCAATCAAACTTTCCCCATCGTGATCTTATTGTTCTTGACTATGATGATGTTATGGACTCTCCTCGCTACAAGCAACTGAATGCTCAACGAGAAAAGAAAATGGCAGCTAGCAATCGCAATACAAGAGAAGATGTAAAGGCCAATACGGTTGTGTTTACCTCCTTGGCCTTGTTATACAATCTTTGTTCTGCCGCTAACCTTGACTGGCAAGTTTGTGGCAGTGCAGATGGAACACATGGTCTACTCTCTAATGATTACAAGGTAATCGGATATGGGGTGCTACATGTTGGAACGGATGGAATTAAACGCTTCCATCCCTTGGCCTATGCACTTGCCACCGGAGAACTGGAGCAGGTTGCAATCTTGCTTTTGCATTACATTAAATGTGCTGCTGGTGCTCTGTTTGGTTTAATCCCCAGTTTCAAAGGCGGTAACATCAGCGACCACACAGAAGTCTTTGTGAACGCCTTCCAAGTAGTATTCCCTGATAGTCCTGTTCTACAGTGCTTTCCTCATATAATTCGCAAGTTCCGAATTGATGGGAGAAGGGAGGGCAATGGGCAGTACATGAAGTTATTGGAAAACAACCAGGCAACTTGGTTATGGGATACAGCCGAGGAGGACGTATACATGCTTCGGGGTTGTCGCTCTTTATTGATGTTTGATACATTGAAAGAGATGATTCTATTGTCCTGGAGAGAGGCTGGAGAACAACGACTAGCCGACACGTTTCTGAAATCATACTTGGAACAAGATCATTTCAATAAGTGGAGGTACAATGTATCTGGAATACCTGGGTGCATTCCGCAGAACAATTCACACGAGAGAAGCAATTTGGACACGAAGGGGTGTGCTTCATTTGCTGGAATCATCAAACCTGGCCGTAATATGACTGCGATGTTGAACAATGAGTTTCCTAAACTCATTTACGTCAATTCAACTGAAAGAACAGAGGTGGAGCGGAACTTTCCCATACTGGACGAAACGAAGACAATGAAACCGCTTCTATTTGAGTACTACCTTCAGTTTGATAAAAATGTTGATTGTGTACAATACCAGACAGGATACTTGGTAAACAGGAAGTACAGTTTGGGTGAGACAATTGATTCAGCACGTATCACAGAATATGAAGACTCACTCCTTGGAAAGTTCGAACTTGATTACAGTAAGCGTCATCTCTTCTACAATCGTGTCAATGATCTTTGTTTCGTGAAAAAGGAGAGACTGGATCCAAACCAAGAACCATTCTATACTGGTACATGCTTTCACATCTATAATCACCTATCATGTCACCATGCTGCCGTATTCCAGTATGCAGATACTCTGCCTACTTTTGCAAAAAAGATATCACAGGAAAAGGGTGGAAGGAAGAAGAGACGTAAGACTGGTCTTGAACGGATTAACAAATACCATCTACGTAAAATGGCAGAACAACAGGATCGTCTGACATCCGTTTGTGTGGAACACGACGTATCATGTAATGTGGAGGATGGTATTCCTTTACACAATGGGCCCATTTGTCACCCAATAACCATAACGCAGCCTGAGGCATAGTTTGTAATCATCTAGTTATAACAAATACATATCTAATAACTCCTTAGGCGAGTGTTGTACCTGGTTTTGATTTCGAACTAACCAACCAAATTAATACTGTCCTGGCCTTGCATGTTGTGTTTGGAAGCGCTTGATGCAAGAGCCGTGAATCCCAAACAAACACAGTGTTCTTTGGTCCAGTTAAAGTTTTAACAACCATGCCTTCAATTGCCCTCCTTGGGTGTTTGATTTGATGTACACTTTTCTTTGATTGACACCAAATCTCTAAAGCTCCATTATCCTGGGTTATCTCATCAATACACAACATAAAAGTGTATATTCCAGTAACTTCAGGACTATCCATGTCACGATGGATAAGTCCCCTTGTCCAAGGAGTGGAACGACTACCAGCTGGTGGAGCTATAGCCACCACAATCTCCTGTATTCTTGTGTTCTTCTTTAATGGAAAGCTTGTTTCCTTTCCTGCCTCTTCCACAATCAACTGTAACAGTGGCTCAATGTTACCAGTTTCACTTAAGTAGTTGAATTCACGATGTCCAGTGTCCTTTGTCATGCCGGTTGTCTTCTCCACTAAAATGTTAGTAATGCCATTGATTACATCCTCGTTATCAAATTGAAATTCACATTGCAAACCAGACTTCATTAAGGGTTCCTTTTTTTTTGACGCAGCCACGTTTTTCGTAACAGGAACAGCCTCACCTGATGTATGTGGTGAGCAAAATTTCGACGGCCAGCGTGCACTCTTTCGGCAGCCCTGCTTTTTGCATCGTGGCATTTTAGAATATTTGTTGAATGAGTGAAGCAGAAAGCAAGTTCTACACTTCAATCGTAGCTTTTCAATTCTAAAAACAAAACAATCCTTCAAATAATCCCTCCACACGAATATTGAGGTATTTTCATTGACAATTTTGGTTACTGAGCTGGCTGTCCATTGCTTTCTTATCAAACCACGTCAGGAGTTGTTGCATGAAATACAGCATAATAGTAATAAAGATACTTACAATATGCTTCTGGAATGGGATCATAAAGGTTATGTGCATGACACAGACACCATGAAAGAGGGAAAGGATTTGTTTCGTTTTTTACAGCAAAAGTCATTCTACGTCGATTTTTGACATCAGTCTTGTATACAATATTTAGTCTACAAGACTGAATACAGAAACGTTCAACACAAATAGAAATGACTCTCACCTATTCTAAAATATTACAAAGAAAGCCAAAGGAACGACTGTGTTAAGAATGGATATGGAATACGAGGATCATGTCCAGCTTGATATTCCAGGTTATCTTGTTCCTGACCCAGATGATGGTGAAACTATCTCATCCTTGATCGCATCCACATACAACTATACAAATGTTTCACGTTTCTGTGAAATCTCAACTGCCGACATGATGACTTTAAAGGAGGTGATGACATCTAGTTCATCTTTGGTTGGAAACTCTGCATTTCTAAAGTATGCATTAGGAACCGCTACTGGAACATGTGCTTTTCTCACGATTATGCCAACATTGGAAGGTACAACCCAACATGTATCGGTCATTCATGCTCTTTGTCAACATAATGTTTGGCCTGGTATTTATGCATTCATTGGCAACACTAAACCGCCCAGTTTGCCAACAATTAAGATGGAACCAAACAATGGATTGGATCTATATTTACGTCCAACCTTCAAAACTTATTGTAACAGTAATCAAGTTGAAACATTCTATCTCAATCATAAAGAGGACATATTATTACCAAAGGAGGGAGAAACCATCAGAATGAAGCTTCCAACTTTGATTTATATCCCAACGGTTTGGGTGCCAGCCTTTACTGAACCCTTATTACCCAACCAGGCACGAAAGCGTGTGATTGAACTTTGCAGTATGATGCCGAACTCTACCCAATACCTTTTTGAGGAGCTTTTGGAATGGGTGACAGCATCATGCACGGAGATGGCATCGTGTTCAGATATCAATCCATATTCAGGTTCTAGCATACTCACAATTCCTTGGAGGAATGTACCAATTGAGAAACATATTCTACTATGGGCAGAAAGTGAATTGCTTCGTATGTATCCTAGGAAGAGTCGCATCGATTTGACAAACTAACTAGTACTAAATTATGAGAATAGGTACGCATCACCGAAGCATTGAACGTTGTTCCTGCTCTTCCTTTGTGTAGTAATTTCCAATTTTGATGGGACACATTACCATACAACTTGGTTCCGAGAATTGCTTCACAAACACTGACCCATTGTCCCGGTAAATTGCACATACCACAATTGTTCTTTCATGACCAGTAGGAGAAACAGGAAAAAGGAGAAGGAGTTCCTTCGTATTTTCAAGTAGAGGCTTGGACCAGTGTCGTTGGAAGCTCAGTCGGGTGTTGAATAGGAGATGTAGAAGCAGGGAGGCGTACGCGGAGTATTCGTTGTGGTAGGACCATTTCGAACCTGCCTTGAGCTTGATTCCAAACAGTGGACGTCGTTTTCTTGACATTGTTTCACAGATTCCAACGTATGGAAGTTTGAGTAGCAAGCCATTCATTAGTTCTTCACTAACAGTTGCCATCCAACCACCATCGTCTTCCAGTTCATATGTATGGATTGCTTCACTCAATTGGTCCGAGTCTACGCCTAGGTAGTCAGCGACAAAAACCAATGGTTCCTTCAATGCAAAATAAAGGTTCTTGTTGAGGAGCATTTGAACTTCATGGATGTCAAAGGTGGGAAGGATACTGCAAGCTAATTCTTTTTCAATCTTCTTCTCTGACTTGGAGGAAATGTTGAATTGGTAATTTGTATCACTCGACATGAAGACTTGTAGGGAGGAGTAACCGGCTGCGTCACACATTTCTGTCCAATAGGGTTTGTAATGAGACTGGGGTGTAGACGAAAAACCTCCAATTGCCACTGTGTCCACATTCCTTGTTGATGAGCGACGACATGTGACAGAAAGGTTAGTACCACAATTAGTGGTGTAGTACAGATCTTGGCCAGCAATCACAACGTCATGAAACATTTCAGCACTGAATGATCCTTTCAAAGTTTTGCAAATAACCTCATCGACCTTTGGACCGTTCATAGGACCATTCTGATCACCAAGGGAGGAGAGACAGTGTGCTAACTGCATGACCTGATCAGGACTTTTAAAGAAGAAGGGGGATTGTTTGAGACGTGAGAAGTGATGTGAACTTCCAGGTAGACAATGTTTCAACCAATTCGTGTTCAAAACTCTACCACAACTTGTAGCAATGGCAATTGATTTTTGATTTAGGAGTCGTCCCGAACCATCGACTGAGTCATTTAGGGCCGACACACTCTTCCGGTAGTTCGACTGGTTGGCCTCCTTTGTCTCCATCTTGTCGAAAACATGCGAGAACGACAAAAGTGATTTGTTCAGAGTAAGTGCCAGAACAGGATGGGTCTTTGTAGTTTGGTGTCGGATAGCTCCCTCCGCTTCTCCATTCCTCAACTTCAACCCACTCCATGAACCATATGTCTTGTAAAGCCAACATAGAAAATGGCCGATAAAAGTAAGATTCGCCCCGATTGTTTTATCATTCCTCTTCCACTTTGTGAAGAACTCTTTGCAGTACAAGTGAAAACGGTATCGGTTGTTGGTGTAGCTGAAGGAAAGAATAATTTCATCCACAAGATACTTTGACAACTTCAGTTGATGGGTTCCAAGCAACCAATCACGGTAATGGAGGATGTGATGGATGGTGGGACTTAGGTCGACAAGTTGCTCGCAATGAACTGGAATCACACGATACCGACCGTTGTAGTTGGCTGGACATAATGTGTCTTCCAGGACATACTTGAGATGATCAGAATATTCATCGGAGCGTTTCATCACTTCGGCGACAGCGACACCGATTCCCTTCTTCCGATGTAGCGAATCCGATATCGATTTACGTGAATTACCAATAATAACCACAGTGACGTATCGACCCAACTTTTGGACAAAGAAAGTTTTCCAGACAGAAATAGCAACATCCCAAGTTTGATGCGGACAGTTTTCACCGTCAAAATGGGCCTTGAGCCAATCAAGGAACGATTGAACATGTTCAAATTCATGAACATAGGCCAGGATGGACATATTCTCAACCTCGTTCAGTTCGTGAATACGGGAAGCATATTTTCGACGGGTGGCAAAATCACCTGAGAGATCAGAGAATGGTGCCTCGAATCCGGCTAACTTGGCCTGAGACTTGGCAAAACATGTTACCTTCACAAAGAGTAATGCATAGCGAAGGGATCCTGGGATCAACCGGGGTTCTGCAATACCGCCACTGGTAGGTGTACGGGCTGTACAGTGAGATCCTGTGTATCCAAGGGTCACACCCCGGTTTTGACGTCCATTTAGAACCGGAATGATTCCAGGAGAGGTAAACAATAGATCTTCTGCCAATTCCTCAAAACCAAGGTCTTCGATCATATCTTCTGGATCAATGCCATTCTGTAGAATAAATTGATACGAATCCTCACTGATAATGGTCGGGGAAGGTTGGCCTTCATGAATACGAACTTTGATTCCTTGGCGGGTAGCTTCATTCTGATATTCTTCGAACTGTGCAACCGGTACCTCATAGTGATACCTCTTCTTCAAACCATTAATGTAGAGGGAACCAAATTTAGCACGCAAAAACCCATCTGCAAGTTCTGTTGATGGGATATGTAGCCTGGGGATGGGATTGGTATGACTTGTATTCAAGGAGGTATTGGGGAATAGCCGTTCAAAAAATAGATAGGCTTGGCGCTGGGGAGCCTCTTGAGGTCCCAAATTGTAGATCGGAATGGATTCATACCTAATGTTCGGTTTAGGCAACCGGGGGTTAAAGTTACCATGTTGTAGGATTTCGTTGCAGGAATGCATGTCATCAATTGGCATGGCCTCTGAATTACTTGTTCCAATAGTAACTTGGCTTTCTTGGTTAGAGGAATAGTCATTATCATCTTCTTCCTCCCAGCTGAGATCCGAAGATGCTTCATCGGTATGGGACCTTTGGGTATGTTTGGTTGGAGTGACCTTTGATGGTACTTCTTCATTCTTTTCCAAAATGGAGGGCTGCCTCAGAACGGTCTGAGTCTCAAAATTCTGAAATTGTAGGTGCATTCGTGCCTCCATACGACGAGACTTGCGGTTCGGGAAGGATGAGACAGATTCTGTCGAGATAGATGTAGCACTTCTTTTTCGTTGACGCCGCCAACGACTGCCACTTGAAGAGGCAACAGATGGACAGGCCAAGGAACCATTACTCAGGTAACTGGGAAGATTGAATACTGTTTTTGGTGGTCGTGTGAGATATGGGCTTTCGTGGCGGCTGGACTCAGGAGGTGGAATCTTGTAGGAGCTAACCGATGCATTATCCTTCGAAACAGCAGTAGATTTAGTGAGTTAAGTCATTTCGGTGTTTTCAAGATCATACGTGCGAATAGGAGGAAGTACTTCAAAAGAATGAAGACTCTCAAGAGCAGAAACCGGTGGGGCTTTCAAGAGTGCACCAGGTAAGTTTGGATCAGGATGCATCAATTCATCAACAGTCAAAAGCGATAGTTGTTGGATGGATCCAACTACTACGGACTCTGGCTGCCCAGGAATTAATTGGTGGGAAGTACGAAATGGCTCCTGGGCGGTAGTTCCGAGACTGCTAGTGCCAAACATTGATGGTGTTGAGGGATTGGCTATAGAGGGGTATTGGTCTAAGATAAATTCGGTGCCGGCGCCCGCTTTCACGGGAACCGACACCTCATCGGCAAGGGAAGCCGGTAGTTCGATGCCAGTGCCCGCTTTCACGGGATCCGACACCTCATCGGTCAAAACCGGTCACAGGACTGTGGTCTTTTCGATGCCGGCGTCCGCTTGCCCTGGAACCGTCACCCCATCGGCACGGGCAGCCGGCCGGTCGCGGGCAACCCCCCCTCTCCGGGCCACCCCCCCCCCCACGGTCCAACCACCCACCGTGACAG
>OOGD01000285.1_pt1 | contig 10839 bp, 4 predicted proteins | sample 1670381 | NCBI WGS metagenome assembly OOGD01 (sample SAMEA98146918, study PRJEB22522) | marine metagenome | biome: marine biome; feature: marine water body; material: sea ice | place: Arctic Ocean | collected 14-Sep-2015 | depth 1.3 m | reverse complement strand
CGGCAGCAAGAGCAGAGTGGACGGCAGCAAGAGCAGAGTGGACGGCAGCAAGAGCAGAGTGGACGGCAGCAAGAGCAGAGTGGACGGCAGCAAGAGCAGAGTGGACGGCAGCAAGAGCAGAGTGGACGGCAGCAAGAGCAGAGTGGACAGCAGCAAGACCGGAGTGGACGGCAGCAAGAGCAGAGTGGACAGCACTGTGTGCAGCAGCAGTTGCGCGATGATCGAATAAGAGCCCGAGCACACGCTCAGGCAGAGGACAGTTGCAACAAGCTCCGGGTGGATCCTTTGAGAATAGACCACACACCTGTGCAGCTGTTTGCCAAGCAGTACAACCTGAAACCCAGAGCAGGGAGTGATGACAAGCTGCGTGACTTTCCAGATGCAGCCATTTCCCTGCCGCCTGTGAGTTGCTTACTGCAAGGTTGTGAGACGGTCTGGATGAATAATCTCGAGGAGTTCCAGCAACATTGCGATCAAGTGCACGGAGGAGAACAAGCGTATAGGCTGCGATGCTTGCATCTTTTATCGAGACAGGTTTGGCAGGTTCCGGGATCAATTTCACGAGCGGCGTTGTCGAATTTTGCTGAGTTTCAAACTCGTTCGGCGACACAATGGCAAAACTTTTCACCTCATATGCGTGAGCAGTTAGAAGCCAACGCCGGCGAATTGCCGGCGTCGGATCGTTGGAGCCAGAGACGTTGGCTAGCTTGTGTGGTTTGTGCTGAGGGACGCTGGAGCGAGGACCTTGTGCCGACTTTTCTGGCTGGTGAACACTGCAACTTCAAGAAACCGGATCTGGTAGCGAACTTGCTAGATGCTGACAAGTACATCAAAACTTGGCCATGTGTGCCGTCGGAAGAAGTCCTAGCATCTAGTGTGGAAATCGCCCTTGGTGGTGCAATCCGCCGACTGCTGCTCCACAAGAGAAGGGTTTCTCCAGCAGCTTTGCGCGGTGAAGAAGCAGTCAACATGTGCGCAGATTGCCATGCGTGTTTGGTGAAAGCTCCTCCAGAAATGCCCACACGTGCATTAGCTAACGGCAAATGGCTTGGCAGACACCCTGAAATCATGAGGCAAATGCCCTTTGGACACCGCTTGCTGTTGCCGGTGAGCCGAGTGATTGCCACCAAAATCATTTTCACGAGCAATCCTAAAAATCCATGGGAGAGGACGCATTCTTCGCAAGGCATTCACGGGGTGACGACCATTGTTGAACAAGCGCCGGTGCAGTCGGCTGTCAGGGAGTATCCACCAGATAATTTAGCGGACAGCTTTGAAGCGGTTTTCACGGGACTCGATCCCGATGACACAAGGAAAGCTCAGATACTCCCGATTCAGAAGAAATTGTTGCTGCAACAAATGGATTTCTTGATGCAGTATAGCGCGGCCAATCAGGACGCGGCATATAAAGTTGATAGAGTCAATGCCATGGTAGACGGTGAAACTCCTTCTGTGATAGCGGAGAACTTTGCAGATGTACCTCGCGCAGAAGATGTGCAGGACGTCGACTCAGGAGAAGAGGACAATGCATCCAAGTATCTTGGGCCGGTAGATTCCACAGTCGGTGCACAAGAACTAGGTGAAGATAAAGATGGTCTACCTTTCACGTACTTGTGTCACGACACAGTGCCACTGGATAAAAGCACATGCTGGCATGTCGCCGCAGCGAAAATGAGTCTCATGGAGCGTCAAGCCCAAGCTGTTCTACGAGAAGAAGAATTGTCGGTTGGCCTCGAATGCAAGGCAGGTAGAGGAAGGTTACTCCAGACAGCTACAGAGTTCCGAGAAGCAGTTCGCCTTCTTTCTGCGGCGGGCACTAAAGCTCACCTGGAATCGATCATGCAAAATGAACCAGCACCAGTCGATGCTCCTTCTCCTGAGCAGACTGCACCGCAAGATGAGCCACCGCAAGATGAGCCACAAGCAGCTGCGTGGTCCGGCGCTTCCGGGCAGGGGCAGCCACGCCTTATAGTACCTACCCGCAAGAAGTACGCTGACATGTGGCAGTCGAAGTTCTGGCAGGAGTGGAACCCCATGGATTGGTGCTATGGTGATTGCGTCTACGGAGATCCCAAACTGAACGAGGCGCCCTACAAGCAAACCTCCTACCAGGATTGGTGCAAGCATGTTCACTTGCGAGAAGAGTTGGAGTACGACATGTATCCTGGCGAGAACTACACGGCTTGTCATTATGGTCAGGACCACTGGCAACAGCAGCCGAACGTGGAGAAGCTGCTGGCTGAGCTCGAGCAAAGCGTGCGACAAGAAGTCCGAAAGCCACAGACCTGCACAGACGAAATATTCGGAGTGAACAGATTTCGCAGGAATCATGCTTGCCGCATGGTGCTGGCCACGTTTTGGCGCCTCATGTCGGGATTCATGGCAGTGAACGTTGGCCTCAGAATCCCAGGTGTGCAGGGTAGACTGAAAGCTTTAGCAGACTTGCCGGAACAGCTGCAGATCCTTTCTGCGAAATCGAGCGACCAAGATGGCATGGCGAGCTTGATACGCAGGGCGGTCCATTTGTTCGATCTGATCTCGGGCAAGGTCGTCGGAAGCAACGGCTCCTAGGCGTTTCAATTTAGTTCTGCATACCTTTGTTGTGAATCCGGCACACGGTGACACGTTATCTATACGCATATATCGTACAAATTCCGCAGGAGGCATGTGCGCAATTCATGTGACTACTGAAAGGAAGCTAGGCAAGATCTTTCCAGCTATCAGTTCCCAGATCTGCCGTGCGTTTTTGACATGAAATAATTCTCTGCTAGATCATAGAATTCTGGGAAATAATTGTTCGCCCAGCTAGGAACTTAAATTGTGATCTGTTTGTTGTAAATCGTAACTTACTTTCGGATATAGGAGACATTGTGTGATCTCATCAAAAACGAGGATCAAATTGATCCTATAATAATTATCCAAGAGGAGCAGCACTGCTGCAATTAAATATCAGATTCCTGGGGTTTTCTCGTAACCTGCTCCAAATTTTGCTCAAGGGTTCCAAGCCGAGTTGTTGCACTCGCTGCCATGTCGTACTATCGGGCTTTCTGCGATCATGTACTCGCTGCCATGTCGTACTATCGGGCTTTCTGCGATCATGTGGATCCGCCGGCTGGATCGACCGCCCTGGCCGATAGGCTTAATCATGATGCCACTGCAAATGCAATGTCCAGTGACGCACCCGCCGTTGATTCTCAGTCAGCTCAGATTATGCACAACAGATTGGATAAGCCAGCATGCACGATGTGCCCATCGTGGAGGTTGTCTGGCGGGGTCCGCCATAAGATACATCTGGGACCGTTTTGGAAAGACGTGGGAGTTGATGGGTTGGAGGATTTGGCTTCTCGCGGCAGGACTGATGCAGAATTCATTTACGTATGCGCGAACTGCACCAGCAGACTCATAGCCATATGCGAATGGCAGATACGAGAAATCACCGAGATGAGTGTGCAAAATACAACCATCATGAACCCCGATGCTTCTGTGCAACGGCTGGATAAGGCGCGTGTGGTCATCTTGTCACAATTGAAGCGGCAATGCACAATTCTTTTGAAGCATTCAACAATTGGTATTGATGAATAGTGAGGGATTGCCATGTTTTTTTGTCGAGTGAGTGCCTGAACACATTTGTTGTGAACAGGTCGGATTGGGTCAGCACAAGTCCGGGAAGGATAGTACGGGACAGCGCAATGTGAGAAATCAAAATAAGTGAGTTTGCGATATCATGTGTCAAGCCAGCCGCGAATCCGATACAACAAGTGAGTTTGCGCTACCATATGTGAGGGACAGCAGCTTGTTTGTGAGGAGTCAGTGCCTGAACACTTTTGTTGTGAACAGATCGATTGCACGGGGCAGCTGAGAGGTATGCAACCAATATGATCGCAATTATATGATCGCAATTCCATGTAAGATACCATGATGTGCAACGTGAGAGCCAGGGATCAACCACCAATAACCACTAATAACCAGAATAGCCAGGGATCAACCACTAATAACTATGATGTGCAACGTGGATCTTCCAGCATTAGCAATGCTTGTGCAAAGCTATGGATGCTCATATATATCTAGTTATGCTGCGTATACCTTGTTAGATATTATCACCTACGCTGTGTGTGTGTCAGAGTCACCAGGCTAACTGCTAGCTGTGTGTTTCCAGATTCTAGCTAGACTGTCTGCCAGCTAGTCAGTTAGCTAGTCTTGCTAGACGCTTGAACTCATGACTAATATTTATGCAACGCTTTATTTTGCTGACTGATGGCACATGCTAGGTTACCGAATAACTTGCCGCCATCAATTTACTGCCTACACGCTCTTCTTTGGGTCGCCCATCATATTTTGCACCCCCAACATTGCCGACAACCGAAACGTGCTGATCTGTTTGACACAGGGCCAAGAAATCAATCTCGATCTCAGTGCTGATCCTGAGTTCATGCTGTCGTACGAAGACCTCAGACTGCGAGTAGTCAATGATCCGGTAGGCCAGTGCTTGGTCGTGGAACTTTTGCTACGTCTGTTTGTGCTTCACATCCTGGGAGCTTCGCCGGATGCCGTGGCGCAACCAATGGGCATAGCTGCAAAACATTCGAATTGGTTCAGCGACGGGGTGGCAGCATCTCTCACATCCTTGGGATGCCTCTGCATCTTGGCGGCAAGCAGGGGAGAGCTAGAAGCTTCGGGCAGAGGTTCCTTGCACGGCCACTGGGAAATCTGGCCCATAGCAGCTAGCACGCATGATGCAATCGAGCAGTTCCAAGAATTGCCGGCGGATCAAAAACTACAGAAGCTGAAATCGCTGGTTCACGAATGGTTGAATTTCTTCCAGCGCACTCATCACAGCAGCGTGGAACATCTGCCCAAAGTCTTCGGCCAGGATATCCCTGGCACTCCGATTACCATCACTAAGAACATGATGCAGAGGTGTCGCATGGATGGCCACAAAGATGAGTATCTAGGCTATTGCTCGCAGGATCGACCACAAATGACAGGCGTTCCGACGATGGATCTTCCCACGAGGATGCCAGCTGATGCGTTGTACGAGCCACCCGACCCAGATGCAGAAGCTTGTGTCACTAGCGAAGATGCGCCAATGTTCAACGCCTCCGGAACGGGTTCCGAAGCTGGTCACAGTGTGGAAGATGCATCAGTTGTCAACCTCCCTGACCAAGAAGCGCAGGCAACCGGCTCCTCAACTGATCATCCACACGCACCAGCAGCAGCATCATCTGTCAGTGGCAAATCGGATTCTGCAGAGCTTCCTGCTCCTGCTTCGACCAAGCAGAAGAGACCAATTCGTGGCCAAGCCCTGTCGGCATTTCCGGCTTTTCGGCGCATCCAAAGCCTCAAGCAGAATGGGGTGAGCTCAAGCGAATTGTCGCCTCATCAGTGGCTAAAATTCTTCCTCGCCGACGCTTGGGAGATCCAAACTCGTGCCATGCTTCATGTATGCGGGGGGTCCTGCTGGAAATATAACCAGTCAGGCACTCGAATATGCAGACATCACTGCTATCATATTGTGACGTTGCAGCCAGACGACCAAGCTGTACTCCCAGCAGAGAAGGAGATGAAGATGAGGCGCGATGGTCGGCCCCTCAACAATCAGCTTTACATCATGGAGGATCAAAATAAAGGGAAACGTGGCAGGATATGTCCGATATGTGTGTGCTGCTTTGAAACCATGACTAATTATGTGGCTGCGGGTGCGTTGCGTTGCAACTTTGACAATCAATCTCTTCTCTATTTACCTCCACAGTCTGTTCTTCCTCTGGAGTGGATGCCGAACATCGGCAGCCAGCCACAATACGCCAGCATGAATCGCACATCCGGTGACTTACAGCCCAAGTGGCTCATTGCAACTGATGCGTCGAGCCAGGCAACGGATGCAGCAGCTGCGGACCTGGACCGCATGGAAGGGCTTTTCCAGGAGTTAGACCGAGAGCTACAAGGCGCTTTTCAAGATGCTCACAACACGGGCTTCTACATCAATGAGTACACAACTAAGGTTAATGCTTTGGGAGACAAGTTGTTCGAAGGCCTGCAGCGCATAGTACGCAAGATCACTGCTGAAGAAGCTGGTAGCCTTCAAAACGGTAAAGCACACACGTCAACCAAAGAGAGAAACAAAGCCAGAACGCGAGCCATTCTGAAAAAGCTCGTCTTTCTTTTGAACACGATGCAAGTCAAGAGTGGCTCCGAGTTGGTTTTCCCTATCCTGTTCGACCATATGAGCTTTGCGACACACAGATGCTGGGAAACGAATATGAGGCTGCCTTTCGCTAAAGTGTTGTCGGCTTGGCAAGAGCAGTACAAGGGCCACCTCAAGTCTCTGCACACGAATGAGTCGGTGGCTCTCCGAGTCGGCTTTCTACTGCCAGCGTCTGTCCCGGGCAGATCCTCCGAGTTACCATCTGGATGGCTGATGCTAAAGAGATCAGTCCAGGAGCATGACTCAGAGAATCAAAATGCTATGAGGGATCATGTCCAGCGAGAGCAAGAAGATGATCTGCGATATATTTACATCTCTCCCGAAGGCCAGCGTTTCACATCCCTGAATCAAGCTGTGAAGCACCATCAGAGCAGCAAGGCGCGAGCCCGGCTCGAGCAAGAAATGGCCTCAGGCGGTTTAGAAAAGCTTGACAACAACGCCAGCGTTAACGTGCAATTTACTTCCAACTTCGAGGACTACATGCACAGAGACAATGGCGGGCTGTTCAAAGATCTACCGTTGTACATCTACAACATGTGGGTGTACGCATGTTCGAAGCCAACTGACAAGGACCCACTTGCGGAATTCATGCTTCAGCTACCCTTTGACGAAAGCTATGGCGCTCCAGCCAAAATCCGCGTGCAAAGGCTAAGTCTCGTGCCAAGGATACCGCAATTGGAAGGTGTCTACATACCGTCTCCAGACGTGAATCCACACCTCATGTCACTCATCAAGCTCATTTTGTTCAAGCCCTTTCACTCATCGGAACAGCTGGACGACGCAGGCAATCCGCAGGATCCGTTTAGGAAGCTATATGAGTTGTTTCCAGCCACCGTCAAACGCCAGAAGATGCTATTTCATGACAACCCATACGATGTCTTTCCTGCGGCGTGGAATGCTTATTTGAGAGACGTGGTTCTCCCGAACGCCTCGAAAGCGGATCACAAATTAGCGAGGAGGAAAGAGTGGCCCACTATATGGGAGTGTGCCGAAATTTTCACTGCCTTGAAATCTACGGCCTCGCAGAAAGATTTGCTCAAGCAAGATGCGAAGTACGTAGAAGAATATGGTAAGCATCCTGATCACAAGCTGGTCGATCGTCTCACCATCCAGGAGTATGTCTGTTATATGACACGCAAAATCGTGAAGCATCTGGACGCTCACGGCCGCGCGAAGGCTTCACCCAAGACTAAGTCTTACGCCCTGGACGCTAACGCAGTCGAGGATCCCGGGATTTCAAGAACCTCTGAAGACGGCGTATGCGAAGGAGATTTCGCAGACATGATAGGGCCGGAGCTGGACGACGAATTGAAACTGAAACCAGGGGATGCGCCGCTCCAGGTTTACCATCCTCTGACATCGACAGCGCGAATTCATGCATTGTTGTTTCAACGTTTGCGCACAACCAAATTCGTCAAAGAGATGATCGACAACGGCATGTTGAAGATCCTTGCTTCGGAAGCATCCATGACCGATGAATGCGAGAGACAAGCGACACCAACCGCCACCTGTTGCGATGCTGATCAAATGCGCTTGAAAGACAAACTGCCGATCATCAATCAATTCTTGTTGGATGCACAGAGAGCTAGCATGGAGGCTGCGCCCATTGCTACAAACAATGAGGCTGCATCTCTCAAATCCTCAGCGGCGTTCCAGCCATGCGACGGGGAAGCGCCAGCTGAAGCATACTGGCAAACCTTCCCCCAGCCGTCAGTTGCCATGGCTAACCAAGTCAGGGAATTCGAGGAATCAGCCACTGGCTTCACATTGTCGGCCGAACAGCGTGCCTCATGCAGGTGGTTCGGCGAAGCAATGGACGGCACACAACAGGATGAAGAAAAACAAATTCCGATAGCGCAACGGAAGCAAAGATCTTGCCTGCTCATAGGCGCAGGAGGCACCGGCAAGACCACCGTTATCTTGCGTCTTATGCTGACTGTCTTCTGCCACTTCTTTCCCGGTTCAGATGGCGAAGAGAGATACTTAATCACTACTTTCAGCCATGCCCAAAGCGATGCCATATCCAATGATCATCATCGAGCTACGACTTCTCACGCTGCATGTTCGTATCGCGTTGCCAGCATGCGCAACAAGGATATGGCCTTGAAGACGAGAGAAGTCGAGATGAAGAAACGCTGGATGACAAAGCTTTTGCTCATACAAGACGAAATCAGTCTGGTTCCGTGCCTTGTTGAGAATATGATGCTGTATCGCTCCATGAGAGCTCGCGAGGGTCTCGGCTTGGATCCAGTTGAGTATGCCAGCCCTCATAAACTGTTTGGCTGCATGCCCATAGTTTTGATTGCAGGCGACTTTATGCAGATACGCCCATGCAATGAGTTGTCGCTAGGCGATGACTTGATCGAAATTGGGAAACAAAGCAAGAGACCAGTTCTCGCGGAGCATTTTGGCGGACGAGATGCTGTCATGTCTATTACCACCGTTGTGCATCTCAAGAAAACGAATCGCTTCCAAGACCAAGATCTGCCAGCAGTCACTGCTGGCATGCGCTCGAGCAGACCTGCAGCTCCCATGTCGGAAGATCTCATGCAGAAATTGCGAGATCGCCGCATTGAGACGCGCATGCACGACTTGGAGTCGGACCTGTTCAGGCACGGCCATGTAGTTGGCATGTATTGGGAGAACATTGCTCGCAGCATGGTAGAGAGAGCTCACCGTGATGCCAAAGAGCTGGACGTTCCCCTGTATTGCTTGCAGGCAGCAGATAAACGCCACAGGAAGCGCTCGGATACCTTGGAAGCTCAGCTCACGCACCAGCTGCTCACCATCCCCAACTTGCACAAGACAGGCAAGCTGCCAGGCATGCTTTTGTTGCATGAGTCCATGACGGTTCGTCTTTCAGACGTTTTGGCGCCAAAGCACGGCTTGGTGAAGGACAAGTTAGCTAGAGTCCTTAAGATAGACTTGCATGAAAATGATCAAGTGAGGCTGAACAACCTTCCGCCGGGCTTTCGGCAATTCTTTCCTGAGTTCATGGCGAAAGGCGTCTGGGTCAAAGTTTTCAACTACAAACGATCACCCATGAAGCAGCACCTCTTGCAGGAATGGGAGTTGAAAGGCAGTCAGACAGACGCATGTCTGGAGGCGAATGATGCTGATTCAGATTCCGTCATCTTCATCGAGCTTGTGCACGCAAACTTCAAAGTCGACATCGATTTGACTGGCGATTCAGAGAAGATCGATGTCATTCGCTGGCAGTTTCCCTTGACCCACGGCATGCTCAGAACGGCTTTCGGAGCGCAAGGCTTGACCTTGGAGGGAGGAGTGGTGGTCGATCTACGTCGAGTAGGCGGCTTGGACGACGATGACTGGTGGCTGGCCATCTACGTCATGCTGTCGAGAGCCAGGAAACTGACAAACATGATTCTTCTTGGCTTCACGGCCCAAGTAGAAGAGCTATTACGCAGAGGACCTCCAGCAAACTTGATCAAGGTCACGGAGCGGCTGGAAGAAGTCGCAAACAGCACAATGGATCTTCTAGCTGATTGGCCAGCTTATAATAATGCGACTGGCGCCCAATAGTGTTGCAGCTCTGCGTGGGCGACAGCTATGCGACGTCTGCTGCGCAGGTTCGATTACGAGTCTTCAAAGAATGTGCAACGTGGCTGCACATAAGCGTATGTCATGATACCCAACGTTTCTTTCAGTCAGCGTTCAAGCCTATGCCAGACGCATGTCAGAAATATGTCAGAATGATAGCAGTGTATGTCCGAATTATGCCAGACAACTACTACTACTACTACTACTACTTCCTCCAAATTTTGGTTCAACTTGTTGAGCATTAGTGTGCACAATAATGTCAGCTCCTGTTTGGGAATATCTAGCCAAACAAACCAGTTTAACAATGTCAGCGACTGTGTGGAGAAGCCTTTCCGAGTATTTGCTGGAACATGCTCACTGCAAATTCTGGAATCTCTGTAAGAATTTGATGTTTGTAGTTGACGGACGGGTCACATGCTTCAGTTGATTAACATAGCACGTTGATTCAAGAAAAGCAGCTGCATGGAACTAGATGTTGACTGAGAAGCTAGCAGCTGCACGGAACAAACATGTTTGCTGCATCAACTGAGGTTTCATATAAAGCGGTGCAGGTGTGTCGCTGGGAATACTTTGTGGGAACTTTAGTGCAGACCGACAGCTGTTTGCGCCGGCGCATGCTGATAGCACTGCGGACCATGAGCAAGCTGGATTCAGATGACTCTTTCAGTGATTGATGCTAACGATTGATGCCATTACAGTACGGGTGCCTAGTTGATCAACCATACCTGCTGGGAAAGTGGGCACTGACAGGAAAAAAAACAAGAGATCGCATCTTCTTACCAACGTGCATGTATGCATTTCGTGTGCAAGTATATGAATGGATCGTGTGCAAGTATATGAATGTGCCAACGTGGTCTCCTCTTGGTGGCTGGGATGCAGCAAAATTTGACATTAGTAGATGTCATCTCGAGAGAGTGGAATGTGTTTTTGGGGCGATATGCATAGAAACAAATTCATGCCAGGTTATTCATGACTAGTAGCTGTTCAGCTCCTGAACATGTGTTAATCATATGACACAATGTAATGCAACCATCAATTGCTAATATATCACCAATAGACATATAATTGCTGTCCCA
>OOGD01000284.1_pt1 | contig 10840 bp, 9 predicted proteins | sample 1670381 | NCBI WGS metagenome assembly OOGD01 (sample SAMEA98146918, study PRJEB22522) | marine metagenome | biome: marine biome; feature: marine water body; material: sea ice | place: Arctic Ocean | collected 14-Sep-2015 | depth 1.3 m | reverse complement strand
TACACTCAGCCCAAAGGCCCTGCAGAGAGTGGCTGAGTGCGATCAACAGATGATAGAAGCTGGGCTTAAAAAAGGTGAACACTACCTGAGTCTTACCAAGATGATTGCGGCCATGGAAACAAGTGCTTTACACACAGAAACGCCGCCAAACTATGCCCAATTAGCCGTGGCTTTGGATACTATTGCGATAGAGGGCTTGGATCGAGTCGTCGAGCGTCATGCGGATTGCTCTGCCATCTTTCGTGCCGCGGTAAAGGCTGCAGGCTTTGAGCTTGTTACAAAAGATATCAATATTGCTTCTAATTCGGTGACCGCAATCCGAGCACCGAAGGGTTATGGCGAGACAGAAATCAAAGAAGTGCTAAGCATTAGCCTTTTTCAATCGATTAAGCACTTTAGAGCTATGCAAGTGTAAAACTATCATCCCTGCTTTTTTGATCGTTTAATCTGCAAAACTACAATGGGTAGCATCAATACAAGTCCAACAATCATCGTAACTAATCCTGGGGCAATAAACAGGAATGACACCAGCGCCACCCACCAGCGTTCCCATTTTTTCAATGGGGCTAGCAAATATCCCGAAAAAGCAACGCCAAGTGATCCGATACCCAACATAGCACCTACTAATGTGACGGTAAACAACCACCAAGTAAAACCATCTGTGACCAACAATAAGGCGGGTGAATAGACAAAGACGAAAGGCACTAGTGCTTTGGCGATGCCGAGCCGGAACGCAGTATTACCAGTTTTGAATGGATTAGATCCAGCAATTCCTGCTGCTGCATAGGCCGCCAGTGCCACCGGCGGTGTGATATCGGCCAGAACACCATAGTAAAAGACAAAAAAGTGTGCAACGAGGGGCTCTATTTGAAGCACAGCAAGTGCGGGTGCGGCAACGGCAACCAGAATAATATAGGTCGCTGTCGTAGGAATACCAGCCCCCATAATAATGCAAGACATAGCTATAAGAATAAGCGATGTGAACAGCGCCCATTGAGTCACAGTAAAGTATCCAAGTAATGGCAGTGAGCTCAGCAGTGTGCCTATATCAGTAGCTGTTTGTACTACAACGTATCCAAGTCGAAACCCGACACCCGTCAAGGTGACAACCCCCACAACTACTCCAACGGTTGCTGCCGCTGCACCAACGGCTAGTGTACTCTTTGCGCCTGTAGACAAACTAGACCATAAATCCTTAAGACTAAGGCGGTGCGTAGGATTTAGGAAACCAACAACGACACAAGCAATAATGCCATACACCGCTGCATAATCAGGCGTTTTTCCTGATAAGATCATGTAGACGAGAATGATCAAAGGAATGAGACTTAACCAATGATCCTTCAGAACAACACCAAGCTTAGGTAATTCTTCGGCACGCAAACCACGTAAACCCAGCTTTTTGGCTTCAAGGTGGACCATAATAAAAATGCCAAAATAATGTAACAAAGCAGGGAACAACGCCGCAGCCAAAATATCGCGTAATGGAATTTCCAAATATTCGACCATAATAAAGGCTGCAGCACCCATGATTGGGGGGGTGATCTGGCCACCCGTTGATGCTGTCGCTTCAACAGCACCCGCAAAATGTGCGGGATACCCTACGCGTTTCATTGCAGGAATAGTGAGTGCACCAGTAGTCACAGTGTTGGCGATGGACGAACCAGAAATGGTACCCATAAACGCGCTAGAGAAAATTGCAACCTTGGCTGGCCCTCCAGAATAACGACCTGCAATGACCATGGCCATATCAATAAAAAGCTGACCCAAACCAATACGTGTGGCAAGCACTCCAAACAAAATGAAAAGGAATACGTACTGAGCCATTACACCGATTGCGATTCCATAGATTCCTTGGTTAGTCATATAGAGATGGTTGATAATGCCAAACCACGAGGCTCCCCCATGCTTTAAAGCCCCTGGCATTAAGGGACCGAAATAGGCAAAGCCAATGAAGACCAAACCAATTATAGGCAAGGTTGGCCCAACACTCCGTCGTGCTGCCTCAAGTGTTAACAAGAGCAAGGCCGAGCCCATAAAAATATCAGTGGGTGACGGATTTCCAACCCGCTTAGCCAGCGCTTCTGCGGGCAGCAAAGGCAGGTACATTGCCGCGCTAACGGCCACCAATGCAAATATAATGTCAATCATGGGCACGCCTTCAACGCGATACCATGCTTTAGGGGATAGGCTATAGTTGGCCTTGCGTGCGCCAAATAGTAAAAACACCAGCCCAAGAACAAAAGACAGGTGGATACCACGATGCACTAGCTCACGGACAAGACCAAAGCCAGATGCATAAAAATGGTAGACAGACATTGACACTAAAATTGCAGCAATTATATAACCAACAGTCTTACCTGTTGAACGAAAGGCTGTTTCAGGATCAAACTCACGCTCAATTTCTGCTAATTGTTCTGGCGTAAGTTCAGGGATGTCGTCTGCAGGCATGACATAGTTCCATATCAGAATAAATAGATAAAACAGCCCCAGACACGCTAGTGCCTGAGGCTGGTAGCATCGAGAGTATAACTTACTCGATTAGGCCAGCTTCACGGTAGAAGCGCTCGGCACCTGCATGCAAAGGCACACCTACACCCGCTAAAGCTGTAGCCGGTGTAATCGTCTTACCTTTAGCATGACCTACATCAAGCAACTTGCGAGACTCTTTATTCCACAATGCTTTAGTAATATTGTAAATCAGGTCATCGTCTTGAGATGCAGACGTAAACCACTGTGCACCAACGGCTACTGTGGTTGTGGTATCTACGCCTTCGTAAGTGCCTTTAGGAATATCTGACGACGCGAAGAACCCGTATTTTTCAGTCAAAGCATTTGCACCTGCACCATCGATAGGTACCAGCTTGATGTCTGCAGCAGACGCAAGTTCAACCAGAGATCCGGTTGGGTAACCAGCAACCACAAAGAATGCGTCAATCTTGCCATTACGCAAGGCTTCAGCCGCCGCACCACCTTTAAGAGCCTCTGCAGTTACATCATCAGAAGACAAGCCGTTAGACTCTAGGATTAGATTAGCGTCAACATAGGTACCAGAACCTGGTTCGTCTAAAGACACTCGCTTTCCAGCTAAATCAGCAACTGAGTTGATACCACTGTCAGCTAAAGCGACTAGGTGAATATGCTCTTCAAACAAGGCAGCAATGGTGCGCAGATCCTTAGCTGGCTCGCTACCTTCCATAGTGCCTGTGCCAGTATATGCCCAATAAGCAACATCAGACTGGGCAAATCCGGAACTACGTAAGCCAGAAATTATAGCGTTCACATTGTCGACCGAACCCCGTGACGACACTGCAGATGCAATCAGCCCGTCAACACCACAGGAGCCACCTTTACCACACTCGCGTGAGCCTGGTGGCTTGGAGATTGCGTTGGCAATTACACCGCCAACTGGATAGTAGGTATAGGCTGTGCCACCTGTTCCAATGGTAAAAAATTTTATCTCTTGGGCCGACGTATTACCGGCAAGGCCAAGCGCTAACACGGCGCCTAAGGCCGCTGTTTTGAGTGTTTTGATCATTGTTTCTTCCTTTATTGGTCATTAGTATTTTAAATGCTTTACTATTCTTAGCGGCTTCAGCTTACGTGAGTAAAATAATGAAACAAAGGTTTTTTGTGTTTTAAAATGCATAAAGGACAGGCACTCTTCAATTGACAATATACCACTAGCCACTTAGCATCAAATATCAAGGCAGAAACAAAAAGTGTAGGGGCAAGTCTTGAATCTTGAATTATAGGAATCAGAGCTATTTAGGTATTAATACTTATGGTGGAAGTGGTTCGATTTGGGAAGAACGCTTTAAAACAAACCTGGCTCAGGATGACCGATACCTATTAATCTTTATGCGCTATATAGAGTTAAATCCGGTACGCGCTGATATGGTCATTAGTCCTGAACAATATCAATGGTCAAGTTTCCATCGGAATGGTCGGGGAGAAAAAGACGCAGTTGTGATGTCCCATAGCTTGTATCACACGTTAGGTCGAACAATAGATTTAAGGCAGGCGGCCTGTGTCGAGCTATTTAGGGCACATGTTGACGACTTTGATTCGAGTGAAATACGCAATGCCTGGCAAACTGGCACGCCATTGGGGAATGATTATTTTCGTCAAAAAGTTGAAAGTAAGTTAGGGTGTAAAGTTGGACAGTCGAGACCTAGCAGGCCAAAATTGAAGCCGAATTAAGAGTAGATATTCTTTAAAGGGCTTTAACCCCTATAATTGATTTGAAACGTATGTATCTACTATAAAGTATATCCGAAGATAAACCTTAGACGGAGAATGACTATTGAATTTCTCGCCCTGCGTTTTGAAGCAGTTCGAAAGCTTTATAACGTTTTTGGTGAATTTCTCGTACACGGCCTTCACCGGGTTCATATCGCGCCCCGAAGGTTGACATGAATTTCATTGCTAATTCAATCGATCCATAAGCGCCCGCAGCTACCGCGGCCAACATCGACGCCCCCAGAATCACTGGTTCAGAAGTTTCGGGGGCTACCACCTCAAGCTGTGTAGAGTCGGCTATCAACTGACGCACCAATTCATCTTGACCAGCACCACCACTGATAACAATGGTATCAATTTTGATTCCCTGGCTAGCCTGTGCCTCGATGATTTGACGCAGACCATAACCAAGTCCGCAAACACCAGCGACATAAAGAGCCAAGAGAGAGTCCAGCGAGTCATCCATATCCAAGCCGGCGATCAGAGCACGGGCATTCGGGTCTGCAAACGGTGCTCGATTACCCATAAATTCGGGCACCACATGGACGCCTTCAGCAAGAAAAACGGTGGCAGATGATGTTGCGCATTTGCTGTTAGCTTGTTCCGCTAGCCATGACATAATATTCATTGCTTGCTCCTGCGCTAGACACTTAGCCTCAGCATATGCGGGATGGAAAGTAACCAAATGACTCATGCCGGCTCCTGCCGCTGACTGACCAGCCTCGTTTAGCCATAACCCTGGTATCATTGCAGAATAGTAAGGGCCCCATACGCCAGGCACATTTACCGGTGCAGCTGTAGTTGTCATTGTGCAGGCCGAAGTTCCAAATACATAAGCTAGGCAAGCTTCTGGGTTTGAGGCATTATCATCTCTTAATGCTCCCACCGTTGCTATTCCCCCTGCGTGAGCATCGATTAACCCGGCAGGCACTGCCGTACCAACTGAAAGTCCTAGCTCCGCCGCCGATTTGGCTGTTAACCCTTGACTGAGAGCTGTGCCTGGCTCGACAATCTCTTGACCTATTCGGGCAAAGCCTTCGTCAGCAAGCTCGGAGAGGCCTATCTGTCTGAAATACGACTCATCCCAGCGCTGTTCATGTGCTAGATAAGTCCATTTACATACCGTTGTGCAAATAGAACGGGCGAGTGATCCTGTGGCCCGCCATGTTAAATAATCAGTAAGGTCAAAAAAATGTCCCGCTGAGTCAAATATCGTGCTCAGGTTTTCTCGAAGCCACAGTAGTTTTGGTGTTTCCATTTCAGGAGAGATTCGACCACCAACGTAATCCAAAACCGCGTGCCCTGTCTCATTGATACGCTCAGCCTGATCGGTGGCGCGATGATCCATCCATACAATAATATTGCGCTCCCCGATCCCATGTTCTCCAACTGGCAGCGGTTGTCCATCTTCCGTTACCACTACAAGCGAACAGGTCGCATCGAAGCCAATACCAATCACCTCGGTTTTATCAATGTTTGTGTCGGAAATAACAGTGCGCACGGCTTTACAAACAGCCTTCCATATTTCTTCAGAAGACTGTTCAAATCGAATGCCGTGTTCCGAATATGTGTGAATATCCTGCTTAGCGGTCTCTAAAAGTGAACCACGTAGATCAAACAAAGCCGCTCGCACGCTACCGGTTCCAACGTCGACTCCAACAACATAACGGGACATTTATAGTTCCACACTATTTGGAAGAATCACTAGGTCACGGATGGTTACATTACGCGGACGGGTTAACATAAAAACCACAGCATCTGCGACTTCCTTTGGTTGCATCAAACTACCATTGGCTAATGCTTCTTCCATTTTTGCCTGAGGCCAGTCATCCAACAAAGCCGTCACTACGGGACCCGGAGCCACAGCACCTACCCTGATGCCATGGGGTGCGACTTGACGGCGAACCGAGTGCACAAACGCCTGGACGGCATGTTTTGACGCGGTGTAAATCGGCTCCCAGACGACTGGAACCATGCCTGCCACAGAACTCGACACGATAATATCGCCACTTTGGTTCTTAATCATATGTGGCAGAACCGCATGGATGGCGCGAAACGTTGCATTGATATTCAGGTTAAGCATTAGATCCCACTCATCTGGATCACCATCGATTAAGGCCCCTCCAACGTAGGCACCCGCGTTTGCATGGAATACATCTAATCGTCCTGCTATTGCCAGTATTTTGGGGAGAATCTGACTAACCTGAGCGTTATCGAGCAGATCTATTACCAACGGATGTGCGGCGTCCCCAAGCGCTTCACAGGCCTTCTTGAGATTTGGCTCTGATCGATCTATCAAGACAACCGTTGCACCATTTTCGATAAAAGCTCGAGAACAAGCCAGGCCAATGCCAGAAGCAGCGCCAGTGACGGCTATGACTTTATTATTTAATAAACTATTCATGAAATTTTGCCTCCTTTAAGGTAGCCCTAAGCTCGCCCATGTGAAACACGACTCTGCCGGGCAAGACTATCAATAATAACTGCGATAGCGAGAACGGCTCCCGTAATCATATACCTATGAGCCGAGGAAAGATTAAGTAGGGTCAAACCATTGGCAATCGAAGAGATAACAATTATTCCCAAGAGCGCCGACCAAGCAGATCCTCGTCCGCCAAATAAGCTAGTACCGCCAATGACGGCTGCCGCAATTGCATTCAAGTTGACATCGCCAGTGCCAGCTTGTTGGCTAGCAGACGCGAGCCGAGATGCCGCCAAAATACCACCTAGGGTAGCCAGCGTTGCGCACAAAATAAACGCGCTCATGTAAACCTTCCTGACATTAATTCCCGCACGTCGAGCTGCTTCGGCATTGCCCCCTACTGCGAACATTGAACGTCCCCATTTGGTCCTTGTCAGTGCATAGTCCATTATTACAACCAGCAAAATAAACACACCAAACATCCATGGAACACCTCGCCCCAGATTTAGATACACAACCACAATTTCTAAAGCGCAGGTAATCGTAATAGCTTTAAATAGAATACGGCCAAAACTAGATGCAGATAATTTCGCCTGTTGACGTTGGTTTCGCGCCTTGACACCCATCACGAAAATCACCACTCCAGGTATCAGTGCGAATGAGTGCGATACCCAATCTGGCATCACCATGAGTTGACCAAAATTAACAAATTCCGACCCATAGGGAAGATTTATGGAACCAGTTGAACCCAGTAAAAAAAGCTGAAAGCCCAACAGCGCGAGCAATCCCGCCAGTGTGGAAACAAAGCTGGGCATTCCCATTTTCGTTCTAAGTAACGCGTAAATAACACCAATCGCTGCACCCACGCATAGCGCAGCGCCGATGGCGAAAAACAGCGGCACGCCCTGATTGACCCAAAGAACCCCGAGCAACGCAGATCCAACACCACTCATCGAACCAACCGATAGATCTATTTCCCCAAGCATCAAAACACATACGATACCAAGCGAAATTACACCGACTGTTGCACAGTCAAACAATAAATTGACTAGATTATTTGGTGATAGAAATATTGGGTTGATAATTGTAAATACAGTCCATATAACTACCAGTCCTACTACCACAGGAAGAGAACCAAGGTCGCCAGAACGTACACTTTCAAAAAAGGCTCGCATTGAACTCGCAACCCCATCGGTGTGGGTTACCCTAGAATCACTGCGGTCCAGAAGCTGGCTAGGCTCTTGATCATTATTTCCTTTAACAATACTCATTTTTCTTCCTCAGCGGCACCATCAGTTTCTGCTAGTCGTTTAGCTCGACGAGATACAGCATTGTCAGTCGCTCCGGTAATAGCACCAACCAATTCTTCATTTGAGGCGTCTGGTGTGAATATCCCGTTGTTACCACCCAGTCGCAATACAACAATACGGTCGGCAATGGCGCGAACATCCTGCATGTTGTGTGAAATCATAATCACACCCAGTCCTTTGGCTTTAACCCGTTCTACCATATTCAATACTTCAGCTGTTTGAGCGACACCAAGTGCCGCAGTTGGTTCATCCAGCATTATGACTTTTGGGTGAAGCAGCAATGAGCGTGCGATAGCTACGGTTTGACGCTGCCCACCTGATAAGGAGGCGACTACATCACGAACATTTGGTATGCGTGCCGCCAATTCGTTTAGTAAAGTCCAGGCACGAACTTCCATTGCTACCTCATCCATGTGCCAGTGATTAAGCTCCTGACCCAAGAATATATTAGCAACGACATCAAGGTTTTCACATAAGGCTAAGTCCTGGAATACGGTAGCAATACCTAGCTCCAGAGCGTCGCTCGGCTTCTCCATATTAATCTCATTGCCTTCAAAGCTAATCGAACCCGATGAAGGCTCATGTGCGCCGGCGAGAATTTTTATTAGGGTTGACTTGCCAGCGCCGTTGTCACCAACGAGAGCGACGACCTCACCTGAATATATATCTAGATTAATGTCATCTAACGCTGCCACCGAATCAAAATGTTTGGAAATACCTTTTAGACTTAAAATTGGTTTAGGCTCAGACAAGTCGTGAGCTGTATTTAAGGTCATGATGTTGACTCCAAAAGAAACCGGGGATTTTGAACGAGAGGTCATCCAGCTAAGGATGACCCCTTGTTAAGTTACTTAATGCCTAATTTCAAACAAGGAGCAGCATATCGACCAGTACATACTTTTACAGCCGATGCTATACCCGTATCGAAGACTATCGCTTTAATATTTTCACGTGTCACTACGGCAGGTACGAACAGCTCTGAAGGCGTGTTGTAAAGCGTTGTCTTAGCTTTAGGAGTCTCACCGTTCAAAAATTGCACAGCAACCTTTGCTGCCGCAGCTGCAACAATTTCTGAAGGCTTGGAGATGGTATTGTACTGATCACCAACAATTACTAATTGCAGCGCAGCAATGGTCGCATCGTTCCCAGTTACTGGCGGTACAGGGTTTACACCTGAGGCTTTAAAAGCCGCTATCGCACCACCGCCAGTACCATCGTTAGCAGCAACCACACCGATAATTTTTGATCCAAATCTTGTAATCTGACTGCTTGCCCAGGACTGTGCTTTTGATGGAGCCCAATCAGGCGTGTCATATTCAGCCAATGTTTTGTAACCACTACTATCTAGACCCGCATCAATACCATCTCGAATTAGGCCTGCAGCTGCATCTGTTGGTGAGCCGTTGATTTGCAGAACGCCACCGAAACTCTTGGAAACACCATTTCTTTCCATATGCTCCACTAGGCTGTCCGCGATTGCTTTTCCTATACCTTCATTATCGAAGGACACATAGTAATCAGCTTGTTTACCAGGAATGGGGCGATCATATGCGATTACCTTAATCCCTTGGCTTTGCGCCAGGCTAACCAATGAGGCTGCGGCACTCGAATCTACAGGATCTAATACAATAACTTTGGCGCCTTGTGTTATCACCGAATTAAACTGTTGCTGCTGCAAAGCAATATCACCATTAGCATTTTGGTAAATCACTTTGCAACTAGAACAAAGTTTGCTCATCTCCGCCTTGAAACCAGGGTAGTCATGCTGCTCATAACGTGTAGATGCCTGATCAGGCATCAAGAACGCAACAGTGTCAGCCGCTTGAGCTACAGCGCTTATTGAAAAAGCTCCGGTTAAGGCAGCTAGCATTGCCATTTTTTTTATATTCATTTTCATTGTAATTCCTCATTCCTCTTTTAGGTTTTAACGCTACTTCACTAATTAAAGGGCAACTTCACCCCTCCTTTAACTTCCCAAACAACCTCTGGTGTTACGCATGATGAGAACTCGATCTGGGTATATGAAACCGTATGAAATTCAGCTACAACCGAGCTCATACTTACAACCGTGTCATATACATCTCGCTCCATATCTGTGAACACCATTAGCGGGTGATTCGAGGAAGATTCCTCTATGTGGGAAGTTAAAGCTCCCCACATTTTTATCTACAAAAGCTTTAAACACTTAATTTGTACCTTAACTGGCGGCAGCGACGACAGCGCTCATTTTGAACCCGCCAGTTGTTTCACTGAGTTACGTTTTATTAGTTTAGCCTCCAATACGGTGGGAATTGGATCATCGAGAACCCCAGACTCTATTCGTGTCATTAGGCGCAACCACGCAGCATTGGCTAGTCCATTAACCGGCTGACGAATTGCAGTGAGTCCGTTTCCATGGACCGACATCCAGGCGTGGTCATCAAATGCAACTAGAGAGATATCGTCTGGTACTTTAAGACCACGCTTTGTTAATGCGGTAACTACCGCCAGGGTTGTAACATTGGTCAATGCAAATACCGCCGTTGGTAGCGGGTTTGAGTCCAACCAGCGAGTAAAAAGCTCTGCGCCCTTTTCAATATTGGTACCGAGTTCTAATAGGGTCGGTTCGGTATCTGAAAGTGATTTTAAGGTTTCGCAAACACCAGTAAATCGCTCACTGATAGGCGAATAGTCTAAAACTGATGCCGCAACTAAAATATTTTCATGTCCGGCCTCGAACAAATGCTCTGCAACCATCTTCCCTGCTTTTACATTATCAATAGTGACCGTATCTACAGGAGATGCTTCAACAGAAACGCGGTCTAGTAGGACCATAGGCAACAAAGATTTCAACTCCTTAATTTCAGGTGGACATTGCTGTGAGCACTGG
>OOGD01000283.1_pt1 | contig 10848 bp, 5 predicted proteins | sample 1670381 | NCBI WGS metagenome assembly OOGD01 (sample SAMEA98146918, study PRJEB22522) | marine metagenome | biome: marine biome; feature: marine water body; material: sea ice | place: Arctic Ocean | collected 14-Sep-2015 | depth 1.3 m | reverse complement strand
TTAAACAACCTATAAAATAGGCTTTATTAAAATAAAGCATTGAAAATCAATGTGCTAATTCAAATCTAGCGCGATATTTCAAACAAAATAACTCCCATACCTATTGGTAACCAAATACAAATGTGATTACCAATACAGACTAGACAGAGTCAGTACTAAGCTCTAGTGGTACTTCGTATTTAATTTCAGCAAAAGTAAGCACCAATTTATGCAACGCGCTATTTATTTTATTCCAATTTCCATGTGCCTTTTCTTCATCATAATCAATAATTTTTTATCGCTAAGTGTCGATTACAGTTATTTCATAGCCATATTCTCTTATGTATCGGGAGGAAACGTATTTTTTGGTAAAAAATTTAATTATCCTACTCGCTGGTCTGTTTTCCCATTGAGAGTTGTGTTCACTTAATCTTATGACAGGAGATATCTTGTATGGCTATTCATTGCATTTTGGTCAAGTTATATTGCAGAGTCATTGACACTTTTTAGAACATCACAATAAATAATTTAAAAAGCATTTTTCACTCTTATAATTTGCAGTTATTAGGGTGAGTTGGGTTAACTGCACAATTATAAAATAGAATATATTTACCCAAACTTTCTTTTTATATTCAGTTTGAAATCATTTGTCATATGTCTTAAAAATGCCTTGAATGTACCTAATTGAGTCTCGGGTGCTAACCCTCTGGATAGGCGGATAATCTGCCAGTAATAAAATCCTACCTGACCAAAGCTATTAATGGCTTTTATCAGACTTGAAGGACTGTTATTACCCCAAAAGCCTTGACCTAAAACTAGTTTATCCTCATGAGAGTCGATACTCTGAATCGTTTGGTTGATCAGTTTTGCTGAACAATCAGGGTCAGTGCACAGAGGCCTAGCAAGTCCAATGACGTCCACCTCACCACTTTCGATAGCTCGCTCCATGACAACTCGACTGCGAAATCCACCTGTGATCATCACAGGAATTTTAGCAGACTGTTTAATACGCTCCGCATATTCAATAAAGTAGGCTTCGCGTTTTCGGGTACTTTCTCGCACATCTGTTGGCTCGACACCTATTAAACTTAATTGTTCATAGGTGCCGCCTGATATTTCTAGCAAATCAACGCTATCTTCGCCCAACCACTTGGCTACAGTTATACAATCTTCAAGGCTAAAACCTCCCTTTTGAAAGTCTGCCGAGTTGAGCTTAACACCTATAGGAAAGTCAGTACCCACTACCTTGCGTACACCGACAATAATGCGGCGAATAATCCGTGCTCTATTTTCTAGAGTGCCACCCCATTGATCTTGGCGTTGATTAATTTTAGGTGATAAAAACTGGCTAAGTAAATAGCCGTGGGCGCAATGAATTTGTACTCCGGTAAAGCCTGCCTCTTTAACCAGTCGAGCACTTGTTATGAAACGTGCAATGACTTCTTCTATATCACTTTGATCCATTGGGCGCGGTCTAGAAAAATTTCCTAGGATTGTCAATTGTACATCTGAAGGACATAAAGGTGTTTTAGAAACCATCCTGGGGCATTGACGACCAGGATGATTAAGTTGTACCCACAAATGATTCCCTCCTGCAGTTCCCTGTTTTGACCAACTACGAAATAACTCTATGTTTTTATCATCTTCTAACACAACATTTCCAGCTCTTTCGAGGTAGCGCCGGTCAACCATTATATTACCTGTGATATGTAACCCTGTTCCACCTAATGCCCACGTTTTATAAAGTTGGATTAATTCAGCAGTAGGTAGGTCAAACTTATCAGCAAGGCCTTCTGTCATGGCACTTTTACATAGGCGATTAGGAAGTACGCTGCCATTTGGTAAGGAGATAGATGATGCAAGAGGGCTGGTCATTTAGGAGTCTTAGTGTGATTGATTGATACCTATTGTAAGACTGTGATGAGAACAATAACAATCTTTAGTGACACCCACCTAAGATTAGACGTTGAAAACATCTGGTTTTGTTTGCACAATTGATACATATATAGTTCTTAACGTCGTGGAGAGGGGGGGATCTTCGGTTTGGTATTCTCAACTTTTTGGCTATCTTGAATAATCAATTGTGGCAATATCAAGGCAAGCTAAAATTGTATACCTATTAGGTCTATAAAATTCAAAAAGTGAGCGTTTACTATCATTAATATTATCTATACATTTAATGGGTAATTTATTTGAAGTATTTATAAAACGTAAGCTCGTTGGCAGGCAATGCCTTCAACGAGATGTTCTTACTTAATGTAACACTAAAACCAAACTTATAAAGATGCTCAAGACCTGGTTATGAGATGCTTCATTCGATGAGGCACGTGTGAATATTTTAGTGGACGCCTCTGTTACCTAATGTCAACAAAGGCGTTGTTGATTTCAACGAGTCGTAGTGGCTAAAAGTGATGAATATTGAACCATCATCAAATCATCATTCTTGCTTAATGTGTTTTGCTGTTTAACAATTTTTAAGTTGCCTGCCACCATACTTTGAAATCTACCATGACTACTGGCCTTATCTAAATCTTCAAGGCTAGCTTCAAAATTACCCATAACATAATGCATCACAGCACGGTTGTTATATGAAATCACTGATGCTTTGCCCGTGTTAACAGCGTCATTGCAGTATTGGTTTGCTTGTTCCATGTTGCTAATAGCCAAATTAGCAGCGCATAAGTTATCAAGAAGTGGTTTACGTAAAGATATAGCTGAGTTTCTTGCTAAAGCAGCTTTGCTTTTGCGGATCCCCTGTTCCCAGTTGCCGGACTCAATTTCTCGTACGCCGTTAACGTCAGCCACACTAGTTTTCACCATGAGTTGTGAACCTGCTGTTACATCAAACGTTGATGCTTGGCTAGTATTAGGCATTATCAATAGCATGGCTACGACTGCTGGAGAAAATGTTTTGATTGCTGTTTTCATGATGACCTACCTTTAGTTTGTGAACGATTGGTTAACGCTTAACCGTTAGTGAAATATGTTTACTTGTGTTGGTTGCTTGTGCCGTTTGAGTTTGATCAGTATGGTGAACCGGCAGAAAAAAATCCTGATGAACAACAGATAAAAAGCTGATGAAATTGTGATGAAAAACCGATATTGGTGGTTACATACCCATACCACCTCAAAATGCTAGGGTAATAATTTAGTGGGACCAAACAATTGACTGAACAAGCGCTACCTGAAAATGGATATTTTCGTTTAGGTGATTACTACATTGACGTGGGCGATCATAGAGTATTTCATGCCGATGAAAGTCGTCGTTTAGAACCAAAAGCCATGCATGTTCTGTATCAGCTTGCTTTGTGTGCTGGTGAAACGGTTAGTCGACAAGAATTAATGGACAAAGTGTGGCATGGACGTGTGGTGATAGAGGATGCACTGACACGAGTCATTTCTCAGGTTCGCTTAATTTTAAACGATAGTAAATCTCGCCAACTGATCCACACGGTACCTAAAAAAGGTTACCGGCTATCAGCAGATGTCACTTGGTTGACCAGACAAGAGTTTATTAAGCTAAGCACAAAAAATATTACTGCATCAGGTTCCACTTCATCATTGAATAAAGGTAAAGTTTTGGTAATTACAATGTCGAGTTTAATACTTGCTTTGCTGATTTTTACTTTATTAAGAGAAACACCAGAGCCGCAAGGATCTGTGTCTGAAGTCGTTACTCAAAATATCGAAAAAAGTGCTGTAAAGCCAGAAATGATCATCGCCTTTTTACCATGGCGCAATCTTACTGGCGATGATGACAATGACTATTTGGCTGAAATGCTGCCAGAGGAGCTGTCGATTACTCTGGCCAAATCAGACAAGGTGACTGTGTTGGCTCACTATTCTTCTATTGCTCTTGCCAGAGAGTCAGATGCAATAGGCTCCTTAGCTAAACAGTTGAATCTTGATTATTGGGTAGAAGGCAGTATTACTGAGGCGAATAAGCGTATTCGTGTTTTAGTGCGCTTGGTTGAAAAACAAAGTAATAATGCGGTTTGGTCGGAAGTGTATGAAGATGATATGCAGAATCTACTTATATTAAATACTGGGATCATTTCAGATATTAATGCTCAACTGTTTGGGCGAAGCGAGCAAGCTAATTTTACAACATCCAACAGTGTAGATATTAATGCTTACCAAGCTTATCTGCAGGGAAGTTACTGGTGGATGAATGGAAAAACCAGTGAGTGGTTTTTTCGAGCAGAAGCTTCATTCTTAAAAGCAACAGAGCTAGCGCCTGATTTTGCCGCTGCATTTGGCAGCTTAGCGTTTATATACGCGAGGTATAACTATCATGATGTATACATGGAAAAGGCGGTTGCTGTTGCAAAAGCGACGGAGACTATTGATACCGCCTTACAACTTGATCCTAATGATATTAATGCCCTTTTAGCTGGCGCCTTATTAGCTATTGAAGACTTACAGTTCGACATGGCCGAGCAATTTATCGATAAAGTGTTAAGTGTAGATGCCTCAAGTACCAGAGGCTTATATGTTTATTCTGAATTAGCCCTGGCTAAGAATCAGTTTGGTGTGGCACTCACCTATGCTGATAAGGCACTGACGATAGACCCACTTTCGCCTTGGATAAATGTAAACAAAGCCATTGTGCACTTTTGGCGAAATGAGATGGTCAAAGCATTGGCATCAGTCGAACACGCCATCGATATTGATAGTAATTTCACATGGGCTTATGTGTGGAAAGCTAAAATACTTGACCAAAGGGGAGAGGTTTTAGACGCGATTGAGGCAATGAAAGTCTGTTTACAAATCGATGATGGCTCGCCAGTAAATAGTATTTACTTAGCGTTGTTATACACCAAAGCTAAAATGCCTGAACAAGCACAAAGATGGTTTGCGCATACTGCATCACTTTATGGCGATTCCCCTGATGCTAGATTTTGGCAAAGCTACTTAAGTTTTACAACACAACAAGAAGAACCCGATATCGCGCGACAACTCGTTGCTCAGGTCACGCTAAAAACCACGCGTTTTTTTAGTCTAGTGCCATTCCAAAAAACGTTACTGGCATCACAACCTAAACTAATAAAAAAAGCCTTACCCGAGTTGCTTTCACTTATTGAGCGTCCCAATCAATTGGGTTTTTGGGTTAATTACCATAATCAATACAGTGCTTACGCTGCTTTAGCATTGATGCAGCAACTTGATAGTGTTGAATTTAAGCAACAACTCACTTTATTAAAAGCTCAAGTTAAAGTATTTGAGAGTAAAGCTGCTGTGCGACTACGGGGCAATATCAATTAAGATAAGTTTGGTATGTGAATTAAGTGATGAGTAGTGTCAGTGATGTGTACAACAAGTTACTTAACTATCACCAAAGTTCATATTTACAAAGACAAGTTTGAGTATCAAATACCGACTCGCACACCGACTTATATTAGAAAGTTAAACTGGCAATTAACTTTTTCAGTTGGTCATAAATCTTTCGACTGGCCAGTTTTTTTGATAATTTTAACCTAAAAGAAGCCTATTGCTTATGACGATTATAATAGTGCTAAGAGTGCTAAGAGTGCTAAGAGTGCTAAGAGTGTTGTTTATTTAGCGAGAACATTTTGGTGTGATGTGGTTGCTAAGGGGATAAAAACCATGGTCCACGGAGAAACAACGTTAAATTTGAGTTGTGAGTGGTCGCAAAGTTGCGGGGTTGTTCACCCCATACTTGCTGGTGATATTTCATAATGAGTATCAATTTAGCAAACTATGGGCCTCAAGTTAGCGAGCTATGGGACTCAAGTTAGCGAGCTATGGGCATTAAGTTAGAAAGCTGATTAAATTTTGCAGGTGCGAAGTCCTATTAAATCTATCTAAACTTCAGACTATATTGAACATTTGTTAAGCCGCCTATTTAGTGAATATCTGTAATTTCACTTTTACATTTAAAAGAAGAACTAAGGTATTCAGGATTTCTTTGGTAGTGCCGTCAGTAATATATTGTTGTGACTAATCGTGACCCATGTATTCAAAGGACGTCCCGCGATAGAACGTTTTAAATCATTGTCAATCGGCACCACAAATAGTTTCTTAGATGCGATAAAACCTAAGGCTACTATCAACGCACCCACTAATAGGTCGTTAATTTTATTACCGGTTGTTCTCGAAAAGAGACTGCTGTGTCCACATCGTAAGTAAATTTTAGGCCTTCAAGAGTGAGTTCAAAGGTCCAGCCAAAAATACACACCACTGGAAAACAGACTGAGACCCCAGTGACTATGGTGCTAAACAATGTGAGGAGATGAAGCACTGGGGTAATCACTGAGATGATTTGTAAAATAGGCCAACAAGTTATCCAATAAACTTGGCCACCTAAAATACATTGGGGTGTTTCAATTCAGAAAAAATGGATATTGCATTTCCTTTTCGCAGAAAATAAAACTCATGTTCAATCACTTTATCGGACTTTAAGATGAGAGCCTCTTTTATAAACTAGTTATTCGTTTAAGCCTACGACCCATCGTATGGCTCGAACAACGTTTATTCATAGCCTCTAAATATTTTTTAGAAGCTGAAATTTGAATTTTCTATTATTTTATTCAGTCTAACTAGTAGCTGTTCACTTTGAATTTAACCGGTCAGTTAAACTTAAATTGGTCAGTTAAATTCTATAATCCGTTCAGGAATTCTATCAATAAGTGATTCACCTGTTCAGCTTTTTCACGCTGGATCCAGTGACCCGCCTCAGGGATTATATGACAGCCACAGATGCCTGGTAACGTGACTGAAAAATTGTCAATATTCCTCTGTGTGTTAGGAAACTTGAGTACATCATCAGACCCACCTGCAATAAAAAGAGAAGGTTGGTGAATAACCTGTCCTCGCCAAGGTGTCATTAGTTCCCAAGAGCGGTTAAGGTTGCGATACCAATTAAGTCCACCACGAAACCCTGTTCTCGAAAACTCTGTCGCGTATTCTTCAATGTCTTGTTCAGTCAGCCAAGCTGGAAGTGTTTCTGGCTCTATTGTATTATCGAGAAAACCTTTACCGGATTGCAGCATGCCAAAGATAATGGTGTCTGGTCCATTTCCTGATGCGCTGTAATAAATACGGCGAATTGATGCAGCAACATCTTGTTCCAGTTCAGCTTCAGCCACACCGGGAGTCTGAAAGTATTGAAGATAAAAGTTGTCGATACCGACCGATCGCAAGCTAGATAGGATATCTGTGTGGCCTATAGGTACAAAAGGCACACTCATCCCTACCACTGCGGTAAAAATGTCGGGTCTTAACAACGCACCACCCCAAGCCACTTGAGCACCCCAGTCATGACCCATAATAACAGCATGTTTTTCGCCCAGTACGCCAACTAGCTCTACTATGTCACCTACTAGATGCAGCATAGTATAGTCGCTGATTTTTGGTGGGGCAGTAGTTCCACCGAACCCACGCATGTCGGGGGCAACGACTCGGTATCCGGCTCCAGCCAAAGCGACAATCTGACTACGCCACGAAATCGCTAACTCAGGAAAGCCATGACATAACACCACCAAAGGTCCACTACCCATGCTGGTTACTTTCATAATTAAACCGTTAACCTCTAACATTTGAATATCAAGCTCAGATAATCCTGGTTCTGTCGATTGAATTTGCTTGGTCATAAATGAAAATCCTATTGCTCAAGTAGTTGTGGTCAATTGCAGATAATTCTTCACTACAGCCTGAGTGTTCTGCCTAATGGGTTGAAGTTGACTTCACTTTTATTGGTCACTAGGGCTGATGAAGGCGAAAAAGTGTGCAAAACCATCAAGATGACAATCTACTAGACGTTTAGCTACGTTGGAATGTGCTCATCACTGACCGCAAACCCTTAGGTGGCTATCGACTATAAAAACATTGAAATGTATAATTAACAATCATTTATCACTTCGTTTTTGAAGAGCTTCGCAAAGAGTATTCCTAAGGAGCCTCGACTTTATCAGTAGTGCCAATTATCACAGATCAACCTGTCAGCCCTTGGGATAGCTTGTACCTAAAATGATAGTTTGGAGTGTTATAGAAAGGTCAAACTTTACGTTAGTCACTATGACAGATCTGTAGTTCAAAAGTCTCAATTACAGCATCACAATTAGATAAAAATCTAATGCTAACAACACGAATGCACTATAAAAACCATTCCATTTTATTCCCATGTGAAAGGGCGAAATTCCAGTGAGCTTAGCACTAATACGTACTGAGGTTGTGGTAGGGGAGCTACCAATAACTACGGCCCAAGTAACCATCATCACTAGTGCTATGGTCACAGGCGTATCTTCAAGACTGGGTAATTGAGACAAAGCTCCAGCCACTAAAGTGACTGAAATCATTGGGTTGATGAATAAAAGAGCCGCTAAAAAAATTATCCATGAAGATGAAATGAGTATCAGCGCTGCAGATATATTCAAATGCGCTAATTGTTGCGCAAACCATTCAATGTCCAACACCGTTAACAATAAGCGACCAATCAGCACTGAGCCTGCAAAAAAAATAATTTCTGAACGCTGCAACGGCAATTTAAAAAATATGTCTTTTCCGAAGCGTCTTATTGTTAATTGTACGGCACTTAATGTATTTCGTTTGCGATGATACTGGATAAATATCCAAGCGGTACTCACAATCGGTGCACTTACTAAGACCGCAGCGATGGGCCGTAGAGAAGTCATGGCTATTAATAAACCTGAAACTATTGCTAAGGTGATGACAACAATGGCGATGGGATAGCTCACCTTCAAATCTGACAAATTATTAGATATCGCTGGCACAAGGTGTCTAAGATGTTTGGGTGCCTGAACATGATCCAGCCAGATGCCAAATAACAGTATTACTAGAGTCAGGTACAAACCATAAGGAATAATATCTATCCACTGGAGTGTGGGAATAGTGGTGACTAAAAGAGTCATTGTTACTGATGTTGGGGCCCACAGAGGTATGCTACAAAATCCTCGGACCACTGCTAACATCATACGGCGCTGTCTTGCACTGTTTATTCGAGTATCTACAGTGTCTTTATTGTCATGCAGGCTTCTGTGGATCATGGTACCTAACAAATTAATGGCGCCAACACTCATTAATATGCCCAATAAGTGACTGGCAAAAGTCAGCAGCGCATAACGTCTAAGAGGCTGTTGTTGTAATAACGCCCGGCCAGTTAGGTTGACTGATTTTGAGGTTAAGGCCGCCTCTTTTAATAAGCCTAGCGCTATTAAGAAAAATGCAAAAAATGCGACATTGCTGCACAACATACCTAACTGCACAAGTGATATTTGTGCCAAAAGTAATAATACTAGCGTCAAGCCAATCGCTACCATAGCAACAAGTTTTGTAGTTAATTCTAAGCATTTCCATTCGATTAACGTAAATAATAACAACACTATTACGGCTAATATAGCGGGGGATTGATAACCGGTCCATTGGGTTATTAACGTCGCAAAAAAGATAACGACTAAACATGACGGAGATAGCCAAGAAGGGATTAACCAAGAAGGAGATTTATACATTTGTGTCTTTATTTAACATGGGTCTGGTTGGTTATCTCATTATTGTATAAAGTGCATAATGTTGTCTCTCAAAAATAATTGCAAAATTTAATTCCGCATTGCAGAATGTTAACGCTGTTTTAATAATTATGTTAGTGTCTTGGTAATAATAAATAACTACAACTTGTATTAAAACGGGTGCTTAATGTTCAATCCAACAGAATTAGAGTTGCTTGCTGATATAGAAAAAATAAGTTACCAAGATCGATATTATTGTAAAACAACATACGATGTATTTTGCCATGCCGCAGATGAATATTCTGCTGATATTGCTATAGCTGAGCATTTAACTGCTTCTCGAGATGAAGTGGCCAAACAGCTTTCATTTGGTGTTCTATCTAAAAAAATCAATCAAACAGCAAACCTGTTTCAATCATTCGGTGTTGAGCGCCATGATGTTGTCTCTATTTTACTGCCCAACTTAACGGAAACTCATATTAGTTTATGGGCATCTCAAGCTATCGGTATCGCCAACCCTGTTAACTACCTTTTGCAAGTTGCTCATATTGTTGAAATATTGAATGAGGTTAAGGCAAAAATATTAGTCACAGTTTCTCTTGATGATGCCACTGAATTAGGTAAGAAAGTGCATCAGATTATTGAACAAGTGCCATCACTTGAGCATCTAATTTTACTGGATGCTCGTCTTCCTGAGGTCAATAACAAAAACATTATCATTACGGATTTTTATAGTGCGATAGCAACTCAATCTGATCAACGATTAGCACAATCTTTTCAACCCAATAGTGATGATATTGCCATGTATTTCCACACTGGCGGCACGACAGGTCGTCCTAAAATAGCCAAACTATCCCATGATAATATTAGTTTTGTGGTTCAAGTGTACGCAGGATTTAATACTTATCACGGTAAATCTCCAGTATTGAATGCATTACCGTTATTTCACGTGTTTGGTGTAATTGCCGCTAGTTTGTCGATGTTTATTGTGGGTCGTACGGTAGTTATTATGACTCCAGAAGGCTTTAGAAACCCTAACACGGTCAAAAACTGGTGGTATTTTGTGAGTCAATATCAAGTGTGTTGGTTTCCTACTGTACCCACTATTATGTCTGTTTTATTGCAGCAACCGCATGAGGAAATTGATCTGAGTTGTTTTGAATATGCGGCTTGTGGATCAGCCCCTTTACCCCTTGAATTAAAATTATCCTTTCAACGAAGATTTAATTGTAGTGTGACCAATGGTTACGGCATGACAGAATCATCTTGTTTAATCGCTAGAGTATTACCTGGCTCTGATATTAAAGGGGTGGCAGTGGGCAATGGCATACCTTACAGCCGAGTGATTGCTGCTCAACTAAATGATGATAAAATCAGCCGTGTT
>OOGD01000281.1_pt1 | contig 10915 bp, 7 predicted proteins | sample 1670381 | NCBI WGS metagenome assembly OOGD01 (sample SAMEA98146918, study PRJEB22522) | marine metagenome | biome: marine biome; feature: marine water body; material: sea ice | place: Arctic Ocean | collected 14-Sep-2015 | depth 1.3 m | reverse complement strand
ATATAGTCTCTTTCCTTTTCTGCGTGAGCGGCAGATTTGTATAAGAGTCAGCGCTATTATTAGATATATTGGTTTCCGGGCTATGTGGGCTGTAGTGAAGGCTGTAAGTCTCTATACTTTACTATGGATCATTATTATTTTACTCAATGCGGTTCCAGGTGTCCTTCGCTCTGTATTATTGATTAACTGGCTTGCAACGGCATTGTTAATCGGTGGTACTCTTGCAGTTGCACGGTGGTTACTAGCTGGAAGTTTTAATTTTTCACTCAACGACCAACAAAAAAAGAAAGTGGCCATATATGGAGCGGGTAGTTCGGGCATGCAGATTGCGACAGCATTGGCTTAATTTTTACGTCATAGTTTTTTCATATTTGCAATTAATTTTCAAGAATGAGGGATACTCGCGTTAATGGGAAAGTTAATAATAGGCTGGTTCTTGAATTTACAACGGCCCACCAAACGACTGATGCTTGTAGCTGTCGATTTTGCTGTAATTCCACTTGTATTGTGGGCGTCTTTTTGTATTAGGCTAGATATTATTTATTGGCCTCCCTTGCATCAGGTTTGGATTTTTCTTGCAGCGCCTTTAGTTGCAACTCCGATTTTTATTCGGTTTGGCCTTTATCATGCGATAGTGCGGTACATGGGGTTTAATGCCTTGTGGGCCGTTGCAACGGCCGTCACTTTTTATACCTTTATATGGTCAATGCTGGTGCTTATGGCTGATGTAGGTGGCGTACCACGTTCTGTTTATATTTTAAACGCGCTGCTGGCTGGTTTTTTCATTGGTGGCAGTCGATTAATCGCGCGTTGGATTTTTAGCGGGTATCACTCAATTAGACCTGCAATTGACTCAAGTGTCGCTAAAAAGGTGCTTATTTATGGCGCAGGATCTGCTGGTCGACAACTCGCCCAGGCCCTCTTTCTTAGTCGCGAATTAAAACCAGTAGCCTTCATTGATGATGAGAAGGCCCTGCATGGCATGAATGTTCATGGTTTAAGGGTTTCCCCATTTTCTGGCTTAGGTGAACTGATCATGTCTAAGCAGGTTTCTGAAGTGCTATTGGCTTTGCCGAGTGTCCCCAGAAACCGCCGAAATCAAATTATTAGTCAGCTAGAGCCGTTCGCTGTGCATGTGCGCAGCATTCCTGGAGTAGCGCAGTTGGCGCAAGGTAAAATGAACGCTGACGATATTCAGGAAATAGATATTGCCGGGTTGCTTGGGCGAGAATCGGTTGAACCCAATATGGAATTGTTGAATGCTAATATCAAACAAAAAGCCGTGTTGGTAACTGGTGCTGGCGGGTCAATAGGCTCTGAGCTTTGCCGCCAGATAGTTAGGCTTGAGCCAAGTCGATTAATTTTGTTTGAGCTGGGTGAGTTTCAACTTTATGCAATAGAACGGGAGCTGCGAAAGTTAGGCGTTGAATGCGTTATTCATCCTATTTTGGGGTCAGTTGTTGATAAAAAACGCTTAACGCAAGTTTGTCAGGCATTTGATGTGCAAACAATTTATCATGCGGCCGCCTATAAACATGTGCCATTGGTTGAAAGCAACCCAGGCGAAGCGGTACGCAACAATGTATTGGGTACCTTAAATGCTGCTTTAGCCGCGATTGATGCGAAGGTGGAAACATTCGTATTGATATCAACCGATAAGGCTGTGCGCCCTACCAATACCATGGGTGCAACTAAGCGTTTTGCGGAGCTAATTTTGCAGGCATTGAATGAAGATGAAGTGGCTGTTAAAACTCGTTTCACGATGGTTCGGTTTGGCAATGTACTGGGCTCGTCTGGATCAGTGGTTCCCTTGTTTCGAGAGCAAATTGCACATGGCGGGCCGATTACAGTAACGGATAAGAATATTATTCGTTACTTCATGACAATCCCCGAGGCGGCAGAATTGGTGATACAGGCGGGCGCAATGGGACGGGGTGGTGATGTATTTGTGTTGGACATGGGCGATCCCGTGCATATTGTCGATTTAGCCAAGAAAACGATACGGTTAAGCGGTTATACGGTTAGAGGCGAAGATTTCCCCGATGGCGATATTGAGATAGTGTATACCGGTTTAAGGCCGGGTGAAAAACTCTATGAGGAATTATTAATTGGCAATAACGTGCTCTCTACTGCACACGAAAAAATAATGAGAGCCGAAGAAAATGTGATCGCGTGGTGCGATTTGCAGCGATTGATCAGGCAATTGCAAGCTGCCTGTGACAATGGTGATTTCCAATTAATGAGAGAGATCTTCGTGACAGCGGTATCTGGCTACAGCCCACAATGTGACGTGGTAGACGAAGTAACACTCGCGCAGGCCGAAAAATTTAAACCATCTAATATCGTGAATTTCAAATGAATAGGCTCCTACCCCTGTTGTTTTTCTTGGGTTGTCATTTTCTTACTCAGGCCTGGTTCAGTCGCATGTATCAATCATGAAGAATGTATTAACACTTGGTGGGGTTTTCTATCTGTTGTTGGTTTATCTAACTTATTTTTTATACTCAGCCGGGGCCTCGGCGGATGGCTTTAAGCAAGCTATTCAGCAGAAGGATATTGATCAGCTAGGTCAGTATATTGATTATGAGTTATTACAATCGAGTATTAAAAAGCAGGTAAAGTTAGAGGTATTTAGTGAAGCATCCACTTATCAAAATGAGCGAGAGAATAAACCCCCGATAGGTTTCTTGGAAATGACGCTGGCGATAAAAATGATAGAAGACACTATTGACTTTTATGTTTCCAGAGAAGGGGCTTCGACGCTATTCAATGTCGATGAAAGCAGCCAGGAAAATAGAAAAGATCGAAAGATCGAAGAATACCTGATTCAGTTGCAGTCAGATAAATTTATAAGTTTTAAACATTGGCGTTTCAGTTCAGTCAATTCCATTGAGGCGGTAAGTTATGATCAAGTTGGACGTGAATATAAGTTCGTTTTCACTTTTGACTATCTCAGATGGGTATTAACCGATGTTATTGTTGATTTACGCGGAATTGATAGTGCGGACGTGGTTTCCTTTATTAAAAAATTCCGTGCGTCTTAGGTCTATTAGGCCTGGAGTTTGAAGTTATCTTATCGTTTTTTTGTTTTATTATTGTGATGACTCAGCAGTATATAACGGTGCTATAAACTATGGAAAAAATCACTCATACAGTGTATGTTGCTTTCTTTTTTGCAAGCAAGGCATGATATGAGCGGGAAAGTTTTCATCAAAACCCACGGTTGTCAGATGAATGAGTACGATTCAGCGAAAATGCTGGATGTGCTTGGGCGTGATTGCCAGCTTTCGGTTACCGATAACGAAGAGGACGCTGAGCTATTGTTACTTAATACCTGCTCTATTCGCGAAAAGGCTCAGGAAAAAGTGTTTTCACAACTGGGTCGCTGGCGCAAGTTAAAGGATAAAAATCCCAATATTGTTATCGGTGTCGGTGGTTGTGTCGCCAGTCAAGAAGGCGCTGCGATTAGAACTCGCGCGCCATTCGTTGATCTGGTTTTTGGCCCGCAAACACTCCATCGACTTCCCGCTATGCTGGCTGAATCGCGTTCTTCCGGTAAGTCTCAGGTTGACGTTAGTTTCCCCGAAATTGAAAAATTTGATCACTTACCCGAACCTAAGTCGGATGGCGTGAAGGCCTTTGTTTCTATTATGGAAGGTTGCAGCAAATACTGCTCCTTTTGTGTGGTGCCTTATACCCGAGGGGAAGAAATTAGTCGGCCGCTTGATGGTGTTCTCGAAGAAATTTTGGCTTTAGCTGCTCAAGGTGTCAGAGAAGTGAATCTATTGGGTCAGAACGTCAATGCCTACCGTGGTTTAATGGATGATGGCGAATATTCTGATTTGGCGCTTCTAATCCATTATGTAGCCGCTATCGACGGAATAGACAGAATCCGTTTCACCACCTCACATCCAGTTGAATTCTCAGACAGCCTAATTGAAGCTTACGCGACTGTGCCTGAGCTGGTTAGTCATCTCCATCTGCCGATTCAGAGTGGGTCTGATCGTGTGTTAATGATGATGAAAAGAGGCCACACAGCGATGGAGTACAAGCACAAAATTAGAAAGCTGCGTCAAATTCGTCCTGATCTGAGTCTATCATCTGATTTTATTATCGGCTTTCCAGGCGAAACCGAGGCCGATTTTCAGGCCACGATGAAACTGATCGACGATGTTGGTTTTGATACGTCGTTTAGCTTTATATATAGTCAAAGGCCAGGTACCCCTGCTGCCTTTCTTCCTGACGATATTTCAATGGATGTCAAGAAAACACGCTTGAAGTATTTACAGGACAATATAATGATGCAGGAAAGCCAAATATCAAGAAAAATGGTAGGAACTAGGCAAAAGATACTAGTAGAAGGCTTTTCTCGAAAAAGTGAACTGCAAATGCAGGGAAGAACTGAAAATAATCGGGTCGTGAACTTTACCAGCAGCGATGTTTTGCCTGGTCAGTTTGTTGAGGTAGAAATTACTGAAGCATTGAATAACTCTTTGCGTGGTGAACTAGTCAGCCAAAGTGGCTTGATTGAAGACCATAACAACTCGCTCAGCACTCATTAATCGTTAATCAATTTATTTAAGAGGCTTAGAAAATAAAAAACGTAATTAATTTTAGTTTTCCTGAAACCACTCAACTGGTTAATTTTTGTGGTGCTTTGAATCAAAACCTAAAGAGAATTGAGGCTCAGCTTAACTTAAAACTGAGTGTAAAAGACGGTAAGCTATTGGTTCAATCGGAAGACGCTATTTCGGCACGGGCGATTAAATCAATCGAACAGCTGATAGGAATGACCGTTGATCATGCGTTGTCGATAGATGAAATTGATAGTGTTTTAAATGCGCCCAAGCAAGATGAACTCGAGCACTTTGACGAGCAAACCGTCAGGTTAAAGAAAAAATTTATTCGTCCTAAAACACAACTCCAAAGTAATTATTTGGAGAACATCTCAAAAAGAGTGATTAACTTTGGAGTGGGTCCCGCTGGCACCGGAAAGACTTATTTGGCTGTTGCCAAAGCGGTTCAGGCACTTGAAAATGAAGAGGTTGCTCGATTGATTTTAACTCGACCAGCAGTAGAAGCTGGTGAGAAGTTAGGTTTCTTACCGGGTGATTTGTCACAAAAGGTCGATCCTTATTTGCGCCCAGTTTACGATGCGCTGTATGAAATGATAGGGTTCGACAAGGTCGAGAAGTTAATATCTCGCCATGTAATAGAAGTCGCTCCGCTGGCGTATATGCGCGGCAGGACTTTAAACAATGCGTTTGTTATTCTGGATGAAGCCCAAAATACAACACCGATGCAAATGAAAATGTTCCTGACTCGGATTGGATTTGGGACCAAGGCGGTCGTCACTGGTGACGTCACGCAAACGGATTTGCCAGCTAATCAAAGTTCTGGTTTAAGCCATAGCCTAAATATATTGAAGAATATTGAAGCGATTGGGATTGTAAATTTTACTTCGGGTGACGTAGTTCGACATCCACTGGTGCAGAGTATTGTTGAAGCTTATGACAAATACGAAAAATAGCGTTGGGTGAAAAGTCCAAAAGCTATGGTTGATGTTGACCTGCAAAATGATGATGAAATTGAATCTGTGCCCTCTATTAATCAATTCCAGGACTGGGTCGAATCATCACTGTTGCGCTCGTTTGTTGGCTTGGAGCAAACGATACGCGTCGTTACCGAAGCAGAGAGTCAGGCTTTAAATTGGCAGTTTCGAGGTAAGGATAAACCCACTAACGTGCTTTCTTTTCCATCAGATGACGATTACCTCGAATACGACTGCCTGGGTGACCTAGTGATCTGTGCACCAGTGGTCGAATCTGAGGCACTGTCGCAAGGCAAGACTTGCGATGCCCATTGGGCCCACATGGTCATTCATGGCATGCTTCATTTACAAGGACTTGACCATCAGAATGAGCAGGATGCCCAAAAAATGGAAGCGCAAGAAGTTAAAATTTTGTCTACCCTCGGTTTCACGAGTCCGTATAATGATATTCATAATTCACCATCTTAGGAGCCGTAATGGCAGGCGCTGATAACGTAGGGTCGACAAAGGGTTGGCTGGAACGCATTTCGAATGCATTTACCAGTGAACCCCAAAATCCAAAACAGTTAGTGGAACTGTTAAAAAATCTGCAAGTTCAGCAATTGATCGGTGCAGAAGAACTGTACATGATCGAAGGTGTTTTACAGGTTTCGGACATGCAGGCCCGAGATATCATGATTCCGCGAGGCCAGATGGTTGTCCTTGATCATGATGACTCGTTTGCTACCATTATTGAAAAAATAGCAGAGTCTGGCCATTCTCGATTCCCTGTTATTGATGATGACAAAGATGATGTTGTAGGTGTCTTGCTCGCTAAAGACTTGCTGCAACTCTCGGTCGAAAAACCCGAACAATTCGAAATCAATGATTATATTCGTTCGGCTTCATTTATTCCCGAAAGTAAGCGGCTCAATGTGTTGCTAAAAGAATTTCGGGTCAATCGTAGTCATATGGCAATGATAGTCGACGAGTACGGCGGCGTTTCTGGCCTAGTTACCATCGAAGATGTGTTGGAGCGAATCGTTGGAAAAATCGACGACGAGCATGATGACGATGAAGATGAGCTCGATATTCAACCTCATGGTGCGAATCGATATAGTGTCAGGGCATTAACATCATTGGCTGATTTTAATGACTATTTTAACACTGACTACGTGAATGAGGATGTTGAAACTCTGGGTGGTTATTTACTTGGCCATATCGGACACCTACCTGAAAGAGGCGAGTCAATCACACTTGACCAGTTGACCTTTAAGGTCCTGGACGCTGTCAGCCGCCATATTCATTTATATCAGGTCGTTGATGACCGTAGCTAACAATCGGTTTTCATTCTTTCTGAAAAGCCTGTCTTTGCCTTTTGTGCTGTTGTTCAGTGCGCTAGTTGGGGCGCTGATGCCGTTATCGTTTGCGCCCTTTGGTATTTGGCCTTTGGTCATTATTTTGCCCGCTGTTTTGCTTGTGTTAGTGGACTCAAGAGACACCAATAAGCAAGTGGTTCTTACTGGTTTTAGTTTTGGTTTAGGTTACTTTGGTTTAGGCGTTTACTGGGTATATAACAGCCTGCATGATTTTGGAATGGCGTCTCCCGTTGTAGCGGGTGCCATTACTGCGCTATTGATTGTCTTCTTATCGATTTTTCCCGCATTAACATTGCTCTCTTGGCAATCGATACAGCGTCGAATAGGGCAACGGTCGATCTGGCTAGTGCCTATCCTCTGGTTTACTTTCGAATGGTTTCGAGGTTGGGTTTTGACTGGCATGCCCTGGTTAAGTCTGGGCTACGCATTAGGCGAATCCCCACTGGCAGGTTTTGCGCCGTTAATTGGCGTTTATGGGCTGAGTGCCATTGGTGTTCTGGTCTCGGTTGCTTTGATTCAGGTGATTCAACACAAGGCGTATCGCTTTACGTCTCTTATCGTGATCGTGTTTGCTACTGGCTTAGGTTTGCAGCCAATTGAATGGACTGAACAACAGTCGAAATCGCTCGACGTCACGATAGTGCAGGGCAACATACCTCAGAAAATGAAATGGCAACTTGATCAACGTCAGGCCATTGTCAACACCTATTGGCAAGAAACCCAACAATATTGGAGCAGTGATCTAATCGTCTGGCCAGAGACTGCTTTACCGGGGCAATCTGAAAATATCCAGCAAAGTATCTTAAGTCCCCTGTCAAAAGCCGCCTCTGAGAAAGATAGTTATATTCTCACAGGTTTGCTAGTGTCGGATAAAGCTAACCGAAAAGTTCACAATAGTATGATGATGCTCGGTGGTAACTTGGACGCGAATGAAGCCGTTTATCACAAGCGTCACCTGGTTTTGTTTGGCGAATACTACCCGTTACGCTGGCTACTGGATTTGATGAGCCATTTAATCAATATTCCCTTTTCAGATCTTCAGTCAGGTCCAGATGATCAGCCATTAATGGCGGTGAATGGCTTGTTTTTAGGTGTTTCTATTTGTTTCGAAAATGCCTTTAGTCGCGATATTATGCTCGCGATTCCGCAGGCTAACCTGTTGGTGAATACCAGTAATGATGCCTGGTTTGGTGATTCACTTGCGCCACACCAGCATTTACAGATGGCACAATTGAGATCACTCGAAACGGGCAGGGCTATGGTGAGATCGACCAACACCGGTGTCAGTGCGTTTATCGACTTCAAGGGACGAATTATCCAGCAAACTGAGCAATTCAAAACGGTATCCATAACACAAACTATGAATGGTCGAACTGGCATCACGCCCTTCTATTACTTTGCTAAGTTGCAGCACTGGATTGCGGGTTTGATTTTAATCATTCTGTCGATCGGTTGGTTTAAAGCGCGCCGTGAAAAAACTGCCATATAGGTTTAAGTTAGCGATACAGTCAGGTATTCTATGTGCCGAATAATTAAAAGAAATATCCTAAAAGAACTCAACCAAAAGACCATTTATGGACCAGCAATACGACCCCAAGTTACTCGAAGCCCAGGCTCAAAAATTCTGGTCTGACGAAAGTCAATTCGAAGTGCGTGAAGATCCCAGCAAAGAAAGCTATTACTGTCTATCGATGTTTCCTTACCCAAGTGGAAAACTCCACATGGGCCATGTACGTAATTACACCATAGGCGACGTCATCTCTCGCTACCAGCGTATGCTAGGAAAAAATGTGTTGCAACCTATGGGTTGGGATGCATTTGGTTTGCCCGCTGAAAATGCGGCGATCAAAAATAATGTGCCGCCCGCCAAGTGGACCTATGAAAACATCGACTACATGCGTAGCCAGTTAAAGTTACTCGGATTTGGTTACGACTGGAGCCGCGAGCTAGCGACCTGTAAGCCCGACTATTATCGTTGGGAACAATGGTTTTTTACCCGGCTAATGGAAAAAGGCATCGCCTATAAAAAGACGGCACCGGTTAATTGGTGTCCACATGATCAAACCGTACTGGCCAACGAGCAGGTCGTTGATGGTTGCTGCTGGCGTTGTGATACGCCGGTAGAGCGAAGAGAATTATCGCAATGGTTTTTAAAGATTACCGATTATGCCGACCAGCTTTTAGATGACCTTGATACCGTTGATTGGCCAGAACAAGTCAAGACCATGCAGCGCAACTGGATCGGTCGATCCGAAGGCATGGAAGTTGAATTTGAGGTGCCAGGACACGAAGCGCTCAGTGTTTACACAACACGGCCCGATACGCTCTACGGCTCGACTTTTATGGCGATTGCGGCGGAACACCCGCTCGCGTTGAAAGCCGCCGAGACGAACCCTGCTATTGCTGCATTTATTAGAGAATGCAAAACTACCAATACGGCGGAAGCCGCACTCGAAAAAATGGAAAAGCGCGGTATTGCTCTGGATATCAATGCGGTTAATCCCGTCAATGGTGAAACCATGTCGATATGGATTGCTAACTTTGTACTCATGGGTTACGGCACCGGTGCGATCATGTCTGTTCCCGCGCACGATCAGCGCGACTGGGAATTTGCTCGAAAATATAATATTGAGATCAAACAAGTCATTGCACCTATCGATGGTGCAGAAGTCGACCTTGAGCAGGGATCATTTGTCACTAAAGAGGGTGTTTGCTGTAATTCGGGCGTATTAGACGGACTCGATTTTAAAGCTGCATTTGACAAAATTGCCGACCAGCTGGTGCAGCAAAATAAAGGTAAACGTCAGGTCAACTTTCGTTTACGTGATTGGGGTGTTTCACGGCAACGCTATTGGGGGGCACCAATTCCGATTATTAACTGCGATGATTGCGGTGCCGTGCCAGTACCAGAGAAAGATCTACCCGTCGTGTTACCTGAAGATATCGAATTTCAGGGTATTGGCTCACCGATCAAAACAATGGACTCCTTCAAGAAAACAACTTGCCCAAGCTGCGGTAAGCCAGCCGAGCGCGAAACTGATACCTTCGACACCTTTATGGAGTCGTCTTGGTATTACAGCCGCTACGCCTGTCCAGGTCAGGACCAAACTATGCTCGACACACGCGCCGATTATTGGGCGCCGGTCGACTATTATATTGGCGGTATTGAACACGCTATCCTTCATTTGTTATACGCCCGTTTTTACCACAAACTGATGCGCGACGAAGGGTTGATAAACTCTGACGAACCTTTTAAACGCCTACTGACACAAGGTATGGTGCTTAAAGACGGCAGTAAAATGTCCAAGTCGAAAGGCAATACGGTTGATCCTCAGGCATTGATCGATCGGTTTGGCGCAGACACAGTGCGCCTGTTTATCATGTTCGCTGCACCGCCAGAACAATCTTTAGAATGGGCCGATGCGGGAGTAGAAGGTGCACACAGATTTCTAAAGCGTCTGTGGGCTGCCATTCATGAGCACACTGAACAAACACTAGATTCAACTCAAATCAATAGTGCCGACTTGAACGAAGCGCAAAAAGCGATGCGTTATAAGCTACATGAAACGATTAAAAAAGTCACCGATGACTACGGTCGTCGATTAACATTCAATACCGCAATCGCAGCGAATATGGAGCTACTCAATACGGTAGTTAAATTTAGCGATGATTCGTCAATAGGGCACGCTATTAGACAGGAAGTTTTTGATAATATGGTGCTTATGCTAGCGCCGATTATTCCCCATCTATGCCATCGACTATGGCAAGATCTAGGACATGGTGATGTCATTCTCGATGCAGCCTGGCCACAGGTGGATGAAAATGCGCTAGTTCAGGATAGTATCGAAATGGTGGTTCAGGTGAATGGTAAACTGCGCGCAAAAATTCAACTTAGGGCCGATGCTGATAAAGCAAGTTGTGAAGCACTAGCCGTTGACAACGAGCAAGTCAAAAAAATCATTGGCGATCAAACCATCAGAAAAGTCATCGTCGTGCCGAATAAATT
>OOGD01000280.1_pt1 | contig 10928 bp, 9 predicted proteins | sample 1670381 | NCBI WGS metagenome assembly OOGD01 (sample SAMEA98146918, study PRJEB22522) | marine metagenome | biome: marine biome; feature: marine water body; material: sea ice | place: Arctic Ocean | collected 14-Sep-2015 | depth 1.3 m | reverse complement strand
GTTAAAAGCCTAACAATATTTTCATAATCTTCATCGAGTAGGTTATCTACATTACGTAACTCAACAATTTTCCGACAAGCATGTAAGACTGTCGTATGATCGCGCCCCCCGAAAGCACCACCTATTTCGGGAAGACTATGCCGAGTTAATTCTTTAGTAATGCTCATTGCTAATTGGCGAGGTCGAGTAATTGAACGGGTTCTTCTACTAGAAAGTAGATCGGCAACCCTTATTTTGTAATAAGTAGCCACCTGTTTTTGAATTTTTTCTATAGTGACGGGTTTATCTTGTACGGCTAGAAGTTCCTTTAAAGCTTGGCGAGCAAAATCTTGGGTTATTCGTTGTCCGGTGAAATGAGCATGTGCAATAACTCTTTTGAGCGCACCTTCTAACTCCCTAATGTTAGATTTAAAACGTTCGGCAATGAAAAAAGCAACGTCATCTGGCACGGATACATTAGCTTGCTCAGCTTTACTATTGAGTATGGCCACTCTGGTTTCAAGATCGGCTGGTTTAATATCAACAGCTAAACCCCACCCAAGGCGAGATCTAATTCTATCCTCGAGGCCTTCAATTTCTTTTGGGAAACGATCACAGGTAATGACCATTTGCGCCTTTGATTCGTATAAAGAATTAAAGGTATGAAAAAACTCTTCTTGTGAACGGTTCTTATCGGCTAAAAACTGAATATCGTCAACTAACAGTGCATCCAAGCTGCGATAATAATTTTTAAACTCATTCATTTTACTATGCTGAAGTGCTTTAACCATGTCAGATACAAAGCGTTCACAATTGACATACAAGATATTACTTTCAGGATTTCTTTGTCTAATCTGATTTCCAATGGCATGCATCAGATGTGTTTTTCCGAGACCGACTCCACCATAAATATACAATGGATTGTAATCAGACCCAGGAGTACTGCTAATTTGAATAGAAGCGGCCCTAGCCAATTGATTAGATTTACCCTCGACAAAGTTACTAAAAAGTTGAGACTCACTGAATGTTGATGCTTTATTTAGTTTCTTAATAGGTTGGTTAACACCACTTTCTTTAGCGGGACTAATTGGTTTAGTTTGTGAACCGATGGATAAATTAACAGAAATTGATTTGCTGTCGTCTAAGCCCGACACCAGTTCGATAATGCGTTCAAGAAAGTGTTTACGAACCCAATCCATGACAAACCGATTGGGAGCTAATAATTTAAGAACACTTAATTCTTGTTCAGCTTGCAGCGGCAATATCCATGTATTTAACTGTTGTTCACTGATCTCAGTTTCTAAACGAGAAATACACTGTTGCCAAATTTCGATCAAAATAGGGAATCCTGTTTTTTAGTAAAAAGTTGTATAAGGAGGAGATTAAACTAAGAGCGATGAGACAATATAAAAAAATCGTCTCTCATTATTTTATAATTTTAATAGTATAATTATCCACAGGCTTAGCAAAGCCTGATGGGCTAAAAAGTTTAATATCCACAGCTTGTTCTAAAAGGTATTACCAATACCGCACAAATGCCCTTGCATTAAGGGTTGACGTGAGATCGTCGTCAAAGTACATTACCGCGCCTTGTTGAAACCGACAAGTAGAATTTGCTGAGATATTAGACATGAAACGTACTTTTCAACCAAGTAATTTAAAACGTGCAAGAACGCACGGATTTCGCGCGCGTATGCAAACAAGCGGCGGCCAAAATGTAATTAAGGCTCGAAGAGCAAAAGGTAGAGCTCGTCTAACACCTTAGTAGTGACTGAGAAAGCCGAGGAATCATTCCCAAGGCAGTTAAGACTAACAACAGCAATAGATTTTCGGCATGTTTTTAGCAAAAATAATCGGTTTGGCGACGCAGGCATTACAATTCTGGTAAGTTCACATACCAGTGAAAATCCTAGAATTGGTTTTGCCATAGCTAAAAAGCAGATAAAGAAAGCCGTAAATAGAAACAGTTTGAAAAGAGTATTCAGAGAGAGTTTTAGAAAAAATCAGCATCGTTTACCGGCAAGAGATCTAGTTGTAATGGTGCGAAAGCAAATTTTGCTAAACGACAGCACTAAATTAAGAGCTTGTCTGGAAAAACACTGGGATAGCATTATTAGTCGATGTGCTTAGAAATGCAGGTTATCGATAGCTACAGATAAAAGATGCCAATAGACCATGCGAAAAATTCTAATTTTATTAATACGCAGCTACCAATATTTGCTTAGCCCATTCTTAGCTAGTAGTTGCCGTTATATTCCCACTTGTTCTCACTATGCCATTGAAGCCATCTCGGAACATGGAGTGTTCAAAGGCCTATTTCTAACCATTAAACGTCTTTCGTGTTGCCATCCTTGGCATGCCGGTGGTTACGATCCTGTGCCCCAACCTAAAACAACTAACGCCAAAATCTGACCAGAGTAATTTGATGGACAATACAAGACTATTTCTGTTTGCAGCAACCGCTTTTGTCGGAATGTTAATTTGGCAACAGTGGCAAGTTGACTATGGCCCGCAGCCAGTCATTGCTGAACAAAGTAATAATGAGGTTGCCAATCAAGATCTACCTAACCTTGTTAATATGGAAGACTTGCCAGATATAGATGATCAATCGGGCAGTAAAAATATCGAAATACAAAATGATACACTACAGGCCAGTGCGTCACTTATAACAGTTGAAACAGATGTTATTATTGTTGTTATTGATAGTCGTGGTGGCGTCATTCGGTCAGTTAAGTTAAAAAAATATCCACTAACACTAGACGATCCCAATGAGTTTCTTGAGCTTGTACATAGTAGCAAGGATACGGTGCATATCTTGCAAAGTGGCCTTCGCAACAGAGCTAATACCGCTCCTACACATCACAGTATTTTTGAGTCACAAAAACAGAATTACATTATGGCCCAGGGCGACGACGAGCTATTAGTGCCGCTGACCTGGCGCCAAGATGGTATTGAAGTCGTAAAAACTTTTCGATTCATTCAAGGTGACTATCTAGTCAATGTTGAACATACTGTTTTAAATAATTCTGGATCCGATTGGCAAGGCAGTGAATATCGCCAATTGCAACGAACTCGACCACTATCAGAATCAAAATTAATTAATACCTACACGGGTGCTGTGTATTACAACGAGGAAGATAAATATACCAAATTTAGTTTTGATGACATGGAAGACGAAAAGTTAAAAATAAATTCGACAGGTGGTTGGATAGCAATGATCCAACATTACTTTTTATCAGCCTGGATACCCGCACAAGAAGGCACCAACCTCGTTTATAGTATTTCTAGCACAAATCGTTATCCAGCGACCTACACAATAGGTATGCGATCTGCTAATAAGACGGTCACTAACGGCGGCAGTGCGGAGTTTAACAGCCAATTTTTTGTTGGCCCTAAACTAGTAGAGCGACTGGAAGAAATTACACCGGGGCTAGATCTTACTGTGGACTACGGCGTACTAACCTTTCTGTCTAAACCTTTGTACTGGTTGCTTTCGTTTTATCATAGCTATGTTGGGAATTGGGGCTTAGCTATCATCCTGTTAACTTTTACCATTAAAGCTGTTTTCTATAAACTCTCTGAAGCTAGTTATCGATCAATGGCTAGAATGCGCAAGGTAGCACCGCGTTTAAAGAAATTGAAAGAGCGACATGGTGATGATCGTCAGAAAATGAATCAAGCAATGATGGAGCTATATAAGACCGAAAAAATAAACCCAATGGGTGGCTGTCTACCAATGCTAGTTCAAATCCCAGTATTTATTGCGTTGTATTGGGCTCTATTAGAAACAGTTGCCCTACGACAGGCGCCTTTTATCTTGTGGATTCAAGATTTATCAGTAATGGACCCTTACTACGTTATGCCAGTCATTATGGGCATTAGCATGTTCATACAGCAGCGATTGAATCCTGCACCACCTGATCCAATTCAAGCAAAAGTTATGATGGCATTACCTTTTGTTTTTACTATATTCTTTGCATTTTTCCCAGCTGGATTAGTACTTTACTGGATTGTAAACAATTCGCTATCAATCGCTCAGCAATGGGTTATTACTAAACGTATTGAATCTGGTGGCAAATAATCACCAACAACAGTCATTTAGTTAATGCTTAGCAACAAATCAATACCCGTTGTTGAAACCATCGCAGCGGTTGCAACACCACCAGGTATTGGTGGCATTGGTATTATTCGTATATCAGGTCCAAGTGCACTTGAAATTGCTCAAATCTTAACGGGTACGACTTTAGAAAAAGGTCGTGCCCTGTTTAGAAAGTTTCTCGATGAAACCGCCCACCCAATCGATCATGGTCTCTGTATTTATAGCCAGGCTCCACATTCATTTACAGGTGAGCATGTTGTAGAGGTTCAGGGTCACGGTGGCCCAATACTACTAGACATGTTGTTAGAGCGAATTTGTTCGTTAGGCGCTCGGCTAGCGCGAGCAGGGGAATTTTCTGAACGTGCTTTTCTAAACGGAAAACTTGATCTTGCTCAAGCTGAGGCTGTTGCTGACCTGATTGAATCGGGCAGTCGCGCCGCAGCAAAAGCCGCTATACGTTCACTAGAGGGCCAATTTTCGTCTCAAGTAAAACACTTGGTATCCGAACTAATCTATTTAAGAGCCTACGTCGAAGCCGCACTTGATTTTGCTGAAGAAGAAATAGACTTTCTGGCCGATAGTTCAATACAAGATAAACTCGATAGCTGTCGATCAAGCCTTGATAACTTACTTAAGCAAGCCGAACGTGGTCGAGTATTAAATGATGGCCTCAATGTTGCTATTGTTGGCTTGCCCAACGCGGGTAAATCAAGCCTACTGAATTATCTGGCTGGATATGAAGCTGCTATTGTAACTGAAATACCCGGTACAACCCGTGACGTGTTACGTGAAAATATTTCATTGAAAGGCATTCCTGTTCGCATTAACGATACAGCCGGATTACGTGCCTCTGATAACCTCGTCGAACAAGAAGGCATCAAAAGAGCCTGGTTGGAAATTGACAAAGCCGATACAATAATACTATTGGTCGATGGTAATCTTGGTCTAACGCCAGACGATCAAAAAATAGTCGAGGCCTTAGTATCATCCAACTATCATTTAATTTTCAGTAAGTCAGATCTACTCGCTAAACCGACTGAATTGAAAGTTAGTGATTACTTTATCTCAACCAAAAGTGGAGAGGGAATCGACGCCCTGATTGATTTAATCGTTGGAAAAGATTCTGATTATAATCTAGATAACCAGACAATATTAGCCAGACGAAGACACGTGGAAGCTTTAATCAGCGCTCAAGCAAGCCTTAATCAAGCCCATTTAATTTTTACCGAGACACATTCAGGCGAATTAATGGCAGAAGACTTACGTATTACCCAACAACACCTCAACGAAATAACGGGCGAGTTTACCTCTGATGACTTACTCGGAACTATATTTTCCAGTTTTTGTGTTGGTAAATGAGATAGGCTTTTCTCTCCTCAATAGCAGCATTTTTCTGAACTCAACCGGGTCTTTAACGAAGGTCAATTCACCTTTAAGTGGAAAATTAAAATCATGAAGTCGAGAAAGCCAAAAACGTAAAGCCGCTACTTCAAGCATTATTGGCAACGCTGTAAGTTCACACGCTTGTAACAGCCTAACCTCATTATAAGCCGCAATAAAACTCGACATTTTTTCTGGCAGTAGTGCACCTTCACTGTCAATACACCAATCATTAGCGGTAACGGCCATATCGTAGATCAGATAATCGTAGCAGGCGTAGTCAAAATCAATAATACCACCCAAACAATCGCCATCAAATAACACATTGTCGTGAAATAAATCGCCGTGTAATGCGCCCTGTGGCAGGTCGGCCAAATCAGTCAGTTCAAAATCCTCAATGACCAGATTAATCAGGTTTAGATCAGCGTCATCTAATACATCATGCAATTGTTGAGAAATCGATTTCCACCAGTTAAGGCCACGACTATTAGATTTATGGTTTTTGTAGCTGAGACCAGCCAGATGAAATCTTGCAAGTTCAGCGCCAATCTGGCGACACTGATCAACAGCAGGGTTTCGACAAACAGACCCTGGAATTCGATTAACAATAGTAGCCAGCTTGTGATTTAAAGGCGAAAATAGCAGTCCTTCATTGTCGACTATTGGAGCTGTGCAATTAACCCCTTTGTCAGCGAGGTGATGTTGTAAGCCAAGTACGTAATCAAGGCCTGCATTATCAAGATGCTCAAATAGGGTAAGCACATATTGACCCATTTCTGTTTCTAGCCAGTAGTTAGTGTTTGTAACCCCAGCACTGATACCGGCATAGTGAATTAATTTGCCTATAGAGTAGCGCTGTAGGAAAGTAAATAGCTCATCAGGCTCAACCTTTGTATAGACAGACATCAAAGGCACCAATAGTTTGGCGCAGCATAAAGGTGAACAGCTGTGATATTATTAAAGATCAAATTCAAAAAATTAGCTCTCGGAAATTTTTAACGACATTCTTCAGGGGCGGCATTGTAGCGCATCAATATGAATCAAGAAAATCGAAAAAAACTAGTATTAGTCGACGGAAGTTCCTATTTGTTCCGAGCTTTCCACGGTATGCCGCCATTGACCTTTGATGGCCATCCGACCGGAGCAATTTATGGCGTATTGAATATGCTACGCAAACTAATCATGGACGAAAAACCGGACAATATTGGCGTTGTGTTTGATGCTAAAGGTAAAACCTTTCGTAATGACATATATGAATTATATAAAGCCAATCGCCCTCCAATGCCAGACGAACTCAGAGTTCAAATTGAACCCCTGCATCAAATCATTAAAGCACAGGGTTTACCCTTAATCAGCATTGCAGGAGTCGAAGCGGATGACGTTATAGGCACCATGGCAGTCGCTGCAGTAAAAGCTGGATATGAAGTTTTAATATCAACGGGTGACAAGGACATGGCTCAACTGGTGAACGAAAACGTACGCCTCATTAATACTATGAACAACCAGTTAATGACAGTCGATACAGTGCCTGAAAAATTTCAGGTAAAACCCGATCAAATAATCGACTATCTGGCACTCATGGGTGATACCTCAGACAATATTCCGGGAGTCCCAAAAGTTGGCCCTAAAACAGCGGCCAAGTGGCTGGCCCAATACCATAGCTTACAAGGTGTTATGGACCACGCCGATGAAATCAAAGGAAAGGTCGGCGAATACTTACGAGATTCGTTAGATTTCCTGCCAATGTCTTATGAATTGGCTACAATAAAATTAGACTGCGAGACGGAGGTCGAGATAGATGAACTAATACAGTCGGAGACAGACATCAGTACCCTCGCCGCCTTCTATCAGCAATTTGGTTTTAATCGTTGGTACGATGATTTAATTAATTCACAGCCAGAACAATCGGATGCACCAATAGTTCAGGTTGAATCAAACAAAGCTGATGAATACGAATGCGTTCTTACCACCGATGCTTTTGAAAAATGGTTGGCGTTACTGCAAGCGAGTCAACTGTTTGCGATTGATACCGAAACCACCAGTGTGGAGTATATGGTGGCAGAGCTGGTCGGCATTTCGATTTGTATTGAAGCTGGAAAAGCCTGTTACATACCACTTTGCCATAACTATGAAGGTGTTCCATCACAACTTAAAAAGAAAGACGTTCTTGCCGCCCTTAAACCAATACTGGAAAACCCTAATATTAGAAAAATTGGTCAAAACATTAAATATGATGGCCATATTTTTATTGGTGAAGACATTCACATGGAAGGCATTGCGCAGGATACGATGCTGCAATCCTACGTCCTCAACTCAACTGCGACTCGTCATAACATGGATGCACTAGCGAAATATTATCTAAACCACGAAACCATTCATTTTGAAGACATTGCTGGAAAAGGTGTAAAACAGGTTACCTTTGATAATATTGACATAGTCGAAGCCACCAAATATGCGGCCGAAGATGCTGATATTACATATCAGCTCTACAATCATCTGAACAAACAACTGCAAGCCGAGCCGGGCTTAAAAAATGTCTACCAAACCATTGAATTACCTTTAGTAGAAGTGCTCCTTAAAATTGAACAAAATGGCGTCTTAATCGATCGCGAAAAATTACAGGCACAAGGTGTTGAGGTTGATGCTCAGTTAGCAATAATTGAAGCCTCAGTTTATGACAAGGCTGGAGAGTCGTTTAACTTAAGCTCTCCAAAACAGATACAGGTCATTCTTTATGACAAATTAGGTTTACCTATTTTACGCAAAACACCCAAAGGTCAGCCCTCGACTGCTGAATCTGTATTGGAAGAATTAGCGCGTGACTATGAAATACCGGCTTTGATAATAGAACACCGCAGTCTGAATAAATTAAAGACAACCTATATCGACAAACTGCCTAAAGAGATAAATTTATCGACTGGCCGAGTTCACACTTCTTATCAACAGGCCATTGCATCAACAGGCCGGCTATCTTCAACCAATCCTAATTTACAAAATATACCCGTTCGAACAACGCAAGGGCGCCGAATAAGAGAAGCGTTTATAGCAAAACCAGGTAATAGTGTTTTGGCACTCGACTATTCGCAGATAGAACTTCGCATCATGGCTCACTTGTCAGCGGATGAAAGTTTGCTTGAAGCTTTTGATAAAGGAATTGATGTTCATAGGGCAACAGCTTCCGAGGTATTTGGTGCACCAATAGAAACCGTTGATGCCGAGCAGCGTCGTGCGGCTAAAGCCATCAACTTTGGTTTGATTTACGGCATGTCAGCATTTGGATTGGGTAATCAACTTAACATCGGGCGTAACGAAGCTCAGGCCTATATCAATACTTATTTTGAACGCTATCCTGGTGTGCGTCGATATATGGATGAAACCAAACAACGCGCTCACGATGAAGGATTTGTTGAGACTGTTTTTGGTCGTCGTTTGTACTTACCTGATATTAATGCGAGTAAAGCAATGCTGCGTCAATATGCAGAGCGAACCGCGATCAATGCACCGATGCAAGGCACTGCTGCCGACATCATAAAGCGAGCAATGATTTCAGTACATCATTGGCTAAAGGCAGACGGTGATAATACTAAAATGATTATGCAGGTTCACGACGAACTGGTTTTTGAAGTAGCTAGTAACGACATTGAGCGCACACAAGCAGAAATTTCAACACTAATGACGGGTGCTGCCGACCTAGCAGTGAGATTAGAAGTTGATGCTGGTGTTGGTGTTAATTGGCATGAAGCACACTAATAAAAAGCGGCTAACAAAATAATAAAATACACTTAAAGGAATAAATGATAACAAAAGAGTGATAATGGGAACTTAGTCAAAAGCTAAGTGTCAATTAAAAGGCGTTATTGCCCGATACGCCATTGTTCGTTCTCCCTCTTATGGACGAATAATGTTCCGGAACCCCATCCGGTTCAACCAATTTCCCTGATAGTTTTACTATCAGGGTTTTTTTATATATTAGCTACAATCCATCGTATAATTACACAGCATCAACGATGATTAGAAAAAAATATAAGGATTTATTACTTGCTACCAAGTTGATGCTCTAGTTTTGAGATAAAGAGTAAATCAACCTAGAGCTAGCCACTCAGCGCACTTTGTTTCCAATTGATCTAATCCTTGGCGGTTTAAAATTGATAAACTAGAAACGGAGTGCCTTTCATCACCAAGACTTCTTTTAACAGCAGACATGGTTTTACTAATAGCCGCTTTGGACAATTTATCGGATTTGGTTAGAAGAATGTGTAAATCGATTTGATGTCCAGCCAAATCAATCAAGGCTTGATCTATGTCGCTAATACCTCGACGAATATCGACCACTATGACAAGACCTTCTAGAGCCTTACGCTCGAGCAAAAAGGTAGAAAGCACAGTGCCCCAATGCTCTCTTAACTTAGTGGGAACCTTAGCAAAACCATAACCAGGCAGGTCAACCAAGCGTCTGCTCTCTTCAATACCAAAAAAATTAATAAGCTGAGTTCGTCCAGGCGTTTTGCTCGTTTTGCATAATTTCTTCTGATGTGTCAGGCAATTAATAGCACTAGACTTTCCCGAATTAGACCGCCCTGCGAAAGCAACTTCCCTACCCTCGTCAGGCAAGATCTGGGATAATTCGAAGGCACTGGTTAAATACTGGGCCTGTTGGAACAAATTACTCATAAATAGGTCTTTATACTCAAGTTGAATGGGGAGCTGGTGTATAATATAGGTTATTGTCCAAAATTCCGAATCCGCATCAATAATAATTAGGAGAAGTCATGAAATCGAGCTGTACCAGAGCTATTGTAATTGTATTATTCAGTTTAATGTCACTTACCTCGTACGCAGCAGATATTCTAGCTGGCAAATCAAAAAGTGCCGCTTGTGCTGGTTGTCATGGTGCAGATGGTAATAGTATGAGTGGTACTTGGCCGAGCTTAGCTGGTCAACATGCTTCTTACCTAGCAAAGCAATTAAACGATTACAAATCAGGTGCACGCGTCAACGCAACAATGCAAGGTATGGCAGGTATTCTTGCCACCGAAACCGACATACAAGATGTCGCTGCTTACTACCAGAGTCTGGAACTTAAGCCAATAAAATTTGACGATAAACTAATCGCAAAAGGTGAAAGTATCTTCCGTGGCGGCATTACTGAAATATCAGTACCTGCTTGTATGGCTTGCCATGGACCTAATGGTTCAGGGAATGCAGCAGCAGCCTGGCCTTCGCTGAAGGGTCAACAACCTGATTATATTGTGTCTCAATTACAAAAATTTCGAGAAGGTTCACGAGCCAACGATACGGGCAAAACTATGCGCAATGTTGCGGCTCGTATGTCTGATTCAGAAATGACGGCTGTTGCTGCTTATATTGCTGGCATTAAATAAGGTCCAACAAAGTTAAAGTTTAGGTCCTCAGGAATAAGCGCTTGAGATCTTTATAACTAAAGGTTTATGAATAAGGCACAAGTTATATT
>OOGD01000277.1_pt1 | contig 10993 bp, 9 predicted proteins | sample 1670381 | NCBI WGS metagenome assembly OOGD01 (sample SAMEA98146918, study PRJEB22522) | marine metagenome | biome: marine biome; feature: marine water body; material: sea ice | place: Arctic Ocean | collected 14-Sep-2015 | depth 1.3 m | reverse complement strand
CAATCAAACAGAACATTTAGAAACCGTCGGTGAGTATAGAAATCGCTACGGTAGTGATTGAACATTGTTTGACCGACCTACCTCATTTTGCACATTATAGAAGGCATTGGCACCGTATTCCAAAGTGAACTCTAACTAATGCCTCCGGTCTATCAGACCAGAAATTCTGGAGGCACCATGTTTCAACTACTTCTCATTGCTTGCTTGGCTACATTACCCGCATTTGCAGCATTTTCAGAAGAAAAACTTACCGTGTATAGCGGCACAAACCAAAGTACCGTTGTCGAACTCTATACCTCCCAAGGGTGCAGTAGTTGCCCTCCAGCAGACAAATGGTTCGCGGCATTGACCGCAGCACCCAAACAAGAACTCAACATTTTGGCACTAGCGTTTCACGTCGACTACTGGGACTACATCGGATGGAAGGATCCCTTTGCAAACCCTAAACATACCAATCGACAGCGCCAGCTAGGCATCAATAATCAACAACGATCTATATACACACCTGAGTTTTTCGTCGATGGCGAGGAAGCCCGCGGTACCCGAAATGTGCTTTCTAAGATCCGTCAAAACAGAAGTAGGAAATCGCCCATACACTTAAAATTGTCGGTATCTAGGAATCAACATTCTTTAATGATCGAGTTAGAAACCACTGCAATTGGAGCAGAAACAAACGGTTTACAGCACCATTACTTTGTTTATGAAAACAGGTTATCAAGCGATATTAAACGTGGAGAAAATGCGGGTAAAGTACTGAACCATGAACAAGTCGTTCGATATATGAGCGCCGCATTCAAATCGGTAAGAAATGACCGCCATAGCATAAGAATTAACCCTGACTGGCAGCTCAGCAATATCGGTATCGCTGCATTAGTCACCACAGCTGCCAGTGAACAATACCTACAAGCCATCTATACGCCGATCAAGTCTTTATTAGAATAAAGTTCGGTGAAATGTACTGCTGACGCCAGGCATCGTAATGACTAATTATAAACTTGGTGATTAGCCAAAAGGCTCAGCTGCTTAATTGCGAAAGTCACGCCTTTACAAATCAGATCAATTGCAGTCCCCAAACCAGTATCATGACACGATTAGATAACTTATTTTACCAACTGGAGCCCTGCTTTCACCCGTAGCTGAATGATGCTGGTTATCACCATCAACTTTTATCACAATGAGAAACTCAAATCCCTTTAATTAAAGTGCCCACACCCGTGTCAGTCAACAATTCAAGTAACACCGAGTGCTTAACCCGACCATCAATAATATGACTGGTTTTGACGCCAGATTTAACGGCATCTAGTGCACAGTTAACTTTAGGCAACATGCCGCCTTTAATCACACCCGATAGTATCAACTGATCAGTCTCGGCCGCATCGAGACCCGTCAGTAAATTACCATGAAAGTCTAACACGCCAGGCGTATTCGTTAGCAGTAAGAGCTTTTCAGCACCCAATACTGATGCCAATTTTCCCGCAACCAAATCAGCATTAATATTGTACGAGGCACCATCTTTACCCACACCGATGGGTGCAATTACGGGAATAAAACGATCATTATCCAACATCTTCACGACAGATGGATCGATGCTTTCCACTTCACCTACCTGGCCAAGGTCACTTTGCTCAACATCGCCACGCGATAGTTTCATTTTGCGGGCGCTAATCATGCCACCATCTTTACCAGTCAGACCGACCGCTCGCCCACCATGGCGATTGATCAATGATACTATTTGCTTATTGACCAAACCGCCTAACACCATCTCAACAACATCCATGGTCTCATTGTCAGTGACTCGCATACCTTCAATAAATCGGCTTTTTTTGCCTATTTGTTCGAGCAATTTACCAATTTGAGGGCCGCCACCATGAACGATAACGGGATTCACCCCGACTTGTTTTAATAGCACGATATCCTGTGCAAAGCTGCTTTTTAACGCTTCGTCGACCATCGCATTACCACCAAATTTAATGACCACCGTTTTTCCGTCGAGCGCCTGAATATAAGGCAATGCTTCAATCAGAATATCGGCGACGTTATTCTTATTCATAGTACTGTTGGCGATCATTTTTTTACCAGGCAGGTTTATTAGCAGGGCCAATGTGTTTATGACCCATTTTCTTAGAGCAATATTTTAAAGTTTAGACTCAATGATTTCAGCTTTCGTTAATAGCCATATAGCGACCTGCTATCAAGTCTATAAGCTGGCTGGCAATGTCATCTTTACTAGCAAAAGCCAAATTTTGTTTGCCATCTGGCCACAGCACCAGCAACTCATTGCTTTCTTTGTCAAAAGCATTCCCATCACTGACCAGATTAGCAGCTATCATATCAAGATTTTTACGCCATAGTTTGTCCTCAGCATAGCCAGCTAAGTTTTCTGTTTCAGCAGCAAAACCAACGGTGAATGGTTTGTTTTCAAGATTAGCCACTTCACTCACAATATCTGGATTGCGGGTCAAATTGATTTGCATGGTTTCAGATTTTTTTTTGATTTTCTGGTCAGACACCTCAGAGACTCGATAATCGGCAACCGCCGCGCAAGCGATAAAAATGTCAGTCTGTTCCACACGTTGAATAACTGCATCGCGCATATCTATTGCACTAGACACGTCGACTCGCTGCACTTGGTCGGGTGCTGTTAAACAAACGGGTCCACTTATTAGAATCACTGAAGCCCCCGCCTGAGAGGCAGCCCTAGCCAATGCATACCCCATCTTTCCAGAGCTTTTATTGCTAATATAACGCACCGGATCAATCGCTTCTCGGGTTGGGCCTGCTGTGATTAAAACTGTTTTACCCATCAGTTTTCCAGGTGCAAAATGTATATTCACCTGCTTTACTATAGCCTCTGGCTCAATCATTCGACCTAGGCCATTATCACCACAGGCTTGCTCACCTGAGGCAGGCCCCCAAATCAATTTCCGCTGTTTTTTAAGCATAGTTATATTGCTTTTAGTCGCCGGGTTAGCGTACATCTGCTGATTCATAGACGGTGCTACTGCGACTGATTTTTTACAGGCCAAGCATAGCGTTAGTAGCAAATTATCAGCATAGCCACTGGCCAGCTTTGCCAATGTATTAGATGAGGCCGGTGCTATCAGCATCAAATCAGCCCAACGTGCGAGCTCGATATGGTCCATCGCCGAATCAGCTTCACCATCGAAGGTATCGGTGTATACGCGATGACCGCTCAACGCCTGATAAGTCAGGGGCTGCACAAACTCGCGTGCTGATTTTGTCATCACCACACGGACTTCAAATTCTGCTTTGATTAACAACCGAACCAGCTCGGCAGATTTATAAGCGGCTATACCGCCAGTGATGCCAAGCAATATTTTTTTCTTGCGAGTTGAGTTCATATCCTCTATTTTAATGACAAAGGTGATTACGTAAAGACCATCTTTCACAATAATGCAACCTGACTAAAGGATTAGACATGGCAATTACTGACTGGCCCAGTGAAGAAAGGCCACGCGAAAAACTTCTGCTTAACGGTGCATCGAGCCTTTCTGATGCTGAATTGTTGGCAATTTTTCTTCGTACTGGCATAAAAAATGTTTCAGCTGTCGGACTGGCCCGCAAACTTCTCACAGACTTTGGTTCATTGCGAGCGCTACTGAATGCCTCTAAAACAGAATTTTGTACTCATAAGGGGCTCGGCAATGCTAAATTTGCCCAATTACAAGCGGTGCTAGAAATGGCTAACCGTCATTTATCTGAAGGCATGAAACGGGATGACTGCCTGACTAACCCTGCCCAAACTATCGCCTATTTACACAGCCAGCTTAGAGACAGACAACAAGAAGTGTTCGTCTGTGTCATGCTCGATAACCGAAACCGAGTGATCATCTATAGAGAAATGTTCTACGGTACGATCGATGGTGCGAGTGTCTATCCTCGCGAAGTGGTCAAACAAGCTTTGACCGACAACGCAGCCAGTGTCATTTTTGCTCATAATCACCCGTCCGGTATTGCCGAACCAAGCCAATCGGATATTCAGATAACCGAACGATTAAAAAATGCCTTAGCACTCGTCGATATTAGAGTTTTGGATCACGTCATTGTTGGTGATAACACCACGTGCTTTTCCGAACGTGGGTTGATTTAAGATCAATTTCAGGACATCAGTGCCAATCCAAAATGACTCGCACTGACAACAACTAACTGTTTAAAGAACCTTTGCACTTTTCTCCACCGCATCACCATACCAACCGGGAATTTGATTCGCTTCGATCGGGCGACTGATATAATAGCCTTGCACATAGTCGCATTTCATTTTACGCAGTAACTCATACCCCTTAGCGGTTTCGACGCCTTCAGCAATAACGGTCATACCAAGCGTGTGTGCCAGATCGATGGTCGCCTTGACGATTAATTGATCGTCAGGATCTATTTCGATATCACGTACAAATGACTGGTCAATCTTGAGCTTTTCGACAGGCAGTTTTTTGAGGTAAGTGAGTGAGGCCTGGCCTGTACCAAAATCATCGATCGACAGTGACAGGCCCATCAACGCCAGTTTAGATAAAATCTCGATCACATCATCAGGCTTTTGCATTATCTGGCCTTCAGTAATTTCGATCACTATTTGTGATGGTTTAATTTGATAGTGATTTAAGTAGCCTTCGATCCGTTTCGGTAGTTTTTTATCATGAAGATCAATCATCGACAGGTTAATACCTATCACCAAATTATCAACACTCAAAGTCTGTAGATATTGACAAACCGCGACGAAGATCCAGTTGGTGAGTGGCTTTATCAAATTGTTTTTTTCGGCTAGCTGAATTGTTGTTTCGATAGATGTCTCATGGTCGGTATTGTCCTTCCAACGTAACAGGGCTTCGAGATACACTGTTTTATGTTCGATTAGATCAACTACTGGCTGAAACACTAATTTGAATTCTTCGTTATCAATCGCTTTTCGCAGTGATTGAATCATGGTTAAAGACGTAAAATCGTCCTTGTCATCGCCTTTGTAAAATGCAATAGGCCGCTCATCATCACTAGCGTCCATCAGCGAAAGACTGGCATTTCGATATAATTCGGTCGAGTCATGACCATGCTCTGGATAAATCGCATTGCCAATATTGAGTGTAATGTTCAACTCACGACCATAAAGACTAAATTGCCTCACTAATGACACATACAGTTTCTCAACAAGGCCAGGAAATTTATCGTTGTCATTCACTTCTATAAAAGCGGCGAAAATATTTTTATCGAAACGTGATACGTTGTCTGTCTCTCGTAGAGCGGACAGCAACCGAAGACCAAACTGTCTGATTAGTTCATCAGAAATATACTGGCCTAATCGATCGCTGATATCATCAAGGTTGGTGATATTCATCAATATTAAAGCATATTTTCTACCCGATCGCTTACTTTGAGTCAGCGCCTGGGTCAGTCTATCTTCAAAGATGATTCTGTTGTTGAGGCCAGTCAACGCATCGTGTTTTGCTATGTTTTGCAAAGCACTAAAGTATCGGTATAGCACCAATAGCCCTGGCTTCACAGCAGACTGCTTTAGGTCACCATCATATTGACTGGCTGATACCCGGTACATGCGCTCAGCTAGATCAAGTACGGGACGGATTAATTCACGATGAATCAAGGCATACACCAAGCCTGCTACCAACAGCAACAAAATAAGCACCGGCAAAAATTGTTGTAACCATAGTTCGAAATAATCAATCGGCTGCCATGACAAATGAACCAACCCAAGCGTTTTATTTTGGTTAGCAATAGTTATCGTGAATGCATTTTCAGACGCGACACCATTGGCAAGCTCTGTAAATTCAAGCTGGTTATCCGTAGTGGTGTTCAAGCTTATTTTATCTTGAGTCAACCCTACCAATTCAGTCATAAAACTAAAGTAATCCGTACTGACGATCAATACCGCGTCACTTCCTGAAACAGGTCCAGCCATTTCGAGCAAAGCTTTACCACCAACGAGACAACTAGAAGTCAATGGCACAAAAGAATCTGACATCGCTTTTAAACTAACCTTGTCAGTCGAAAGACAGCCTGGTTTAAAAGCTTTTGATGACAGTTCTTCTAACAAACTAGGTTCGAGCAAGGCAACTGACCAGATATTCGGATTGCGCTGATAGTAATCCCACACGAAAGACTGCAGATGCTCAGATTGGTTTTCTATTCCGAGGCTTTCTGTTTTGAGAATGGTGCTAATAAGGGAATATTGTGATTGTAGCCACAACAATTGTTTTTGTTGCAAGTAGCCAATTTGTGACTCTCTTAATTGTTTCGTTTGCAGCATCAATGCCTGATTGCCATCATCGACAATTAACTGTAGAGACCAGCTCCAGATCAGCATCGAGACTAAAGCCAATGTCAATATTAGGCTCGCGCAAAACTGTTGTAGGGTGAGTCTTTTGAACATTACTTAACTTGAGTAGGCATTAGACGTTGAGTGCAAACAATTATTTTAAATGATTCAATTGTACATCGAAAATATGCCAACCGAATGCCTTTACGACAATCAGTCGACTCGTATTCCAAAAGAAGACCCGAAGCCCATACCGTTTAATCGTTGCTATCAGACGGGTGTTAACTCCCACATTGTGTCCGACCACATCCAAGATTACTTCACGTCATCAATTGGCTGGCACCAATGACTCAGCACCAATGTCCAAATTATTGAATTATATCGACTCTTAAAGGCAACGCCTGACTCATAATCTCTACGGTCTGGGTATACCATTCTCCTGGCTGCAGCACTATGCTGTCACACCCAACATTAGCCGACTCGACACAAAGCATTTGCTTAAAACTCAAATCACTAAATTGAGGCAACCGTTTTGATTTCTCTATCCAGGGATTCCAAACGACCGCGTTGGCGCTACTGTTACTAACGATTGAAATTTGCCTTTGCCATTCATTATCAACAACTTGGACGTCGCCTCCATTTGTTTCGTAAATACGATCTATCTCACGATCAATTGTGATATCTCCGTGTTGAGTGAAAACTTCTCGGTCATTCAAAGCATCAACAAATGGTTTGCTATCTAGCCCACTAATCTGTGTCTTGCTTATATCCTCAATGGCAAAGTAACTATGCAAAGCACTCGTAAAAACGAACGCTTTGCTATCATTATTCAGTACTTCAAAACAGACCGTAAGCCGAGCGCCAATAGTAAATTTCATTACCAACTTGCAGGCAAACGGCCAGCGCTCGTTAGCATCAAGGGTTAAGCTCATTTGCAATTCGGTTTCATCTAAACTAATCGCGTTTATAAAGTCGATGTCCCATTCAAGCACTCGGACGAAACCATGAGCCTGCTCTTCACTTGAAGGGACTTGTTGTTGGACAGACGCTGGATTTTTATCTAGCGCGCCAAACCATGGCCAACAGATTGGAATACCACCTCGCAATGGCGAGCCCACCTTATAGTCACAATCGGGGCTGAGCCAGATAACCGGCGGTTCTTTGTGCGGTTGATATTGACTCAGTTGTGCGCCTTGCAAAAATATGGTCGCTTCGGCGGTACGATTGTGAATATTGATCGCCAATAATTCTTTATGTAGCTCTATTTTGACTTCGTCAATATTATCGAAGCGACTATAAAGCGCCTGCATTTGTTCACCGATATTCATAACTCAATTATTACTCAATGTTTTGCACTTGCTCACGCATCTGTTCGATTAACACTTTCAAATCTACCGACCATTGCGTGCTGACGCTGTCTTGTGATTTGGACGATAAGGTGTTGGCCTCACGATTAAGCTCCTGCATTAAAAAGTCGAGTCGCCTTCCGACAGCTTCTTTGCGTTTTAGCACGTTAGTGACTTCGGCAATGTGCGTATCGAGTCGGTCGAGTTCTTCGTCCACATCGAGTTTTTGAGCCAAAATAGCGAGCTCTTGCTCAAGTCGGCTTTCGCTAGCCGACTCAGCCCATTGTTGCAACTTGTCGTTCAGATTCGTTTTCCACTTTTCGTGCATGGCAATCACCATGACGGGGCGGTGTACGCGCAATTGCTTGACGATTTCGCTTATTTTCTCGCAACGGTTGGTGATCATTTCGCCCAATGCTTTACCTTCAGTCTCACGTGTTTCAATCAGTTGCTGAAGCGCCTTTTCCAAGCTACTAAGGGCAATATTAATCAACGGTGACAAGTCTTTTGGTTGGTCCGTAATAACGCCTGGCCAACTCAAAATTTCGGAGACTGACAACGTTTGTCCTTCATGCACGATATCGAGCACGGACTGCTCAACGACACGCAAGCGACGCACTAAGTCACTATTTAAATTGATATCACCCGTGCTTGATTCATCCAACTTGTAACGTAACCCAATATCGACCTTGCCACGTTCGAGGTATTTTGCGATGAGCTTTCTGATATCGGTTTCTAGCCGTTTAAAGTCTTCTGGTAATTTTATGCCTGGTTCCAGATATCGATGATTAACCGACCGAATTTCCCAGGTTAACGATCCGCTATCGCAGGTTTCTTGGACTCGGGCAAAGGCTGTCATGCTTTTTAACACGTTGTATTCTCTTAGTTAAAACTTAGTAGTGAATAATACCCGATTTTTTTCGCCCTGCATAAGCTCGCGTCTGCTTTTTAGATGCGTATAATTACGCGCTACTTTTTAGGAGAACACTCAATGAGACCCAGTGCCCGAGCAGTGGACGAACTTCGTCAAATCAAGATCACTCGCAACTTCACCAAGCACGCCGAAGGATCAGTGCTGATCGAAGCGGGTGACACAAAAGTGCTGTGTAATGCCAGCGTCGAGAACTCGGTGCCTGGATTTTTGCGCGGTAAGGGCTGCGGTTGGGTGACTTGCGAATACGGTATGTTGCCACGTTCAACAGGCAGCCGTATGCGTCGCGAAGCCACTAATGGCAAACAGGGTGGGCGCACGATGGAAATCCAGCGTTTAATTGGCCGTGCTTTGCGCGCAGCAATTGATACCAAAAAACTCGGCGAAAGAACCATTACCATCGATTGCGATGTCATTCAGGCTGACGGTGGTACTCGTACCGCCTCTATTTCAGGTGCCTGGATTGCCTTATCCGATGCAATTCAAACCTTATTGGAAAATGGTACTTTGAAGAAAAACCCAATCGAATGTCAAATTGCGGCCATTTCTGTTGGCATCTATAACGGTGAAGCCGTACTTGATCTGGACTATGCAGAAGACAGTAAAGCTGAAACCGATATGAACGTCGTAATGAATAATCAAGGCGGATTCATCGAAGTTCAGGGCACGGCCGAAGGCGCTTCATTTAGTGATGATGAGTTAAGCGCTATGCTAGGGTTGGCACGCAAAGGCATCAATGAAATCTTTGAACTTCAGACTCAAGCTTAAGTCTTTTGATTAACTATCTGGCTTAAACATTAGGCCTGCTTAACAACAAGGCCTTGAGGAATTAACATGGCAAAGCTGGTACTCGCTTCTGGTAATCAGGGAAAACTTCTCGAATTGAGCACATTGCTCGAAGCGCTGGGATATCAGGTTTGCTCTCAAGCGTCTCTTGGCGTGCCTGAAGTGCCCGAAACAGGGTCGACATTCGTCGAAAATGCCATTATCAAAGCTCGCAACGCCGCTCAACACACTGGCTTTGCTGCACTGGCCGATGATTCGGGCATTGAAGTTGATGCACTTAATGGCGCACCCGGCGTCTACAGCGCACGATTTTCAGGTGCTGATGCCACGCCTCAGGCAAACAATGCGTTATTAGTCGATAAATTACGCGAAGTCCCAGCGCATAATCGATCCGCTCGATATCGAGCAGTGATTGTTTATATGCGTCATGCCGACGATCCTTCACCCATTATTTGTGAAGGTAGTTGGGAAGGCTTGATTCAACTCGAACCCAAAGGCAATGGTGGCTTTGGGTACGATCCCTATTTCTTCCTGCCACAAAAAGGCTGCACCAGTGCTGAGTTAAGTGCTACCGAAAAGAACCAACTAAGCCACCGAGGCCAGGCATTGCGCCAACTCGTTGATCGGCTTCGACGCCAATAAATTATTATGGTATTTACTAGCAACCCACCATTGGGCTTATACATTCACCTGCCCGGTGTGAAAAAAAATGTCCCTATTGCGATTTCAATTCTCATGAAACAGATGTAATTCCGGAAAATGAATATGTCGATGCACTACTGAATGATTTAGCCCAGGATTTGCCTTTAATCTGGGGTAGAACGATTGAAACCATCTTCATTGGCGGAGGCACCCCCTCACTCTTTTCAGGTGATGCTATCGAACGGCTATTTTCGGGACTTCGAGCATTGCTCAATTTTGGGCCAAATATAGAGATCACGATGGAATCGAATCCTGGCAGTGCGGATCAGGAAAACTTTCGCGCCTACAGAGAGTCCGGGGTTAATCGATTGTCTATCGGTGTGCAAAGTTTCAATGATCACCATTTGAAATTACTCGGTCGAGTTCATGACTCTGACCTGGCACACCAAGCGTTCGAAGCAGCTCGCAATGCAGGCTTTAACAACATTAATCTAGATTTAATGTATGGCTTACCGAGTCAAACGTTAGAACAGGCACAGGCCGACTTACGAACCGCCATCTCACTTAAAGTCGAACATATATCCCATTACCAGCTCACCATCGAGCCCAACACATTATTTCAGCACAAACCACCTAAGCAGATGCCCGATGATGATCTCGCTTGGGACCAGCAAGACAGCTGCCAGACTTTACTGGCCGAACACGGTTACGTTCAGTACGAAATATCGGCTTATAGTCGTGATAACAAAGCCTGTCAGCACAACCTGAATTATTGGCAATTTGGAGATTATCTCGGCATTGGCGCTGGCGCACACGGTAAGATCACGCTAGCTGGAGAAGACCGCGCAATTAGACGTATCAAGCAACGCCGACCAAAAGCTTACCCTGACCCTTATACACATCTCCTAGCGCACAAGACCGTACTAGAACTCGTATACCGTCTACCGCCTGAAAAAAAACACCATAATACTCACCACCAAGCAACTAATACACTAACAATCACAA
>OOGD01000274.1_pt1 | contig 11019 bp, 6 predicted proteins | sample 1670381 | NCBI WGS metagenome assembly OOGD01 (sample SAMEA98146918, study PRJEB22522) | marine metagenome | biome: marine biome; feature: marine water body; material: sea ice | place: Arctic Ocean | collected 14-Sep-2015 | depth 1.3 m | reverse complement strand
GTACCAATACCTCTAATCCCTCGGTGTTAGTGGCTGCTGCATTAGTTGCTCAAAAAGCCAATGAGTTAGGTCTTACAGTTAAGCCTTGGGTGAAAACAAGTTTTGCGCCTGGCTCACAGGGGGTGACAGAATATTTAAATAAAGCCGGTTTAACAAAAGAACTTGATAAGATGGGTTTCAACTTAGTCGGATATGGTTGTACCACTTGTATTGGTAATTCTGGCCCATTGCCAGTACCGATTTCTGATGCCATCAGAGAAGGTAAGTTAATTGTCACCTCGGTGTTATCAGGCAACCGTAATTTTGAAGGTCGAATTCATTCTGAAGTAAAGGCAAATTACTTAGCCTCGCCACCGTTGGTGGTTGCTTATGCTATTGCCGGTAATATGAACATTGATATTACCAAAGAACCTCTCGGCACAAGTCGTGATGGTAAACCTGTTTATCTAAGAGATTTATGGCCAAGCCAAGAAAACATACAAAAAATAGTCACAGAAGTGGTCAATAAGACGATGTTTATCGATAAGTATGGCAGTATTTATGAAGGTGATGAAGTGTGGCAAAACTTAGAAACGGTCGATGCTGACATTTATAATTGGCCTGACAGCAGCTACGTAAAAAAACCTAGTTTTTTTACCAATATGCGGGTTAATCCTGAGCCTATCAAAACAATTGAAAACGCGCGTTGTTTATTAAAGTTAGCTGACAGTGTTACTACTGATCATATTTCCCCGGCTGGCGCAATTGGTAACGACACACCTGCAGCTGAGTATTTGAGGGCTAACGACGTCAACCCAAAAGACTTTAACTCCTATGGTTCACGCCGTGGCAATCATGAAGTTATGATGCGTGGTACGTTTGCAAACATCAGGCTGCGTAATGAGTTAGCGCCCGGAACAGAAGGTGGTTTCACTCGAAAACAACCCGGCGGTGAGCAAATGACGGTTTTTGCAGCCGCTCAGCAATATATTGCTGATAACGTGGCTACTATTGTTATTGCTGGCAAAGAATACGGAACGGGCAGCTCTCGAGACTGGGCTGCAAAAGGTCCGCTATTATTAGGTGTAAAGGCGGTAATAGCAGAAACGTATGAACGTATTCATCGTTCCAATCTAATAGGTATGGGTATTTTACCTTTACAGTTTATTTCAGGGGAGGGGGCGCATACTTTTAAATTAAATGGTACAGAGCAGTTTTCTATCGAAGCCGTTGGAGCTAAACAAAAGCAGGCCAAGGTTCATGTAACTAGAGATGATGACACTAAATTCAGTTTCGATACAGATATCCGAATTGATACACCCAATGAGTTTGAGTATTTTCGACACGGGGGAATTTTGCAATATGTGATCCGCTCGCTACTCTAAGAAAGTACTCGGCACTAAAATCATATTGTCACTTTCTTCGATAATTTTTAAAGCATGATATGAATGGTGAAAGGTTACTGATTCAAGTCACCATCCATATGTTTTATTTATATATCTTTATATTTCATGTATTTTATGACTTAACTTGCTACTGCCGATTGAATCATTTCAACTAACAGTGATGGCGCCACCGATACCGATGTACTCTGTTCCCATCCAGATAATAAACCCGAGATATAGCAACAGCAGAACCTTGCCGTTATTGTTAGTCAACTCGGACTTACTGCGTGCCATTATTATGAAAGCCACCGTAGCAAATACTAAAAACATCATCATAGGAATAATTCGAGGGTAGTTAAAGCCTACTGCCCCAGCAATGATGACACCAACGGGCAATACAACCAACAAGTCGAAAATATTACTGCCAAAAGCGTTGGTTAAACTTGCCGAACTGAGTTTACGTTGAGCCGCTTTGACACTAACAAAGAGATCAGGGATGCTGGTTGCTGCGGCTAATATGGTCGCGCCCCAAAAATAACTCGGAGTACTGAATATCCCACCGAGTTTGATAACCATTCTGATCAGCATCTCCACCCCGATGGTAACCATTAACACTGAAATAACCAGTTTGCTCCAGCTTTTGAGTGCTGTAGATTGTTGTTGTTCAACTTCTTCAGGTTTGTGGTCGCGCACTTCTTGATATTGAATGTAGATGTATAAAACATAAAATAACAGGGGTAAGATCATCAGCGAACCGGTTAGCGTCCCATTATATGGATCTACTGTAGATGGTTGGTAAATAACTGAAAATGATAGGGTTACCATGACTATCAATACACTGATTAGGTAAAATTGAGCTTCACGATATAGCACTTCACGCCCTGCGTGAAGCGAACCAGGACGAAACAGTACCGATGTTCCAGGAATGACCAGAATATTAAATACCGCTGAACCAATAATGGTAGCTAGCCCCAGTTCAAAGTCGCCATGAATACCTGTTGCTAGAACTATAGTGACCAATTCTGGAAAGCTCGAACTGATTGCCATCACCGTGGAGCCTTTTACTGAGTCTGGAAGACCGTAACAAATAGCTAGATCGTGACAAGCTTCTTCCAAGTAGTTGCAAGCCTTCCAAATTATGATGGTTGCAACAGCTACGATAAAAAATATGTATGTGAGTTCAGCTAGCACAAATGTCCTTTTTATAATTGTTTCAGCCGGTTATCAACATAACCTATGCCTGCATTATTATTATTTATCTAATTTATTCTTTTAAAGGAGCATTTTCAAGTCACTTTATGATGGCCCCCTGTGTCAGGATAGTTGTTGAGTTTAGCGAAGTTAATGTGATCATATTTCGCATAGTTTGATGTGCTAATCATTTCTTTACTGATTTCATTTCACTATTTGTTATGGATGTTTTGAAGTAATAGACGCTGTGACAGTATGTTTATTTTAATCGTCATCTTAGACCCTATTAGTTAAGGTTTATTATTTTTTAATTGATCTAAAGATAGACCTTTGCTATCACCAACAATAAACCTAGAATATTGCCAACTTAGAGCCGAAACTTAATAGCATTGGCGATTGAGCGTCTAACCTGCTTTAAATGATTGACAGTAGAGTATTGATTTTCAGATATTTGTATCTTGTCTTTTAGTTCTTTAATCAAGCATTGTATTGTGAAAATTGATTTTTATTATCGAAAATTAATTTTAGTGTATATAACTAAATTATAATTACATCATAGTTAACTCGCGTATTCGTGCGAATAATAATTTATATTTACCGGCATTAGCTCATTTTAGATATCAAGCAAACTTGACTTCTTTTAAGTTGATAGGCTATCGATACAAAGACATATTTTTGAGGTAAACGCTTTAGAATTTCATGTGACTCTTATTTTTAATCAGTCATCATAATGTTTGTGTTGTAATGATTCGCCAAACGGTTCAACCAGCAAAGGGATGTCAATTAAAACCCTAGTCTGTGACCTTTTTTAATGCGCTTTTAATGCTTATTTGTGTCTACTTAACTATTATCACGCGTTATTTCCAACTATCTACTCTTTACCCATGAAATTTTAATACTAAAGGTTTCATATTCGGATGAATAAAATACCAAGGCATTGCACTAAGAACAGTTCGAACCACCTTTTTTAAATTGAGGATTTGAAAGGCCGCATTAAGCATGTTCATCAATTATTCGAAAAAATAACAAATCTTAAAAAATTTAATAAGTGATATATATGGATAATGAACCATTACGTATTTTTTAAATTACTGCTCTAGAAAATCGATAACTGTATCCATTATTATAGACACCTGGGAAGGCTCTTCCCAATCAATTTTATCCCAATCAATACCCATATCTAGATTTTGTAGGTTCGATGTTAATAACTTTTTGACAGTTTGACGCGACTGGATCTTTTTAAATTTGAACACTTCATTAACTGGTATTTCCAGTTTATTACCAGATAAAAGGGATTGAATTTTCAGTTCTATCGCTCGTTTATCGAGCACATTTAACAATGATTTATTAAACTCAGCTTTATAAGCCTGTTCGGTTTGGAGAACTATTTTCTTAGTTTTTAAAAATGGAAAACTCAACCCATTTTCATAGGCTTCTAATACACAATTGTAGCGTGTGAGAACGTTATAATTGTCGTAAGCGCCCATAGATATACCCATGATTGATACCGCTTCCCTCACTGATATTTTGTTACGACCTAATTGCTTATTCGCAAGTGATAAAGCATCAATTTCAATTTTGGCGGCATTAAATGCACCGAGCTTGCCATATTGAGGCAAGTCTTCTCTGCTTGAGTTTTCTTGAAACTGTTTGATTTTTTGTAATAACGGAGCCTGCTCATAGACCTTGAACTGAATAGGAGCATGATTGCCTTTTGTATAAATCAAAGCAAAAAAACGTCTATGCCCTGTTAACACCTGATACATGTTGTTTTCTAATGGAAAAATTGTAGGTGCTTGAATAAGGTCAGACACCGCAATGTTATTCGCCAATTCAGTAATAGAATTGATATTTTTATTAATTTTTCGCCACTCTGGAGAATCATATTTTAGACAATTAATAAAGCATGATTTACCCACTAATACATGTCCTTCACCCCTGTATATATCAATTAACTGGCGTTTAGTGAGGAGACGTTTTATAAATAAGTCTGCGTGTTCATCATCAATAATTATCGATGGAAAATATCTAAAGTTAGTTTTGTCAGGCCTCACATGATTTATAAACAACACTTTATAACTAAACGTGTCGTTGAATATCATAGTTTCTTTCTCTTCTCCTAGGCCTGAAATCAGTCTTTGAGTTAAGTTTAAATTTGACAAAGATACTCCTAGTTAATTGATTCGAAAGTCAATTTAAATAAATTTTTCAATTCAAGATACGGAAATCTTAATGTAGATGGAATATATTAAACCTTTGATCATATTAATAACTATATATGCAGATAATAGTTCATGTAAATTATACTTTAGTATACATAAACCTGAAGCGAGTATTGTAGGGTAATTTAAGGTCATTATTGAATAATTGTAATGCGATATTACGTTTAAAAGACCAGCAAGAAATTGCATAGTATAGGTAGAATATTTAGAGTCTTTTCGATGCTAAGAATAGGTTGGATTCGTTATTTAAACTATCTTAATTATCACATAATTTTTTATTAAATGGGTAAACTGCCTTCTCAAAACTTGATAAACTATGACGCCTCACGAGTATTAAATGTGTAATAAAATCATACGCTTTCTTAGAATATAGCTCACTTTAATCAGTAGTGTCTCACGTGTGAGAAATACTTTTTAAAAATGCAATAGTCAGGTTGATCTCAAGAACCAATATTATTAAATTAGTCTTGTTGAATTGTACTTTGATACACAATTGGTTAGGGCATACTTTTAAAAAGACTTTATGTCAATAAAGGTCAAATAAATTCCAACTTAACATGAGACATGAACTAGGATTTACAAAAAATCACTTTGCTTGAGTGCCGCTAAATCAAGTCTTCTTGTACTTTGAGATTAACATTATCACTAGTATATGCATGACAATAAGGATAAATTTTCAATGGGATTCGATAGCACCCGACAATAATTTGTTTTTTTCAAATAAACATTGAATATTAGATTTGAATATACCCCCTTCAAGCAGTTTTGGTGTCTCTTGCGAAAGCATATTAATCATCGCCTCAGCAGCTGGAGATTGGATCGTCTTTTGGCGTGTAATCAGACAAATATTTCGTTTTTCTGTCGGATTTTCTAATGGAAAAGAAACAAGGTTAGGATCATCTGGGATCGCAAGTGATGGGAGAACCGTAATACCTATATTAGCTTTTAGCATCGCAATTAATGTTGTTGTATTGGAGAACTCATATTTGGGGTTACCGATAAACTGTTGCATTTTTAGAGTTTGAGTCAGCCCAGATCCTATAAAATCATAACCCTGCAATTGTTGCCAACCTATGACAGAACCGCTTTTTGCCAATGGATGCTCTTTATTGCAGACCATTTCGTAGGTGTCATTTAGGAAAGGTAAAAAATTAAGTTTTTTGTTGGCATGCCATATACTGCCAATACCAAAATCTACTTCATTAAATTCAATACGTTGCTGTACTCCTTTGGAATTATCATCATACAAATGTATGCTGATATTAGGATACTTCATAGTAAAGGCTTTAATAATATTAGGTAAGATGTTTGTCGCGATGGAGGCGACAACAGCAATACTAACATGACCACTACGACATTCTGATACTCCAGCCATATCGGATATAGCTATGTCAAAATCTAGTACTAATCGATTGGCGACAGGCAAAAAGTTTTTTCCATCCTTTGTTAAAGTCACACTCCTTGTGGTTCGTTCAAAAAGCTTTAAATTAAGATAAGCTTCTAATTGCTTTATGGATAATGTAACAGCCGGTTGAGTACGTGAAAGGTTTTCAGCTGCTTGGTTAAAGCTGCCATAACGTGCGACCACAATAAATGTTTTCAGATGATTTAAGGTAATATTATGATATTTGATGTTGAAACCTTCGATGTTTTATTCGCACATATTTACATAAATATATATTAGCTTAACTGATTAATCTATATGATTATTTGATTGGACTTATTAAACTAGTTGCGTTGAAATTCAAGCATGAGAGTTCCTATTGTTTTAGTAAATGAACGGTGAGGGCATTAATCATTGAAAATAAACGCCTTTGTGCTGATAAGGAATCTATGCTGAAGGATAGAGACTTTAATTAATTTTTACCTATGGACTTATGACATGAAAGATAAAAAACACTCCAATTTTATTAATGGTGAATGGATAGATAGCAAAGTCTATATTACCAATTCCAGCCCTTCTGATTTAGAGGATATAATCGGTTTATATGCTCAAGCTGATGCGGCAGAGTGCGAAAAAGCAGTCACCGCTGCCAAAGAAGCCGCGCCAGCGTGGAGCGAGTCAGGTTTGGAACAGCGTAAAAAAATACTTGATATGATTGGCGCTGAATTAATTGAACGTAGTGCTGAAATAGGCCGGATCCTAGCAAGAGAAGAAGGAAAGACGATAGCTGAAGGTAAGGGTGAAGTTTTCCGTTCTGGCCAGTTTTTTCAGTATTACGCAGCGGAAACATTACGCCAGATGGGTGAAATTGCAGATTCTGTTCGACCTGGAGTTGACGTGGAAGTACGACGCGAACCTTTAGGTGTCATTGGCATTATCACACCATGGAATTTCCCCATGGCAGTGGCTGCTTGGAAACTCGCACCGGCATTAGCATTTGGTAATACAGTTGTATTAAAGCCAGCAGAGCTCGTCCCTGCAAGTGCCTGGATATTAGCAGAAATTATTAGCCGTTCTGGTTTACCAAAAGGTGTCTTTAATTTAGTTATGGGACCTGGGCGAGAGGTTGGTGAGGCAATAAGTACCTCCAAGGATATAGACGCGGTTACTTTCACCGGTTCAGTTCCTGTTGGCCGCCGTATAGCAAGCAATGCTATAAAAAACATGGCCAAGATACAGTTAGAAATGGGTAGTAAAAATGCTTTGGTTGTATTGAATGATGCTGATCTTGATGTGGCTGTTCAATGTGCCATTAACGGTGCTTTTTTTGGAACAGGACAGAAATGTACTGCTTCCTCTCGGCTGATTGTTGAAAAGGGTGTGCATGATAAGTTCATCGAGATGATGATTGTTGCAATGAAAAAGTTGAAAGTGGGCAATCCCTTGGCTGAAGGCATACAAATTGGTTCAGTCGTCGATGAAAAACAATATAAACAGGTTTTAGACTACATTGAGACGGCTAAATCTGATGGAGCAATATTAGTTCAAGGTGGAGAAGCTTTAGATTTAAAACCTAAGGGATATTACATTGCCCCCACGTTGTTTAAAGATACAACTAACGATATGACAATTAATCGTGAAGAAATTTTTGGCCCTGTAGCCTGCGTTATTAAAGCTGATGACTATGATCATGCTTTAGCTATGTCTAATGACACAGAATTTGGTTTAACATCAGGAATTATCACTCAATCTTTGGCACGTTCAGCACATTTTAAACGTTACTCAAAGTCAGGTTGTGTGATGGTGAACTTGCCAACAGCGGGCACTGATTACCATGTGCCATTCGGTGGCAGAAAGTCTTCTAGTTATGGCTCTCGTGAGCAAGGTAAATATGCAGAAGAGTTTTACACTGTTGTTAAAACAGTTTATAGCAAACCTTATTAATATGACCTTAGTTACACAAGAGAGATATAATGCAAGCTAACAATGTAATTATTGATGGTCTTCAGTATATAAACTGGGATAAAAAAACGTTTGAAAAAACCCGAGATAGCGGTATAAATGCGGTGCATGTTACCATAGCCTATTGGGAAAATTTCAGCGAAGTTATTGATAACATTAATCAATGGAATCAGCACTTTCGGGAATTTGACGATCTTATTGTGCATGCCCTTACAGCTGAAGATATTTTGGAGGCAAAACGTCAGAATAAAGTAGGTATCGTTTTTGGTTTTCAGAATTGCTCACCTATTGAAGATAGCATCGCCAATATTGAAACATTGCACAAGCTTGGCGTAAGAATTATGCAGTTGTCTTACAATAATCAAAGCTTGCTTGCAACGGGCTGTTACGAAGATAAAGATTCAGGCATCACACGCTTTGGTAAACAGGCAATTAAAGAGATGAATCGAGTCGGTATGGTTATCGACATGTCACATTCTGCTGAGCAGTCAACATTAGAAGCTATCGAATTATCTGAACGCCCTATTGCTATCACTCATGCTAACCCTAGCTTTTTTCATGATGCTCTTCGCAATAAGTCTGATAAGGTTCTTAGAGCTTTAGGTGACTCTGGAGGTATTTTAGGTTTCAGTATGTACCCATTTCATTTGAAAAATGGTTCTAATTGTACGCTTGATGAATTTTGCCAAATGATTGCAAAAACAGTCGATATCCTGAGCATCGATCAAGTTGCCTTAGGTTCTGATTTATGCGAGAACTGGGATTACAGTAAGCTCGAATGGATGAGAAGCGGCCGATGGACCTTTTCAGCAGATTATGGTGAGGGTTCGGCCAAGAATAAAGAGTGGCCAAAACAACCAAGTTGGTTCAAAGGTGCTGAAGACATATTTAATGTTGCCGATGGTTTGCGAAAGGTTGGTTTTAAAGAAGTCGATGTCAATAAAGTGATGGGGGGTAATTGGCTGAAATTTTTTGATTATTCGTTTGGGCCGGTAAGGTAGTTTTAATAAAATATTGAGAGCCAATTATTATGTTTAAATCAAAAATGAAAACGGTTAAAAAACTTATTCCAATCGAAAGTGGAGTCAGTAAGGTTGGCTTATCGCAGGTAGATTGGTTGACGTTCATACTGAGTGGCGGTTTTTTGATCATGTTTGTGATTATTTCTCTGGTTAGTATTGAGACGTTATCCAAATACGTTGGTATTGGTTTTGTATGGTCAGCCCAATATTTTGGTGCTTATTGGCAGCTGTTGCTGTTAGCTACCTTTATTATTGGTTTGATTATGGCTCTCTCCCCTTATGGCTCAGCTCGATTAGGTGGCACAGATAAACCTGAAATTGGAGCATTTAAATGGCTTAGTATGATCATGTGTACGCTACTTGCTGGTGGCGGCGTATTTTTTGCCGCTGCAGAGCCAATTGCACATTATATATCCATGCCTCCTCTTTTTGAAACTGATGCTAATCCAGTTCATGTCGCTTTAGCACAATCTTTTTTACATTGGGGCTTTTTGGCATGGGCAATTTTAGGTAGTTTAACAACAACGGTGCTTATGTATTTGCACTATGATAAGGGCCTGCCACTTCGACCACGCACATTACTTTATCCTATATTCGGTGAAAAAGTCATACACGGTTGGATCGGCTCTGCAGTTGATGCTTGTTGCGTTATTTCAGTCGTTGCTGGAACAATTGGACCTATCGGTTTTACGGGATTACAGGTGGGTTATGGTTTGTCAGAGCTGTTAGGTACAGCAAATGATTATCGTATGCATCTTATTATTATTTTAGGCTTGGTAGGTATTGCTACTATTTCAGCTGTGTCGGGAATAAACCGTGGAATTCAACTGCTAAGTAAATTAAATATTTTAATTGCTCTATTTTTAATGGTCTTTATTTTTTGTTTTGGCCCTACATCGTTTATTGTTGAGAATTATTTTCAAGCCTCAATTATTCATTTAAAAGAATTTATTCCGATGGCTGTGTTTCGTGATGATACCCAATGGTTGAGCACCTGGACTGTTTTCTTTTGGGGTTGGTTTTTAGGTTATGGTCCATTAATGGCCATGTTCATTAGTAAAATCTCAAAAGGCCGAACTATCAGAGAAATAGTTATTTGTGTTTCTGTCTTTGCTCCTATCGTCACAACATTTTGGTTCACGATTGTTGGTGGTTCAGGAATATTTTTTGAGTTGACTAATCCCGGAAGTATTGCAGATTCCTTTTCTGGGTTTAATATGCCCGCGGCATTATTAGCGATGACCCAACAGTTACCAATGGGCGTCATTATCTCAGTATTATTCTTGATACTTACCACTCTTTTCGTCATTACAACCACTGATTCCATGACCTACACAATTTCTATGGTAATGGTTGGTAACGATAATCCCCCCACTATATTACGTGTATTTTGGTGTGTAATGATGGGTGTGGTTGCCGTTATTTTGGTGTCTATTGGCTCAGGTGGGATTGCGGCATTGCAGTCTTTTATTGTGATAACTGCAGTACCGGTATCTTTGATTTTATTACCTTCTTTATGGAACGCTCCCATGATGGCTAGACAATTAGCTAAGCAGCAGGGCTTATTGTCGAACTCAAAAAATGTCAGTGTGGGAAATAAGTCATTATGACAATTACTAATAATTTACTTGAAAGCGCACTGCCAATGCGGCCACCAGAACAAGTCATGAATCTAAAAAGATTGGGTAGTTTGCACCAATCGCGGTTAAGTTTTATGCGAACATTGGTACGTAAAATCATGTCTGAGCATTGGGTGATTAAACCAACTGTGTTTGAATTGGATGAGTGTGGTTATGGAACGGTGGTGTATACCGTTCAAGCAAAACATAACACTTACAGCTTTGTACTATTTTCCACTTTTATCAGTGACGATG
>OOGD01000273.1_pt1 | contig 11025 bp, 4 predicted proteins | sample 1670381 | NCBI WGS metagenome assembly OOGD01 (sample SAMEA98146918, study PRJEB22522) | marine metagenome | biome: marine biome; feature: marine water body; material: sea ice | place: Arctic Ocean | collected 14-Sep-2015 | depth 1.3 m | reverse complement strand
GTGCAGATCTATGCAGATGTGCACTTTTTTGTGATGATTAGAACGGGGGTTAGGCCATACCTTAGACTCAACATTTTCGCGTTTTTACAGAATTGCAGTTTTGGGCCCGGAACTGCGATTCTGTCAAACAATTTACGTCATTCCTTGAACACAACAGGATCGCCTACGGAATCGAGATTACAAAATGGATTGATTCGGGCGCGAGCTTCTGAACCCAGATGGACAATTTGGGCTCGACATTACTTTTCTGAAAATAATTTAAAACATTTTACCAATATAAGTCGGACGAACCGCAAAAAATAAGCAAGTACAAAATCTACATACGCGGGTATAGTAGACTTTCTACTGCGCCCTACAGCAATAGTAATCAAGAAAAAACAAACCGACAATGACCAAAAAAGCAAGGACCGGAAAGCTCTACAGTGAGGTGGAAGGTGAGATTCTGATGGAGAACGCTCCTGATGATATGATGAAAAAAGAAAACAACGAAAACGAGGAAAAAATGACCGAGATCGAAGATATTCGTGCGAGCCACGATGTCGACGCGATTATGACGGATAACAACGACGAAGAAATTGTCTTCGAGAAGGAACACGATACCAACACGAGTACCGGGTCGGATTCTAAGGACACTTCCAGTTCTTCGAGCTCATCGGATTCCTCATCGAGCTCGGACAGCGAGTCGGACGCATCTAGCGTAGTGGTCTGCACGAAAGTGGTCCAAGGCGAGAAATACGAAAAACCCGACGACTGGTCAAGCGACGATAATGCGTTCGAAGGGCAGAGTAAAGTTACTGCACCAAGGGCGACAAATGGACACACAGAAAAAGGCAAGCAAGGACAAGACGACGAAGCTTTCACTAAAGTAACCAACAAGAACAAGAAAAAACAAACAAAAAAACAAACAAAGATCAATGAGACTAATAACGCAGAAAGGATGGAAAGGGCCAACAAGCTTGTCCAGTCTACGGGTCACGAGAGTGACTCGGACGATAGCAAGTTAGATTACGGAAAGCCTCAGAACAAGCATAAAACAGGAAAAATGACGGCAACTGCCATAAAGCTGCCCAAAAAGACGAGGACGAAAAACAAAAATAACCACAAGAAGGGACAGGATGCGAGCGATGAGGACACTAACGAGATGGATAGCACCGGCCTTGAACCCACAGCGGATGATATTGCGGCTTTTGGAACGAACATCGATAGAGAAGCAGTGATGTTGAAGAAAGTGGTATTAGGTAATAAACTTTACCCGAAACTTCTCCAAGGAGCAAAACGCACGCCAAGGGGCTACTCCAAGACAGAACGATGGGATCGCCCCCTGGCGAAAGTCCCCGGAGGTCGCAGTTTTGAGACGGACTCCAATGTGTTTCTGAAGATGATTACAAAAGATCCCGAACGGGAAGTTACGAGACATGAAATAGAGGCCAAGGTCCGGGAAGTTTCCAGACAGGCAGGAATGTTAGCGTTCTCCAATGAGGGAGAAAGGGCACGCATGTTTTGTATGGAAACCGCCGTGTCCCACCCGTTTGTGCTGTTTGCAGATTCCTGGGCCGAGAACAAGAAACAAATGGTTGAAAGCAACGCCACACGGGTTTTTTGGACCATCGGGTTCCTCACAGGCCAGCAATGGGCACGGCAGATTGTGAAGCCTCCTCCAATGGGACCTTCGGGTCACCCCAAACCCAAGTCAGCGCTGAAGACAAAAGGAGAATCATGGGCTAAAGTTGCCACTGATCCTGCCGGTGCCACGTCTACTAAGAAAAAATCGGTGAGAGTTGACGAAGCGGCCCTTAAAGCTAAGCTTCGACAGGTGAAGATCTCTGGCAGTAAGAACGTACAAACGACGTTTTTCTCGATTACTTTGACCCTTCCTAAAGCATCAGATCCGGCCATGAAATTCGTTGAAATCGCACAAGACCTTGTTAAGGAACTTATGACAATCGACGACACGGTCGTGATCCATCCCTATATGTCCAAGAACCGCCTCAAGAAAAAAGCTATCTCTGATCTCGACGAGATTCCGAAAGCTCCCGGTGTCTGGAATACGTACTTTGAACGTATGTTTCCCCTCAAGAAAGAAGGCGCCAAGATTTACACAGGCATGCTCGTGGGTCACGACGTTCCCTCGGACGACCTGGCCGAAGGTATTTTGTGGTGGACAATGTCAAACGACCATTATTTCCACGTAAAAAATGTCCAAGCCGAAAAATCGGTGGACTGTCTCTGGTTTGCGTACTCTCCATCGAATTGGGAGCCACAGACCTGTGCAGACGCCATTATGAAGGAGTTGAACTATAAATATCAGGTTGGCTGCCGGGAAAAGCGGGTCAACTCTGGCAAAGCATACAACCCAAAAGATAAGTCCGCTTTTGCAATGCATATGGAAGTTGCCGAACAGGATTTCGGAATGGTATTCAAGGAGGTGAGCACTCGAGTGGCACTAGGAGCTCCAAGGAAGCATATGCCACTCATGATTGAGATGCGCTCGGTTCCAGACTTACGGGCACTTCAAAAGGGCCTTTGTGGGCTCTTCAGCGACGGTATGGTCGCCAACTGCCGCGCAATGATGACCAAACAAGGGGATTTTAAACGAAACAGCTCCCAGATGACTTCGTGGTCCTTCGACAACCCCGATTTTATCCCCCCAGGAATGTCTATCCCTAAATCACTCAGGATGATTATCTATGAGTTGAAATATGATGGGAAACCACTATTTCACGCCTTGACCCCAGAAAAGTCGGGTATCGGGCAGGTTTTTACCTTTCACAACAAACACGAGCACCACGCTAGGATGATGATAATGGGACTGTACGTTTACGTGGAGCACCATTACAAGGGGCAGGGCCGCAAATGGTTTAAAGCCGACGCCATCGCACTGGCAGAAGGGTCATTTTGGAACTCTGAAAGTGGAGCTATCGTCACTCCTCAGGACCACGTTCTGCAGGCAGCAGCCGCTGAAGACTGGTGGGAGACGGACGAATTAGTTACGGGCGAGAATGAGGACCCAGTGGACTCTCGTCCCACGAGACGTTTCGAAAAACCGGTCATCACGGCTGATCCTGAGATGATGGAATACAAAAATGATGGCGGTGAGACGGTAGCCTCCTTTGGTAAAAGGCGGGCCTTCACGGAGGCCGACGATGAGGACGATGAGGCGACTGCAACAACCGAGGATGTGGTGGCAGTTCGTGAAGAAGACAAATCAGTCTCTGCCGTTACTTGGGACAGCAACCCATCTGAACTGCAGGCCAAACTGGCGGCCACAGAAGAAAAGCTCAGGCGCATGGAAGAAATGCTTGCAAAAGCCAAGGTTCACAGCACAGTCCTCTCGGAACTAGACCCCGAAGGACAGTTAGTGACCCCTCCCTCCACCAAAGCTCGCAAAACTGACAGGACGGCTCTAGCCGGCGCCCACACGGGTGCCGGCGGGGACGATTAGACATCGGAAGGCCCGGCCGAAGGGGCGGCCTGGGCGTACTTCACAACAAAGCCCCCACGTGGAGGAGAGCAGTGGTCAACGAGAGGTGTTAACCAGTGCGGAGATGCAGAAGGAGGATGTCCAAGCAGAGGCTTGGGGGGATAGGCAAACAAAGAAAAAGAAGTATACATTTAGATTACTTTTACAAAACATACAACGGCTTCCGCTGAGTGCACGAGAGTCGAAGCACGAAGATATTTTGAACTGGATATTCACAGACGAGGCAGATGCGGTGATCCTAACAGAAGTCAACACGTACTGGCCCAATGTGAAGCCACATCAACAATGGAACGAGCGGACAAAAGGACGAATTCCACAAGGCGAGAAACATCGCTTCGCCCACAACCGTCACGGATCCCCTCCAGGCACGATGCAATATGGAGGAGTGGGGGCGCTAGCCCTGGGAGAAACTCGGCACAGGCTCTGCGGCACAGGAGAAGATCTCACGGGGCTCGGTCGGTGGGTGTGGATGCGCTATAAAGGCAAAGGCGAGCACCATCTTCGGGTGGTTGGTGCTTACCGTCCTAATCCAAAAGGTACGGGTGAGAATACCGTTCATGCGCAGCATCAGAAGTATCTGTTGCAACAGGAGGATACACGGGATCCGCAGGTAGCCTTCAATCAAGACCTGGCGAAACAGATCAAAAAATGGACACTCATGGGTGACCAAATAATAGTCGCACTAGATGCAAATGACGACCTGCGTGACGGATCAGTTAAGCGCATGATGGCACGCCAAGGACTACGAGAGGCTCTTCTGACACAGCACAAATCCATCCCGACAGTTCCAACGTTTCATATGAACTCAGACGGGAAACCAATTGATGGGATTTTCGTCACGAGAGGCATAACCTTACAAGCGGGTGGATATTATGCTTTCCACGAGACTGTACAATCGCCTCATCGTGCTCTCTGGATCGACATTTCCTTTGAGGACGCGTTCGGTTGCAAGCTTCAAACCTCTACGCCCGTGGCAGCGCGACGACTACACCTGAAAGATCCTCGGGTCGTAAACAAGTACAACAAAATTCTCGAAAAAGAGCTACAACGGTTACGTCTTCCTCAGCGGTTGTTCTTACTCGAGACTAAAGTACGAGCCGGAGTTATTACCGAGGCTCAGGCAAAGGAATACGAGGCTGTGCATGTGGCGGGCCTTCATTGTAAGGCACATGCCGAACGAAAGTGCCGCAAGATGAAAATGGGCGGCGTTGATTGGTCGCCGGCATACCAGCAGTCACGAGACGCGATTGAGCTCTGGGCCCTTCTGCGACGCAAAAAGTTGGGCATGAAAGTGAGCTCCCGTCGGCTACGCCGGTGGATCCGGAAAACCAAAGCCGTTAATCCTTGGGGGCGCTCTCTCGAGGAGATTGAAGAAGAGTTGTACACTGCTAGGACAAAGTATAGAGCAGCTAAGAAGGAAGCATCTAAACTCCGTGCGGAACACAATGACCGGTTGTATGCGGCAATGGCGGAAAAACAAGGTGTCACGGTGTTGCAGCTCCGGAAAAACCTAAATCAAATTGAACGACTACGGAAAAAAGCTAGACGAGTTCGTTGGGCTCTTGAAAAACTGAAAGCTGGGGGTGTGACTCAAGTTGAGGTGGTGGACGACGACGAAATTATAACGCACACCAGCAAAGCAGGCATTGAGAAAGCGTGTGCTGAGGAAAATGAACAGCGTTTTCGAGGAGCCTATGGTCGCTGCGCGTTCTTGGAGGAGCCGATGCTTTCCGACTTTGGTAGTCTTGGCATAACAGACCAAGCCGGCGCGGTTCTTGAAGGGCGCTACGAGACTCCGTCCTGTCTGCCAAAATGGATGGACACATACCTCAACGCCTTGCGAATGCCGCCGCAAATTCGTCGCAAAGGTCTAATCCCGGACACAGTCTCGACTGACAATCATCGCAGGTACTGGCGGCGCTCGATGGAAACCACCGCATCGGAACCACGGGGACTTCATAACGGACATTACAAAGCCGGAGCTGAATCCGAGTTGGTGTCACAGTTTGACGCAGCATTGCGCAACATTCCGTATCATACGGGATACGCGCCGCAGACATGGTGCAATATTACGGACCTGGCTATTGAAAAAGCCCGCGGCGTGTTTCTCGCTCACAAAATGCGTACAATTCAGCTTATGGCAGCAGAATACAACACAAATAATAAACAACTCGGACGCGATATGATGCACCACGCGGAAAGTTGTAAAGTGCTACCGGAGGAGCACGGGGGGAGTCGTAAGGATCGGCAGGCAGCTGAACAAGTGTTGAATAAACGTCTGGCGATGGATATTACTCGGCAAACACGACGCGCCATGGGCATGGCGGGGACGGATGCAAAATCATGCTACGACCGGATGGCTCATACCCCGACAAGTTTGAGCATGCAACGTTTGGGTGTTCCTAAAGGGCCTATTGCGTCTCTTTTTGGCGTTCTACAAAAATCAATCCATCGTATTCGGACTGCCTACGGGGACTCTGAGGTTCTCTTCACGAGTACTCCAGCAGATCCGATTCAAGGCATTGGACAAGGCAACGGATGTGGACCTGCAGGATGGGTGGCATTGAGCGGGCCCATCATGGAAATGCTACGTACCTTGGGCTTCGGTTTCTGGGCCTTGTCTACAATTAGCTGCTGTTTATTCTATGCCATGGGTTTTGCATTCGTTGATGACACCGACCTTTTTCACTCCGGACGAGACCTCTACAGCACCGGCGAATCGGTCCAGCAAGAAATGCAGCAGGCGGTGGATTGGTGGGATCGGGGAATCACTGCTACCGGTGGATCTCTTGTTCCGGAAAAAAGCTACTGGGGTTTACTTGACCATACCTGGGATCCGTCTTCGGCCAAATGGACGTTAAAATCGGTTGAGCAATCGCCAGGCGAGCTACAGATTCGTATGGTGGACTCAGAAGATCTTGTTACCCTTAAACGGGTCGAACCAGGCGAGGCGGTGAAAACGCTTGGCGTCATGCTCAACATGGAGGGCACGGACGAGGCCCAAGCGTTCTACCTGCGACAAAAGGGCGAAGAATGGGCTGAACTTATCCGGTCGGGCCGTATCACAAAAAACGATGCGTGGTATGCCTTGAATACCACAATCATGAAGACTTTCGAATACCCTATGGCCGCAATCTGTTTGTCGCAATCCCAATGGGATCACGTCATGGCTCCGGTTTTGGAGGCAGGTCTCAACGCGATGCAATTTAGTTGCAAATTTCCACACGACATGGTATACGGGCCGGTAAACTCGCAAGGTTTGGGGGTAAAAGACCCGTACGTGCTTCAAGGGTTGACGTGGCTCAAAACGCTTCTGCGCCACAGGGACCGCGCCACGGTTACTGGACTTCTTATCCGACAAAGTATGGAACTTTTACACCTCGAAATCGGCACGGGCAATCCCCTTTTTCAGGACGACTTTGCAACGTTCAAGTCCCTGGCTACTGACTGTTGGCTGAAACATGTTTGGTCTTTCCAACAGGAGCTGGAGTTGAGTCTACAACATGCGACCCCCGTCCTCACTCTTCAATCTACCAGCGACTTGTTTTTAATGTCTCTCTTTGCTGATGCTGGTTTCACTGGCGAGTCTCTTCGAGTTTTAAACCAATGTCGACGCTTTCTCCGAGCGACTACGGTTGCGGATTTGGTTCGGGCAAACGGCGATCAACTATGCGAGGATGCATGGTGGGGCCGTCGGAATGATTCTCGAAGATCGTCCTATCAATGGCCAAGGACGGAACGACCGGCGAATAAACATTGGAACCTTTGGCGACGGGCACTCGCATCCTCCTTAAACTTGGGCCGCGCACGACAACTGGGCAACAACATTGGCGAGTGGCTACCTGCAACTCGGCAGTCATGGCAATGGTGGACAGATGCAGACGGCAGCCTTTTTCATAAAGAAGGTGCAGTTTGGGTAGCATGGACTTCTCCTAGTGCTTCTCGGTTGCGCTCTTCGAGCCGCTCCTTTGCACCTGGTCATATTGTTTCGTCTCTTCCTTCCTACTTGCAACCGGTCTCAGTCAGACGGCTTCTCACCTCTCGAATGGTCAGGATTACGGGCATGGCCAAATTCCAATCCGAATCGATCCCTACTACTCCGACTACCCTCTCAGAATGGCGTCACCACCTGAACCTTACGGAACCGCATGACGCGTGGATTCTTGACGAACTTGAGGTTTCGGGCTCGTGCTGGGACGTTGCAACTAGTATCGAAAAGGGCACAGCACGGGCAGTGAGTGACGGCTCTTTTAAAGACTCCGCGGGCGCTGCGGCTTTTTGCATTGTATCCCCGGAAACCGGCTCTTACGTTCAAGGTTGTCACACGGTCCAAGGCCCTGGCAAGTCTCAGAGTGCTTATCGAAGCGAACTTTCGGGAATTCTAGGGATTCAACACCTGGCTACCCTGTTGACAAAACGGTACCAGCTGACTACTGGATCGATTGAACTGGCATGCGATGGTTTGTCCGCTCTTCAACAATCCTTTTTCCACGGCCCGGCTGTTCCGACGCGACCCCAGTTTGACTATTTGCAAGTGATCCGCAAGAACTTTACAGCTAGTCCTCTAAATTGGAAAGGGCGGCACGTGAGCGGGCATCAAGATAAATGGAAAAGTCACGATGAGCTGGACTGGTGGGAGCAAACAAATGTCTGTATGGATCTACGGGCGAAATCAAAAATGCTGCGACCGTCTCTTTCGCCCTCTCACCGTATCTCTGGCCAGGAAGGCTGGTCTTTGTGGTTACACGACCATAAATATACCTCGTTCGACATGAATTGGATTTACACGCGGGCATGTGAGGGGCGAGTCAAGGCCTACTGGCTCCGCAAGGGACGTTTGACTGATGCCTCATCACGTCTAGTCGCCAAGGATGTACTCGCAGCAGCTTGTCAGGCCGAATCTCCTGGCATCAGGCGCTGGGTAACGAAACATGTGACTGGTGTATGCGGCGTTGGTAAATGGCTTGAGCGCTGGCAGTGGCAAAACCATAGCCGGTGCCCACGCTGTGACGCTTCAGGTGAGGATCATCGTCACGTGTATCAATGTCCATCCCGGTCGGCTCGGATTGCATGGCAAGCTTCAATGAATGACCTGCGTACCTGGTGTGAGCAACATAACACTGATCCGGCGATGCTTGAAGTGATGCTCTCGTGCCTGCTGGCATGGGGAAATGGGCAAGCTCTTCCACCCTATTTCGGACGCGATCGACTGGCTGCCGCTTATGACGATCAACGACGGATTGGATGGGGTTGTTTTTTGGAAGGAAGTATTGCTCATACTTGGCTACCAGTTCAAGCGGCATATCTGAGCTCTCTAGGATCCAGGAAAACGGCCAAAACTTGGGCGAGTGGTTTGGTCCGACAGCTTTGGAAGGTGGCGTTTCAAATGTGGCAGCACCGAAATACCTGGCAACACGACGAAGCCAATCCCGAAAATCGTCGCCAACACCTTGAACTGGATCACCAGATGGAATCGGCCTTCCGTCAAGGTACCACCTCAGTTTTGAAAGAGCACCAGCATCTCTTTCTCATGACTCTTGCCGATCGACAACAACTCCCTCTGTCTGAAAAAGTTGCGTGGCTCGAATTTGTGCAGTTGGCGCAACGCCGTTATCGAGCTCACATTGGGCGTCAACACGAAACTCGTCGACGTTTCCGAGCATGGGCCAGGTCGGGTCTTCCTAATCAATCTCCCACGACATCTCCTGACAGCATCACGCAACGTAAGCGGTCCAACTCTCGGTCAATCTTGTCCCGCACTCTTCGTCGCCAAGAAGATCTCCGTCCTTCTTTGGGGTCAGCCCGTGTTTCTCCGATTCCGGTTCAGTCCAGCGCGACTCACCGGAAACGGAAACGCCCGCCTGACTAGGTTTACTCGGTAGGATCCGTCGAGTTTCTCTGCTGGTATCCTCCCCATCTCTGCCCCCTTCTGCTGTTTTTTCCTACCTACTTTCCTCCTCGTTCTCTCTCCTCTTCGGTATCCCGTAATTTTCCCGGTGACCGTTCTCGTTCCTATCTATTTCGTTGGGGTGATGCAATCATCCTGCAAGCTCTAGGACGAGTTAAAGCCCCTCTGGGGCGCTTCACTTTCGTAGACTAAGAAGTAATCCATGAGTTATTATTATTATTATTGGTCTCGCTGAGATACAAGGCATCCCTTTATATCCATATAATCATGTCGCTAGAATAGTAGCGCACAACTGCATCAGGGTGCGTAGCACAATAGTTTAGCAGTTTGGTGATCACTTTCATAGTGGCAGTAGTGGCCTTGGCTTGCTGCGTTGCGATGGTTCCGATGGCTGGGATCATGGTGCAGTTGACTGCACGGGCGTAATATAGTAAGGTTCCTAGTACCTCCTGGATGCGCTTGGTGTCCTTTGAGTTGACAGCCGGATAAGTATCAATGGTTGCAAATTGTTGGCGGGAGCCATAGGTAGGTGTGGAGTAATCGTGCGGGGCATGCTCAGGGCGCTCGGGCATGGGGTGAACGAAGCGTTGCAGTGCGCGGGCAATGTAGCCGGGCATTGAGAGATCAACGTAGTGTTTTTCATAGTTCCAGTTGAGTGTGAGGCCGATGTAACGGTTGCCAGTCCAATCCTGGGAACATTTGTATTCCTTGTTGATGATGGCAATGAGGTCGTCGACGTCTTGTTTGTTAGTGTATCTGATGCCAAAATCGTCAACAACCAGGGTGAACATGAGGTCGCTGTGGAGATGTTTCCACAGGCCGGGGGTCACAGGGCATGGTACATAGCCAAACGGGGCAAGGAATTTGTGGAGCCGGTCGTTGGCAAGCTTGCCGGCTTGTGGGAGGCCATACATGCCTTTGCGCACCTCAGCGTAGATGTAGCCATTAGAAATCTTGGATTCCAGTTGGTATAATTCAAGGATGGCTGGAGGCAGCATATGCGTGGGGATGCGGACATATTCATAATCCGGGAGGTCACTGCAGAGATAGAAATCTTTCAAAGCTAAGGTCATGAATCGGCCATTGGGGGTGCTGACAACGCTGTTGAACAGGCATTTGGCAGTTTGGATATCGGCGGTCTGGGTGGTGACGTTGCCAGTGTACTCCACCTTGTTGCCACCAGCTGTCTAACGGACTTGCTTGGGGTTGATCTTTTTGGGTCGATCGGCGCATACAACATGTATGTAGGTCGGTTTTTTGTTTTTAGAAATGTCCTTCTTATCGATGAAGAACAACGTGTTGGTGCCCGTGGGCATTTGAGAGCCAGGTCCCAGTCCTTGAAACATGCGACCAATTTCATCGGCGTTGGAAGCTTGCCATAAGGTGCCGTCGCTACACGTGCTGAGTTCCTTGTACTCAGCAATGCCATCAGTGCCGGGGTTGACGGTGGTGCCGTGCATGGCATAGTGAGAAGTGAAACTGTCAGTGAAGAGTTTGGATGTGGTGGTGGTGGGGCCAGTGGAAAGTGAATGGGAGCTGCGTTGGATCTGGCTCTGATACACATCTGACTCGGCCGACGAAGTGGATGACCTAGCAGTCCTGGGTCGACCCTTGCGTCACACCAGTATAGTTAGCG
>OOGD01000272.1_pt1 | contig 11033 bp, 7 predicted proteins | sample 1670381 | NCBI WGS metagenome assembly OOGD01 (sample SAMEA98146918, study PRJEB22522) | marine metagenome | biome: marine biome; feature: marine water body; material: sea ice | place: Arctic Ocean | collected 14-Sep-2015 | depth 1.3 m | reverse complement strand
CCCATTTGATGTCAACAATTTAATTAAAATTCTTTTTAACTAAACCTTGCTACATCCCGCAGCAACTATACGTTGAACGTATATGCAACATCGAGGTTTACCCTGTGATGTTGCGAGTGACCTAAGTATATTTGGTCTCCCTTGAAGCGAGGGCGCATCTTATAGATCTACAGCTTCACGTCAACCATTATTAGCAAAAAACTCATTAACCATCACCTAAGTGAACATTATTTATACATACATAGTGAAAAGAGTGAATTACCGTCCTATAAGGACCATCATTGATCACTAAATTATTCACTATTGCCTTAAAAACACTAAAATTGAGAATGTTCATACAAATAAATGTAAAGAAACAAGCTCAGTACTAGATGTGAGTATCTTTGTCTTTCACTACTACTACTAATATCACTACTTCTAATTCCTAACGCTTATTATCAACTGTTAACTGCAATAAACTGTTTACTGTTTTTATCAATTAACTTTTCATTAACCTTTTAATCATATTATTCAATGAATTAGTCGTTATCATGATGAAAATTTAGATTTATCGCCCTGATAAAAAAAGGCTACAATAATGACCTACACCTATTTGCCAGTTTCTTTGGAGAAATCATGGATATAAAAACAGATACTCGTAACAGTGTGAGTTCACGCTCGACAACACAAAAAGCGTTACGCATTAACCTTGATGAAAAAAAGTACGGCACCATAGTAGAAATCGGCGCAGGTCAAGAAGTGGCCCGACAATTTTTCTTAGCAGGTGCCGCGGCAGGTACTATCGCCAAAACTATGTCTGCATACGATATGAAATTTTCAGATGCCATTTATGGCGTGCAGGAAGACGGCCGCTATGTAAGCAAGGGTCGCGTTAAAGCCATGATGGAGCAAGAATTTGATTTGGTAGTAGACCGAGTAGGTGACATTCGATCTAAGTCGTCACGCTATTTCGCTTACGCAACCACTGTTTCTGCTAAAAGTTTTAATCGAAACAACGAATGTCATGCTTGGTGCGGTATAAGAGTTCAAATGTACCCTGGCGCAAAACCTTCAAATATTACCGTGCATGTTAGAATGCTTGATGACAATGCTGAGGCGCAACAACAAGCCTTGGGTGTACTTGGTGTTAACCTTATTTATGCCGCCTACCATTATTTTGAAAACCCAAAGCAAATTATTGATTCATTGGACGATGGTATAAAAGCCAACCGTATTGAAATAGATTCCATTGATTTTGAAGGGCCTTATTTTGAAGATGCCGACAATAGAATTAAAAACATCCACCTTATACGTAGCTGGAAAACTCGTGGCATCATGTTCAAACCTGATGGCACTGTGGCAGTACCCGCTGAGATGTTGTACAAAAAAAATATACTGACCATTCGAGGCTCATTCCGCCCAGTCACTAATTTAAATGTAGACATGATTGAGCAAGGACAAAATTCCTTTTCCGAATTGCCTGGAGTCGACCCAAGTAACACTGTTGCCATAGCCGAAATATCCCTTAACGATGCCCATGGTAAAGATGAAAAAGTACCGGGAAGTGACATTGTTGCCAGAGTCCAGTTACTCAACTCACTTGGTTACAACGTAATGGTTTCGGATTACACACGTTACTTCTCTTTAAGAGCTTACTTCCGTCAATTCACTCAGTTACAAATTGGTATAGTGATGGGTATGGTAAACGTTAAACAGATATTTGATGAGAAATTCTACCGAGGTGTAGAAGGTGGAATATTAGAAGGCTTTGGAAAACTTTTTCCAGATAATACGCGCCTGTTTATCTATCCAGAAATGGATACCCATGGCCAATTAACAGAGTTTACCGATGTTAAAGTGCCTGAGCATCTACGTTTTTTATACCGTCATTTGTTAGAAAACGGTTTTTTACATGGTATCGAGTGCAGCGATCCGAAGTTATTTAATATCTATTCACGTGAGATCCTTAAGCAAATTTCTAATAACCAGGGCGACTGGCAAAAAGATCTACCTAAAGGTGTGGCAGAAGAGATTATTAAACATAAATTTTTTGGCTATCGCAGCTAAAACTAATTAGGTTAAAAAATATAAAAGGAGGACATAATTTTTATGTCCTCCTTTTATGTCTAATTATCAGTAAATCCTAAGCCTTTCCTCGTAAATATTCCTGCAGCGCATTTTGCCCGGAAACAAAAGCAAGTTGATTAACATCCATATTCTTCATATCTAACCAAAAATAACGACTAATCTCTTCTTGCTGCAAGACTAATGAGGGCTCACTGTCGAAGCGGATCTCGAAAAAACTGTCTAATGTTGAGTAAAGTACGTCTTTAAAAAGATAACGGTTAGGGTAAGAAAAAAGATACTGCATATTATCAATAGGCAGTTGCAACTCCTCCATTAACTCTCGGGTCAACGCTTCTTCATTTGATTCGTTGTAATCAGCAAAACCACCAGGAAAATCTAATTTTCCTTTCGCAGGTTGTTGCGCTCTTTCCACCAGCAATATCTGATCATTACATACAATAACCGCAGACACTGCAGCGGCTACATTATGAAAATAAACAAAGCCGCACAAATTACAACAATAAGCTTTCGCACCCTGTCTGAACAGACTTGGTTGACCACATTTGACACAATGCAGATTAGGATCATCATTCACCATATTAGAAACCTAAATTTAATTTAAACGACTAAATAGGCGAACCAGGAGGTAGAGGCTTTAATTCAAAATGTGAAACCCATTTACCTAGACGCCAATATTGTTCCAACTGACGAGCCATGACTTCGCTATGTGAATGGCGACTTTTATTTTTCAACCAGCTATGTAAATTAATTAATTGCAATTCAATCTCACCACGAACTTCAGGTGCCAGAGCTTCTTGATGCAAAGCTTTTACTACTTGATCCAAAACCAAATAATTGACCCGTTGATTAAGGAGTGTTTTATCCTTGGAACTTTCCTTTTTTATGGTGTTTTTAAACAATGTAGTCAATAGATATGCGACATCAGGTGTATCTTTCGAGTGTTGTTTTTGTTGCGAAACACGATTTAAACGCTCTGCTTTTAATAACAGATTAAGACTATACCCAGCAGCAGATTCTGCCGCACTGATGGGGTCAAACGTATGTCCAGTTCGACCTTTAAAACTTTCGCGAGTTCGACTTTCACCATAAGCTTTAGGCGTGATCAGTTGAGTCAATCTGGTAGGAATACTCAAAAAGTCACTGTGCAAGGTTTTTAACATCGCAGCTAATGCAACTTTTTGCTGCTTGCCAGCAACAATATTGACACCTTTAGCCATTAAATAGTCACCTTTTAACTCATACTCGTAGCTCACACCGCCAATTAACTTAGCCACGGCGTCTAACTGATAGCGATGTAACAGATAAATAGGTGCAAAAGTTTCTTCCAGTGAAGATAAGGTGGCGCCCGTTTTAATTGTTTTAAGACCAAAATTAGCCATAGCAACTTTGCGTACTTCGCCGATACGGCTTAATTCAGCAACGGGATCAGCACCATTGTCCCAAAGATGCCCCTCTGCATTGGCGGCATTTGACTGACGAGAATCTGGATCAGATTGATACCTGAAACCATTAGCTCTGGCATCAACAACCAAACTTTTTAACCCCCGCTGTTCGCTTTTAGTGTCTGGATAAACTTGATAACCATAAGCCACCACATATTTATCCCACTCTCCAATTCCTTCGTCGTAAGCATCGTCTAAACTGATTTTACCATTTTGTACCCTCATCAAAGGATGAGGGTAATCCATCACTGACTCTCGGCCATATTCGCTAGCGGCAAAGTTATGAGCAATACCAATCGTGTGTCCAACTTCGTGTGCAGACAGCTGGCGAATACGAGCAAGCGCCATATTTTTTTGTTCAGAAATATCAACTTGTTCATCAGCAGCGTCAACAGCCATTCCATCCGCACTAAAAGGACTGGTTAAACCTAAGGCAATTAAATAATCCTGCTTAACGCGCAGTGAACCCAAAGTGACATGCCCTTTAATAATTTCGCCGCTACGAGGATCGATAACAGACGAACCGTAAGACCAGCCACGCGTAGCTCGGTGCACCCATTGGATAACGTTGTATCGCACATCCATAGGATCCGCATCTTCGGGTAACACTTTAACCTGAAAAGCATTTTTATAACCTATGGCACTAAAGGCTTGATCCCACCACAAAGCGCCGTCTCTTAATGCACTCATTACGGGCTCAGGAATGCCAGGGTCAAGATAATAAACAATAGGTTCAATCGCCTCGCTCATATCCGCATTCGGCTGCTTTTTATTTAACCGATGCCGAGGAATAAACTGTTTTGTCATATTATCTTCAATTGCCACTGAATAATCTTGATAGCCCACTGACCAAAACCCAGAAAAAGGTACAAATTTTCTTGGCTGATAATCGGTATCAGGTAACTTCACCAGTGAATGATGCAGATGCACAGAAATGCTAATAGGATCGGGAGTAACCTGATATACATACTGCCCCGGTTTAGAGCCTCCAAAGGTTACTAAAGCTTCTAATTCAGTGTTATCTGGAAATGCTTTGCTACGGTCTAAATACACTCCACTGCGCTTTAGATCAACTTTATAACTACCTTGATCAGTTGCCGCTAGACGTTGTGAAATTTGATGAATGTCAGACAATAAAAAATCTGTATAGTCGATAATAACCGAATTATCGTCTGCAGCCACGACAGGAAAACCAGCAATCACAGAATCAGCAAAAGCCTCATCAATACTTGCCTGTTCAGCAAGGTTTGATGAACTAGCACGATACTGTGTATTTAATTGTTTAAGCAGTACCTTATTACCATAGCGCTCAAATTTAACCAGCCGGGTATCACCAAGCTGCCCACGATCTAAACCAATATCATTTGACCCAATACCTTGAGGCATACTGCTTTGAAATAAAAAAGTCTGATCAAACTTATCAATTTTTAGGAAAACTTTGTCCTGTTCGATTTGATAATAAAAATCAAAAAAGCCGACCTTGTGTTGCAAATTGATAGTAAATTTTTCTATCGGATTAACATCTTCCAGCTCAACTGCAGGTGACAAAGCGGAGATAAATATAAAACAGGCTAAAATCATTCGCATAACAACTCTTTTCCCTAATGATTAACTATGGCAAATGCAAACATTACCCAAAATTGACTCTAAAAAAAAGATCAATCTTAATATTGTGAGGATCAGAAGCGTTCCAAAATGGTGCACAAAATCACTTTTAAAGTGCACCAGTTACAATCATGAATTTTTCAACACACAATAAGATACTTAATATAAAGCAACAAAAAAAAAACTTAGCTTCAACAGGCGCCCACGATAGTTCGAGTATAAAAGCTTGATAATATTATACATGCAACCAATTTACCAAACACCGCACCACAAAGTCGCAAAACAAATACAACAAATACAACAAATACAACAAATACAATGAATACAGCAGGTACAACATAAAATTATCATAAAAATGACATAAAAATAACATAATCTAAAAAACATGATATTTATCATATGTATAAAAAAAACATTAAAAAATTAACATAAGAAAAAAGTCAGATTTAAACTCTATTACATACAAACTTTTAAAAGTTTCACGTTAAATATGAACAAAAACCACAGTAAAAACAAAAAAAATAAATAACTTAACTTAAACCATTGATTTTAATATAATTTTAAAAATAGGTATAGTTTTTGCTTTACAAGATATTAGATTCAATAAATAATTATCTTAGTTAGAGGATAATCTCGACACGGAATTTGATGGAGACAAAATTGGATACTCAAAAGTCTGGTTCGGTAAAAAACAACACCAATAAGTTTGCAGCGGTATACCGACTAGTCGATATTATCTTAATACAGACCCTGCTGTACCTGTCGGTATCAGTGTATTCACAAAATTACACAATATCATATTTCACTTTATCTCTTATAGGATCGGTAGGTTTTGCGTTAATAGCAGAGTCATTTGCCCTTTATCGGTCGTGGCGCGCAGGTTTTTTCAATCAAGTCGTATTTTACACTATTGTATGCTGGATTTTTTCAAGTCTGTTGGTATTGACTTATCTATTTGTGTCTAAGACCACAGCAGATTACTCCAGATTTTCGCTTTTACTTTGGACGTTTTCAACGTTAATTCTACTTATCTCATGGCGGTTTTGTTTTCAATTATTTTTGATGGCAATGCGAAGAAAAGGTTTTAACACACGCAACATTGTCATATTTGGTTTATCTGAAAAAGGTATACGCCTTGCCAAAGAAGTAATGGATAACCCTGCAAGTGGCTATCGATTAGCTGCGTTTTATGACGACAGAGATAAAGAGCGATTAGACGAAGACTATCATTATTATTTGAGAGGCAATATTGCCAAAGGCATCGAGAACGTCAAGAAAAATAAATACGACGTGGTTTACGTTACGCTCCCCATTTTAGCGCAAACGCGAATTCAAGACATATTATATGCACTTGGTGATTCAACAGCCACAGTCCATGTAGTACCAGACCTATTTATGTATTGCCTGATGCACGGTGAAATGTCCCATGTGGGTAACATTCAAACTATTAGTGTTTACGACAACCCCATGAAGGGTGGTTTAGCAGTAGTCAAAAGGTTAGAAGACCTGATACTCGCCAGCGCGATCATGACCTTGATCACTATTCCAATGCTAGTGATTGCTGTGTGGATAAAATGTACGTCCAAAGGGCCCATCATATTTAAGCAAGATCGATACGGTTTGAACGGAAGAAAAATCAGGATGTGGAAATTCCGCTCCATGACAGTCACAGAAAATGACGCTGTGGTCACTCAAGCCAAGAAAGGTGACACTAGGATCACAAAGGTCGGTGCCTTTTTACGACGAACTTCGTTAGATGAGCTTCCACAATTTATAAACGTTCTCAAAGGCGACATGTCGGTTATTGGCCCGCGGCCCCATGCGGTAGCGCACAATGAAGAATACCGAAAGATTGTAGATTTTTACATGTTACGACACAAAGTTAAGCCCGGCATAACTGGTTGGGCTCAAGTTAACGGTGCCCGTGGTGAAACAGAAACTGTCGATAAAATGAAAATTAGGATTGAGTACGATTTGGAATACATCAGAAATTGGTCACTTTGGTTAGATTTCAAAATAATCATATTTACGGTATTTAGAAGCTTCAACGATAAAAATGCGTACTGATTTGAGGTATTGATTTTTTATAAGGATTTAAAATGAAGATCACGTTTTACGGTATTGGTTATGTAGGATTAGTGCAGGCAACGGTGCTTGCCGACGCTGGTCACGATGTGTGCTGCGTAGATATAAACGAAAGCCGCATTGAAAATCTTAAAAACGGTATTGTGCCCATTTTTGAACCGGGATTAACCCCGCTAGTTGAAAAAAATTATGCTGAAGGGCGCTTGATCTTCACCACCGATGCCAAATTTGGGGTTGAGTTTGGCGAACTACAATTTATTGCGGTAGGCACCCCCCCCGATGAAGATGGCTCAGCTGACCTACAATACGTGTTAAAAGTAGCCGAAACCATTGCCACCCACATGAGCTCAGACAAGGTCATTATCAACAAATCGACCGTACCTGTGGGCACAGCCGACAGAGTGAGCGCGCAAGTACAAAGTGTACTCGATGCTAGAGACTCCCAGTTAACATTTGCCGTAGTGTCAAACCCTGAATTTTTAAAGGAAGGCGCCGCGGTGAACGATTGCCAGCGACCCGATCGCATCATAATAGGCACTGATTCAGACGACGCAGAAAAGTTAATGCGCTTACTTTATGAACCCTTTAATCGTAATCATGAAAAAATCATTGTGATGGACGTCAAAAGTGCTGAACTGACCAAATACGCTGCTAACTGCATGTTAGCGACAAAAATCAGCTTCATGAATGAAATGGCCAATATCGCTGAACGCGTGGGAGCAGACATCGAAAATGTACGTCACGGTATAGGATCAGACCCCCGCATTGGTTATCAATTTATTTACCCGGGTTGTGGCTACGGCGGCTCCTGTTTTCCTAAAGATGTGCAAGCATTGGTGCGCACCACAGATGCCATTGGCTACGAGTCTGAAATATTAAAAGCGGTAGAACGGGTTAATTTTCGCCAAAAAGACAAGTTATTTGGTTACATATCAAAACACTTCAAGTTAGACCAAAACCCTGATGCCTTAAAAGGTAAAACCTTTGCACTATGGGGCTTGTCATTTAAGCCCAATACCGACGACATGCGGGCCGCCTCAAGCTTGGTATTAATGGCGTCTTTGTGGGCAGCCGGTGCCAAAGTACAAGCATATGACCCAGAAGCCATGGAAGAAACCCAGCGTATTTGTGGTAACCGCAAAGACCTTACACTAATGGGCACCAAAGAAGCGGCCTTACAGGGTGCCGATGCCCTAGTTATATGCACTGAGTGGCAAAATTTCAGATCACCGGACTTCGAGCTAATTAAAGAAAAATTAAATACCAATGCCCTATTTGATGGCCGCAACATGTTTGAACCCTCGCGTATGGCGGAAAAAGGCTTTGCTTATTATTGCATTGGTCGTGGTTTGTCCGTTTTCGGTAATGAGAGTGAGCCAGCATAATGAAATTTTTAGTCACCGGTGCTGCCGGCTTTATCGGTAATGTTGTTGCCCAACGGTTATGCCAGCAGGGTCATGACGTTGTTGGTTTAGATAACCTTAATGATTATTACGACCCCAACTTAAAGTTGGCGCGCTTGAAAAGGATTGAGCATCTAGCCAACTTTAGATTCATAAAAATGGATCTGGCTGATCGAGATGGCATGGCCAATTTATTTTCCAGTGAAAAATTTGAACGGGTTATCCATTTAGCGGCGCAAGCCGGTGTGCGTTACTCCATTGAAAACCCCATGGCCTATATCGATTCAAATATTGTTGGATTTGCCACCATATTAGAAGGCTGCCGCCATAATAAGGTGCAACATTTAGTCTACGCCTCATCTAGCTCTGTATACGGTATGAATGACAAAATGCCTTTTTCAACCGACGATGCCGTGGACCATCCGGTTTCCCTTTATGCTGCCACTAAAAAATCTAATGAACTAATGGCTCATACTTATAGCCATTTATATGATTTACCCACCACGGGCTTACGTTTCTTTACGGTTTATGGCCCCTGGGGTCGCCCAGATATGGCGCCTTTCTTATTCACTGATGCCATCCTTAATGACCGTGAAATTAAAGTGTTTAACCACGGGAAAATGAAGCGTGACTTCACCTATATCGATGACATTGTTGAAGGCATTGTGCGCATTCAAGATGTGGTGCCACAGCGCAATCCTGAAAATCCCAATACCTCACCATCATCAAGTAAAGCACCCTATAAAGTGTTTAATATTGGTAATAACGAACCGATTGCCTTAATGAGCTTTATTGAAGCGATCGAGAAAGCGGCAGGTAAAGAAGCTAAAAAGAACTATATGCCAATGCAAGCGGGTGATGTACCTGCGACCTTTGCTGATATTGATAGTTTACAAAATGAGGTCGGATTCAAACCAGCTACCAATATTGCATATGGCATGCAGCAGTTTGTTGATTGGTACCGCATCTATAAAGAGAGAGAATAGCAAAATGAAGTGTATTTTTATAGGAGGGGCAGACCGCAGCGGCACGACATTACTCGCTTCATTATTATCGTGTATTGAGGGAAGTGTTGTAACACCTGAGTCGCTATTTAAAACAGAAATAACATTTGAAGAACCAATTAACACCATTGAATACAGCAAAAAATTAAATTTAAACCCAAATTTTAAGCGTTGGAATGTTGACTTAAGTAATTTAAACAATATAAAACACAAAGATTATAAGGAGTACTATTCTAATCTTTTATGCCAATACAAGCCTGATAAGAAAATAAGATATTGGATTGATCACATCCCCAATAATTTAAGATATTCCAGACAACTAAATGATGTTTTTGATGACTGCTTTTTCATACATATCGTGAGAGACGGGCGTGCCGTAGCAAACTCTCAAATTTCATTGGAGTGGGGGGCAAATACATTCCTAGCAGCCGCAAAAGATTGGATGAATAAATTATTGTACGGTGCCGTTACAGAGAACTTGTTTCCCACTAGAACAATTTCTATAAGATATGAAGATCTACTCGATGACCAATCACCGACAATCAAAAGTATATTGGATTTTATAGGTATTAAGGAAACGAATGAGACAAAATCCATCGACTCTTCATTTTTACCAGAATTCACAAAAAGTCAACACTCTCTTGTTGGGAAAGGGCCAGATAGAAGCAGAAGCATGGACTGGAAGTCGAAATTGTCTACTCAAAATATAGCCGACTATCAATATTATGCTGGAGATATACTCATGCAAATGGGTTATGAACTAGTTGACACGAAAAATACTAAAGTCACTAAAAGCCATTTAGTTAGAGAAACCTTCAAAGAGTTATGGTTTAAAAAAGTGATTAATCCTTCTCGATACATTAGAAATAGAAGATAGATTAATAATGTCGCTTAACAAAAAAATTATCAACGGATCGATTTGGGGGATGATAGGTAGCGCTAGTTACCAGTTATCCGGCTTAATTATTTTTATTATTATCTCTCGGATATTATCGCCTGTTGATTTCGGTACGGCTGCATTGGCTATCGTGTTTGTTGAACTGACTAATACATTGGTTCGTTATGGGCTTATTCAAGTGATTATTCGAAGTACAAAAAACAATACTGATAATATTGAAAACAATGTTTTTATGACAACGTTAATTTTAGGGATTATTACTAGCTTATTATTCATAGTGACCGCTCCATATTTAGAATCTATATTTGACGCCCCTGGGCTTGCCATATCCTTGCAGATTTTATCACTTGTGCCAATTATGCAGGCATTAACAACCATTCCAGAAGCATTGTTGAGGAAAGAGTTTAAGTTTAAGTTATTGGCGATTAGATTGTTAGGCTCTTCGAACATTGCGGGAATAATTGCAATATATCTTGCATACAGCGATTTAGGGTTTTATAGCCTTATTATTCAAAAAATATTATCAGTA
>OOGD01000271.1_pt1 | contig 11041 bp, 8 predicted proteins | sample 1670381 | NCBI WGS metagenome assembly OOGD01 (sample SAMEA98146918, study PRJEB22522) | marine metagenome | biome: marine biome; feature: marine water body; material: sea ice | place: Arctic Ocean | collected 14-Sep-2015 | depth 1.3 m | reverse complement strand
ATGCTAATGTCAGCCCGGTTATTAGCAACAGGATCGAATTTAAAGCGAAGATCGACAAAATCGAGTAGTTCTCGGACTAATACTGAAGGCATGCATTCGCCGTTATCTTTTAGGCTGCGACCACAGTAGCTGAGGTAAAGCGCCTTTCGAGTACATAGTAGAGTTTCCAGCATGAGGTAGCGATCTTCGTCACCTTTTAGCGGGTCACCCGGTTTCCAGCTATTGTTCATAAGATCGAAATCAACACGACTGTCGCGACGAGGAAAATCACCGTCATTCATACCGAGTAAACAGATTATTTCGAACGGTAGGCAGCGCATGGGGCGCATGCCACAAAAAGTGATGCCGCCTGAAAATAATCTGCCTGGCTTTTCCTGTGAGGCTAACTGCTGTTCCATCCAAAAGCTCACCAGTTCAGGGGACATGTCCATTTCGCTGTTAGTGCCGAGCTCGGAAATCACATCACGAATGTGTTGCAGTTGCCCATCACCGCCACTCAGTTCAAGGAAAAAATCATCGAGCAAAGACAGTAGTGACGTTTGCCATTCATGTGAGCTTTGTGGTCGGGTTAATCGTCTTCGCCACTGTTGCAGGTATTCAAACAAATGCCAAAACTTACCGATATGCAATGCACGTTCACCCTGCACTTGCGACAGTGCAGCGATACCATGCCAGTAGACATCGCCTGTCATTGCGTATCCGGCAAACAATCGTTGCTTTGCCTGCTGCCAGGTATTTTCGATGGTCGGTGGTAATCCCAATTTTTGCTTGTGTTGGGCATCGATAGCCCAACGAATTTGAGCATCATCAAGCAATCGACGAATGCTATGTAATGCCTGTTCGTCTAGATCAAAGCGATTTTTTACCTCGTCAATGTCCAATAACGATAAAACCTCAGACAATGAAAACCGGCTCTGTGGTAATTTTAGTAATTGTAAAAAAGTCAGAATTAATGGGTGTTCATCGGCTAACGTAATATCGGATATATTCCACGCTAGATTTGGTTGGGTCTTGTTGTCACTGATTTGGAACACTGCTTCGATATAAGGTGCATAGAGACTAATGTCGGGCACCATTACTAATATATCTTCTAGTTTTAAAGCCGTATCTTTTTGTAGCAGCTTGAGAAGTTCATCGTGTAATACTTGGCACTCTCGCATCGGACTATGACAGATATGCACCGAGAGTGAATCATCCGCAAGCATAGTTACAGGCGTCTCATCAAGATCGAAAATGCTTTGCTGAACTGATTGCAATAGCGTCGAACAATCGGGTGATTCATAGACATCCGCTTCATTTGTGATCAGGCCATTATTATCGAGTAACAAGTCCTGCATAGTTTGGCCCTGTCGGCCCCATGAAGTCAGTAACTCGTTGCCTGCCTCGAAGTATTGCGCTTTTTGAGGTTGTAACAGACGCATCTGTAACTGCGACTTTTGATTTTTCAAGTCCGCCCAATATTGATCTGTTGGACTGTGCAGATAAAGCGTCACCGTGGTGTGCTCGGCGAGCGCATGGATTAAATCGATAAACCGGGGTGGTAGGCTCGATACTGCGAACAGACTAACCCGTTCAGGAAGACGGGCCTTGTCACCATTGCCGCGCAAGGCAAGCAGTAGTTGATCGAGTACTAAACTACGGTAGTGCTTAGTGTGATTCTCGATCAAAACCCGCCATAACGATGCCTGCCAATGATTTTCCGAACCACTGGACCAGAGTCGAATCATTTCAGGGCGGTAATGCTGGTAACGGTCAAAAACGTCGGCAATACGAGTCGATAGCTGCCAGCGTTTGACGCCAGAAGTATCTTGTTGGAGATAGTGGGCAATGAATTCAAATTCGGTGTTGTTGACTAACTCAGGCAAGCTCTGGAAAATTATCCAGCTCATCGCGTCGCGTGATAAGGGGTCAATCTTCGGTGTATCTTCGAGAATCGAGGTGGCCAATTGCCAAATCCATGCACTCGGCAAAGGGTATTCAATATTGGCTGCTATTCCCTGTTGCTGAGCGATTTTTAAATTAAGCCAGCGCGCCATTGCGAAAGTGGGAACAATAATAACGTCAGGATCAAACGGATTGCTCAACATTTGCACGCGTAGTAGATGACACAGGCTTTCTTGGAGTATTTCTACACGATTAGAGCTAACAATGGATAAAGCCATGCCTGACGGTGCTCCTGATCTGAGGTTAATGGACTAGCGACCGAAGATTATAAACGGGTTTGAGCTCACAGCATGAGCCAGTAAAAAAAACATTTTCATCGCGAATAAAATTCACCTATAGCGAGATTTTTACCCCTAGGCAGCCTGTAAGTATAACCAAAATGATAATTTTTTTGTCGGCTATCATCGTTAGCCAACTCTTTCACGCAGCAACAACGTTATTTGCGTAATTAGTGCACATTTGACTGAGTCATTTATGGATGATTCGAAAGGTTTCATTTATGATGTGATCATATATATTGAAAATACTTGTATTAATTTATGTTTGGTTTCTTACCAATGACTTCATGAATAAAGTTCCCACGAATGGCACGCGATTAATCATCGACGAAACCGACAATATCTATTACTACGGTTATTGGATACGTTATTATGAGCCATTGTCCGATACCTTAAGCAATCGAAAATTACTCATCGATAGTTTGACTCGCCGTGCATTTCATCATACTGAGGCGGGTATATGTACACCTGGCAAAAGTCTCGATCAGGCCAGAAAGGCTTATGAATTAGAAACTGACCCTGCTCGCAAGCGAGTGAATGCGGCTATGCTGGCAGGCTCACTGTTTCATAGAGCAACAGATTTGTTTACCTCCATCGTTGATTTAGGTGAGCTCGGTGTACAAGTAAGTCGAGATAATGAATTGATGCGGCAATGTAGCGCGCGCTTCCAAGAGGCACTCGTATTAGGCAAACAGGTTAAACACTATTCTGGTTGTGAAGGAATTGATGAAATTTGGGGTGAGCCTTTTAAAGCCTTCACAATGACACCCGCTGATTTTTATGAATCACGATTTATTAAGATAGCGCAGAGCAAGCATGATATCGACATGATTCGAGACCGTATGATAGCCACTTTTAGTGCGCATGAGCTATTTTCTGCTTGCGAACCTATTATTCGAGAATATGCCGATGCATCAAAACAAGTGGCAGAAACAATGAAGAAAGATGTCATATTTTTCCGGATCTGGCCAAATTTTGTAGCGCTTGCAGAAGCATTGGATGTTTTTGAGCCCAAACTGCCAGATCATGCGGATCAATTATTGCAGATGCATACAGGAAAGGGCAAGGCTCTCCTACGGGAAGGAATACGCCTGCTAGACTACATCGCCAATGCCCGCGTTCCGATGCCGCTTGGGACTAAAAACTACATCGATAAATGTGAACAATATCGACCACTCTAAGGTCTATAATCAAATCAAAAAGTGGGAATAAAAAGACGCTGGGATTTTAAGATTTCGACAGGCAAGTTTTGATGGTCGGTCGTAAGTACGAACCCAAACAAGGCCAACAGCTACCTGAATCTAAAAGACTGCCACCGAATGCCGATAAAGCACCCGATGGCAAGATTAAACTAGTTTACTTTAAAACAGGCAATGAGAACTCCGCATCAAGGCCCTTATCCTGCCAACGAGCCGTGACCGTTTTAACTTTGGTATAAAAACGTAAGCCTTCCATACCATATTGATTATGGTCACCAAAAGCAGATGACTTCCAACCACCGAAGCTAAAGAACGCCATTGGCACAGGGATTGGTACATTAATACCAACCATACCAACTTCGACGTTGTCCGCATAAGTTCTAGCCGCAGAACCACTTTTAGTAAAGATAGAAGTACCGTTACCATACGGATGATCACTGGCCAGTGACATGCCTTCATCGAATGAGCCGACGCGCATGATCTGTAACACAGGGCCAAAAATTTCTTCTTGATAAGAAGTCATATCAGACTTAACTTGGTCAATTAGAGAACCGCCAAGGAAGTAACCATTCTCACTGCCTTCGCAAACGAAACCACGACCGTCAACCACCAGAGTCGATCCTTCGTCTTCAGCCATTTGAATGTAGTTCATTACTTTTTCACGGTGCTCTTTGGTAATTAACGCACCCATTTCAAGACCTGTTTCAGTGCTTGGGCCGATACGCAATGCTTCGACACGTGGCTTTAGAATCGCAATTAATTTGTCTGCCACTTCATCACCGACACAAACGCCAACCGAAATAGCCATGCAACGCTCGCCTGCCGAACCATAAGCCGCACCCATTAGTGCATTGGCCACATCTTCTAGATCTGCATCCGGCATGATCAGCATGTGGTTCTTTGCGCCACCCATCGCCTGACAGCGTTTGCCGTTGGCAGTCGCCGTCTCGTAAACATATTGAGCAATTGGCGTCGAACCAACAAAGCTAACCGCTTTGATGCGATCATCATTCAACAACGTGTCAACGGCTTCTTTATCGCCATTCACGATATTGAATACACCAGCTGGGCCACCTGCTTCATGGAATAATTCGGCAATTCGCAATGGGCAAGACGGGTCTTTCTCGGAAGGTTTCATAACAACCGTGTTGCCCGTAACCAAAGCCATGCCAGCCATCCATAATGGAATCATTGCTGGAAAGTTAAACGGCGTAATACCCGCCACAACACCTAACGGCTTACGCATAGAGTAGATATCAATGCCGTTAGCCACATTGTCTGAAAACTCACCCTTTTGGGCATGCGGTGCACCACAGGCAAATTCAGCTACTTCAATACCGCGTAACACTGAGCCCATGGCATCTTCAATAACCTTACCGTGTTCTTTACAAACCAATTCACCCAACTCATGCTGGTGCTTGTAAAGCAAATGCACGAATTTTGTCATAATGCGCGAACGACCTAAAACAGACATCCCAGACCAGGCTGGAAAAGCGGCCTGTGCTACTGCAATAGCAGACTCGACTTCAGACTTAGAAGCCAATGGCACTTCGGCAGACTTAGCACCGAGGCTAGGGTTGAATATATCACCCATCCGTCCGCCACTAGTACCGGCGACTTTCTCGCCATTGATAAAATGATAAAGTTCGTAAAGATCAGGTGTTGCTTGGCTCATGGTGGATCTCCAATAAAATTATTATGAGTGGATTGTACTGGGATACAGTATAGGCCTGATATTTATGCCTATCTATAAGGTATAATCCAGATTCATTCTGCAAAAATACACAGAGAAACTCATGTACGACTGGAATGACCTCCGTTATTTCCTCGAATTATCGCGCCAGGGCAAGCTCGTGAAAGCAGCGCTACGCTTACAGGTAGACCACACCACGGTCAGTCGCCGAATTGCCTCGTTAGAAAAACAGCTACAAGCTCGTCTATTTGACAAGTCACCGACCGGTTACCAATTAACCGACGCGGGTATGCGCTTGTTGCCGATGGCGGAAAAAATCGAATCGCAATCCAATCATTTGTATCAGGCACTGTCTGGTAAAGATGCACGGCTGAGTGGCACCGTGCGAATATCAACATCAGAGGGCATTGGCGCGCAGGTCATTGCGCGCCATATTGGCGAATTTCGAGCAGAGCATCCCGATATTGAAATTGAACTCATGGCTGACACGCGCCGCACCAGCCTGTCAAAACGCGAGGCCGATATTGCGATTACGTTTTCAAGACCCGAGAGTGGCCGGTTAAAAGGTTGGAAGTTGTGTGATTATCGACTCAAGTTGTATGGATCGTGTGACTATCTCGCTAATCACTCTAAAATTGTCACCACAGACGATCTAGCGCAACATGAATTTGTTAGCTACATCGACGACTTGATCGAAATGCCCGAACTACGTTATTTCGAAGGTACCTTCAAAAATCCTCATGTGGTTTTTCGCAGTACCAATTTAAACGCTCAGTACAATGCCATTCGCAGTGGTGTCGGGCTTGGATTAGTGCATTGTTTTATGGCCGCGAATGACCCGCAGATGATGGCAGTATTGCCAGATCAAATATTAGTGCAGCGCAGTTTCTGGTTGATGGTTCATGAGGATTTGCGGGATGTTGCAAGAGTAGATGCGGTTTGTCGGTTTATTACTCGGCTACTGCGAGATAATGAATCATTAATGATGGGGTAAGGCTAGATATGATGCGTCATTATTTTTAAAAAACCCAGCTAACCCCCCTCCCTAACCTTGCCTCTCTGTGGCAACCTGTGACCGATGATTTCTGGGTGAGCTTCCAAAATACTTTCGGTAACAAGCGGTAAAGTAAGATTGCGTCTCAAACCCGGTAGCAATCGAAATATCAATAACACTACGGTTAGTATTCAACAACAATTGTTTGGCATGCAACAACCGAAGTGATAGATAGTACTGGCTTGGTGTCACACCTCGATATTTATGAAACAGCCGTTCTATCTGGCGTAGCGAGACATTGCACTGCCCAGCGATCTCAGGCAGTGACAACAGCGTCTCAATATTAGACTCCATCAAGTTAATAACATCAATTAGCTTAGGCGCACTCATCGCCAAATCAATTCGATCGGCCATTTGCTGGGAGTCAATATCGGTACGGATTCTGTCATGCTGAAACTGTTGTGATATTTCCTGAGCCAATACTCGCCCATGTTGGTTTTCGATGAGCTTTAACATCATATCGAGCGCTGCTGTGCCGCCAGAGCAGGTGAAGCGCTTGTTGTTGATCTCGTATAGGGTAAATGTCACGTCCAGATGAGGGTATATTTCCTTGAATACGGGAATGTTTTCCCAGTGAATGGTGCAGCGACAATTGTCTAACAGCGATGCTTTTGCCAGCAGAAAGCTACCTGAACTAATACTGCCAAGGTTGACGCCCTGTTTGTCGAATTTTTTTAGTAACCTGAGCACTTTAGGGTCATCGAAATGTTGCGCCGTATTGGGCGCGCAGATGACGAGAGTTTCCAAGTCATGCGCTTCACTAATGGGTGTGGTCGGCAGCGTGATATTACTGCTTGAGGTCACGGGGTTACTATCAGGAGAAAAGAATTGCCACTCAAACATTGCGGCACCACTTAAGCGATTCGCCGTTCGTAATGAGTCAACAACACAGCTGAAAGGGATCAGTGGGTAACCTTCGACGAGTAAGATTCCTATTTTATCAGTTTTAATAGAAACGGCGATATCTCCTGAAAACTACTATTATTAACGGGTCTGTGCCCAAGCGTATTCTAGCGGGTTGGGATTTTAACAACAACACTAAAGTTATTAGAGTACGCTTCTAAAAATAACGCACTTTAAGCGTGCCGATAGAGTTAAATGGCGCGGTCGAACACCTCGATGTCGTGCCTAGCCTAATCCGTATAAAGGAGTAAGGTGCTATTATAATTGGCATAACCATACAGCCTTTAACGGGAGTTAACTAATGAGTGTATCTGCAAAACCAAAGCGTCGTGGTGGACGTGAAGAAAGACGCGCACGCGGTAATGAAACAGCCCCAAGTAAGCCTTACGTAACGCGTAAAATTCCTTGTTTCGAAGTACTTGATGAAGCTGGCTATCAGTTACTTGAAGAAAACGCCGATACTATTCTAGAAGAGATTGGCATCGAGTTTCGAGATATGCCCGAAGCATTAGAAATTCTCGCCAAAGGCGGTGCTCTAGTTGATGGTGAGCGCGTTCGTTTTCCGCGCGGCCTGTGTCGCTCAATTATTCAGGCATCTGCGCCGGCTGAATATACCCATCATTCTCGTAACCCAGAGAAAAATGTTCAAATTGGTGGAAAAAACACGGTATTTGTACCGGCCTACGGCAGCCCGTTTGTTTTCGATCTAGATAAAGGCCGTCGTTACGCAACATTAGAAGACTTCCACAATTTCGTCAAACTGGCTTATTCATCGCCTAGTTTGCATTTATCGGGTGGTACGATTTGTGAACCTGTCGATGTGCCGGTCAACAAGCGTCACCTTGACATGTTATACGCCCATATAAAATATTCAGACAAGCCCTTCATGGGTTCGGTCACGGCACCTGAGCGCGCGCAAGATACGGTCGATATGATCAAAATTATTGCTGGTGATAACTTCATCAACCCAGAAACAGGTCGTCCTCGCACCTATGCAACAAGTCTGATCAATGCCAACTCCCCCATGACTTTTGACGACACCATGCTTGGTGCTGCTAAAGTCTATGCTGAAAATAATCAAGCCTGCATCATTACCCCATTTATTCTGGCGGGTGCGATGTCTCCAGTAACGGTTGCTGGCACTGCGGCTCAGTCGCTAGCCGAAGCCATGGCGGGCATGACGTTTGTGCAGTTGGTCAACCCAGGTGCACCGGTAGTATTTGGTAGTTTCGCCAGTTCAATGTCAATGCAATCAGGCGCACCAACATTTGGTACACCTGAACCTGCATTAGTGCTCTACATAATGGCTGGATTGGCCCGTAGACTGGGCGTGCCATTTCGTTCTGGCGGTGGTTTATGTGGTTCTAAATTACCTGACGCACAAGCCGCTTCAGAAGCGCTCAGTACTTTAATGCCAGCCGTTATGGCCGGTGTTAACTTTGTATTGCATACCGCAGGGTGGATGGAAGGCGGTCTTGCCATGGGCTATGAAAAATTCATGATGGATGTCGATCAAGCGGCGATGATGGAAATTGTCATGGGTGGTGTTGATCTGTCCGAAAACGGTCAGGCAATGGATGCCATTCGTGAAGTCGGCCCGGGCGTCCACTTCCTCGGTTGCGCCCATACCCAGGCCAACTTTAAATCGGCTTTCTACCGATCACCCCTTACCGATAACAATAGTTTCGAGCAATGGGAATCAGAAGGTAGTCTCGATCATGCACAAAGAGCCAACATTCGTTGGAAGAAAGTACTAGAGGAATATCAGCCGCCTCATCTAGACCCATTAATCGACGAGTCGTTACTTGAATTCATAAAGCAACGCAAAGATTCGATGCCAGACGCGGCCTATTAGGCTACTGTTGAATGATGCTGGTTGTATTCAACCAGCGTGAACAATCAGGGCTTAAGTCAGCCCCCATAACTTTACTTTCCTTTTTATAGTGACTCGAAATGCCGTTGGGGTGTTTCGAGCCACCATTTGTATTCTTGCGAATAAATAATTCGTGCAATAAAGCAATATTGAGATTAGTATTTTATCATACGCTGTAATCTTGAAAATCGGCGTCTTTTATTCTAATGCCTTGTTATTGTTGCTTATGAGTACTGACCACGTCGATCGATTACCAGAGCACTTCGGCTTCTTACTGGTTCCAAGCTTTTCATTAATCGCTTTCTCGTCAGTGATTGAAGCATTGCGTATGGCCAACCAATCGGCAGAAAAAATACTCTACCAATGGACGGTTTACACCCTAGACGGTGGCACCATAAAAGCCAGCAACGGAGTAGAAATCAGACCAGATTGCAGCATTGATGACATTCATAATCTATCCACCTTCTTTGTCTGTGGTGGTATAGAAATAGCAGATCAATGGTCCAAACCAATGCAAGTTGCATTGCGAAAGATAACAACCCAACGCAATCTCATTATCGGTGCTATTTGTACCGGTAGTTACCTTCTCGCCAAAGCGGGATTACTCAATGGCTATAAATCGACCATCCATTGGGAGAATATCGCGAGTATGCGCGAAGAATTCCCAAACGCTCAATTTACCGATGATCTCTACCAGATAGACCGCGATCGTATTACCTGCGCTGGTGGGCTAGCCGCACTCGATATGATGCTTAATCTCATTGGTAAGAAGCACGGCACTAAATTAACCACCATGATATCAGAGCTTGCGCTCTGTGAGCGAATCCGAAATGCCGACGACCGGCAGCGAATTCCCCTACAACTGCATCTAGGGTCAAATCAGCCCAAGCTAACTGAAGCCGTCACCTTGATGGAAGCCAATTTGGAAGAGCCCATCAGCCTTGATGAGTTATCCGGTTATGTAGGAATCTCCAGGCGGCAATTAGAGCGTCTTTTTCAAAAGCATTTAAGCTGTGTGCCGACTCGTTATTATCTAAACTTGCGTCTAAAAAGGGCGCGACTGTTGTTATTGCAGACAAGTAAGTCGATTGTTGATATCGCCCTTGCTTGTGGGTTTATATCGGCACCTCATTTTAGTAAGTGTTATCGCGATATGTTTGGTATTCCGCCGAGGGATGAGCGGCGGAAGTAGGTTTTTTGCGTATCAAGCTAGGAATAGAGGGTTTCTGATACAGTTGGTGCTTTGTGGGTGTTCTTCCAAGTTACTGTTGTGACTCGAAAGGACTAATGGCATAGCTAAAAAGGAGTATTTTCCAATTTGGGAATGAGCCTGAAGCATGGGCAATCTAAATTGATTTAAGCTCTTAAATCATGTCGTTTATGCAATTGATTAAAGAGTGCATCTCGTACTGCATTTAATTGTTCAGCGTCTTCATTATCATTCATTTTTTGCTGAATGCATTGAGTTGTTCCAGGGTAGTTAAGAGTTGTCATGCAAATTAGCGCTCACCATATTACTTCACTAGAGCCATATTTATGACACCATCAAAAATAATAATTAACAGGATCACAATTATGAAGCTGGACTCGCACTTACTTAAACGTACCAATCTCCTCATTCTACTGACCAGCTTGTTTTTGATGGCTTGTAGTGGCGGTGGCGGCACGCCTACGGCAACGGATATTACGGCCGAGGCCACAGAAGCCCCTAACGGTAGCATTACCCCGTTCAGTTTTTTAATCGCCACCCCGGGCGACAGGGCTTTTTTTACAGTGACGCCTAACCCCAATTTTCAGATCGGCAGTGTTGTGGGGTGCAGCGGCGAGCTCGTCGGCAATACCTACACCACGGGGCCGCTCTCGGCCAGTTGCACGGTAACAACCAGTTTTACAAAAATCACGGTCCTGCCTGCTGATGCGGCCACACCCATTCTATCGTATGTGCAAACCAAACTGTTCCAGTTCACCTGGACCGATGTGGCCGATGCTACCTTTTATCGGCTGATGGAACAGGCTAAGACCGGGGATGGTTTTACCCAGGTGGGACCGGATATCGCAGCGGGCGTACAAGCCTTTGATCATATCGTGACGTTATAC
>OOGD01000270.1_pt1 | contig 11052 bp, 11 predicted proteins | sample 1670381 | NCBI WGS metagenome assembly OOGD01 (sample SAMEA98146918, study PRJEB22522) | marine metagenome | biome: marine biome; feature: marine water body; material: sea ice | place: Arctic Ocean | collected 14-Sep-2015 | depth 1.3 m | reverse complement strand
CCCAGTAATAAATGGGTGTTTCGAAACTACTCACAATTGATGAGCCCAACTTAATAACATTGCGTTTGCTGGTTCCGTCAATAGATGCTTCGATTAGACTAATTTTTCTACAATGCTCTAAAGTAGTTAATCATCGACAACACGATTTTATTAATTTCTGATCGGTCAGATAGAGCATGAGCTGTAACCGGCAATATTGACAAGGCCAATTTATGACGTCCTGTTGGTGGCCTCCAGAATCGTTTTGTATAACAATGCTTTATCCAAAGGCTTTGTTATAAATCCGGTCATGCCTGCTTCGAAACATTTGACTTTTTCCTCCTCAAAAGAATGTGCGGTGACAGCCAAAATTGGAATGCTAGCATCTATCTTGCGAATTTCACGGCTGGCTTGATAACCATCCATGTTTGGCATTTGACAATCCATCAATATTAGTTCGAAATTAAAGCCTGCCTTAAATAGCGCCACTACGATTAATCCATCGGCTGCGATTGTTACTTTGGCACCGGCTTGTTCTAAAAACACGGTGATTATTTTCTGATTAAGGGGGTTGTCTTCGGCAACCAAAATATTACAACCTTGTAACGGTAAGTGTTTTTGTAATAACGTTTTTGGATCAATGGTGAATTTGGGAGCCTCATCAACGGGGATTTCAAACCAGAAGCAACTGCCAGTATCATGTTTATTTTTATCAAGTGCGTATAGGCCTATCTCCCCAGACATCTTTTCTATCAGCTGTTTGCTTATGGTCAGTCCAAGACCGGTGCCACCAAACTCCCGGGTAGTTGAGTTGTCAGCTTGTTGAAAAGGGATAAATATTTTCTTAGCATTGTTTGAGGAAATGCCAATACCACTATCAATACATTTGAATGACAATCTTCCATTTTGTGGCTTGAAATTTAACTCTACTTTGACTGTTCCGCATTCGGTGAATTTGATTGCGTTCGAAACCAAATTGGTGATTACCTGAGATATTCGTTGTTGATCCAGCAATATTATATCGGGCACGTCCGTATTAATAGAGTGTTCAAGTGTGAGACGTTTAGCTTTGGCTAAATGTGTTAATGGCCCCAATATTTCGGGCAAGAGCTGTTTCATCTTCACCGGGGCATATACCAGTTTGTCGCCACCATACTCAAGTTTAGTGAAGTCAAGCAAATCATTGATGCTAGCCAGTAACATGCGTGAACTGTAATTCACATCGTTAAGGTAGTTACGTGTTTCATCATCAAAGTTACGTTGTTCGAATATTTGTAGAACGCCCAAAATACAATTGAGTGGCGTGCGGATTTCGTGGCTGACTTTTGCAAGGAAGGTCGATTTGGCCTGAGTTGACTGTTGGGCAAGAATTACCAATTTTTTGTTACGTTTTAGCTCGGTCAAGAATAATACAGTATAGCCAACCGCCAATACTGAAATGACGACTAAAAGAATAATGACTTGAGTGAAAAAGCGCTGTAATTCCTCTCTCTCGAGCCGTTCAATATTAGTCACCATGTGAAATTGGTTTTGTACGGTAGAAAAAATTTCGGGGTAAAATATCAATAGTTGTTGGTTTAATACGATTGCTTTGTCCTGATTTAGATCGTAAAAACTATCTTCCTGTTGAGCTAGGAATGCCTTAAGTTTTTCAGTAGATGACATTAAGGGATGATTGATCTCTATAGCGTCCGTTGTTTGGCTGTTGACTCCTTCAAGAATAATATTTGCACGACTCCACAAAACCTCAAATCGGATGATTACCTCATCCGCGTTACCCTCTGCAGGCCGGTAAATGTAGGTGGATAAAGAATTTTGAAGCCTGAGCATTTCGCGCTCGAGTCGGCTTGCAGCCCACCATCGCTCAGTCACAAAACTATCTTTAACGTCGATCACATGTTGTCTCAAAGAATTGATCCCGACCATCGTAGTGATGATAAAAATAGTGGCGATTAATCCTAGACCGATTATGCGCCAAGACTTAACCATCAGATTCTTCAATCAATTTTAACTGCCAAATAGAGCGGTTGTGATAGGTGTCAATTTCTAGTTCTTCGTTTTCACCAAAGGGATAAAGAACCCATAATGGCCCCTTATCGCGTATTTTCATTGGTTTACCATCAGCGAGGTAAGCAATAAATGCGCCCTTTTTAGCATCAACAATGGGGACTTTGATGGAGTAGTCATTGATAGCGGTCATCTTTAACCATTCACTCGTAATATCGTACTTTTTAATTATAGTTGAAAGCTTTACACCAGTATAAGTCACTGTCTTATTGACCCAAACATTATTCATAGAGTGTTCTACAGGCGTGAATTTGAGTATATCCTGATAGCTTAAGTCGATCACTCTATCCCCTAGTTCAAGGGTTAAAATGGTTTTGTCAGCAGCCCAGGAAAAGCTATAAAAAAAGAGTAAAGCAATAATAGTTATTTGACGCATAACACATAGTCCTATTGAGGTATTATTTTAGTATAGGTATGTTAGGGGCCTTTATCTTGTTTTTATACAGAGCAGCATGGAAAATTATGCGTTGGTGCTTAACTGAACCGAATTGAACCTGTAATAAAGGGATGTTGACAATGTCATATAAGTTATCTAATTACCCTAGGGCTCAGCTAATGATTTTGCGGCTCAATATAATTGAGGAATCAATTAGCTGAATTATTTTGCTTTGCTCGACTGAAGACTAATTAGGTATTTCAGGATGACCCAAAATCTATAAAGGCGGGCTCATAGTTTGTTAAGGCATGCCTGAGATCAGCGGGCTCAATCAAGGGAGAGAGGGCTCGTGCTAAAACATTGCAATTCCAAAGGCCTATTGTGGGTTGTTGTCCAAATGCATAACGACCTTTTCTGTCACTCAAGCTAGCAATAAAGTTGTCATCAAAATCTTTAGTGAATGTGGATTCACCCAAGTCTAAAGTCACACCAAGAATAGACTGATTGTCTGTATTCATCATACCGTGAACAAAGCCAATCTGTTGCCAATGTGCGACTAGCTGAGCTGTTTTAACCACTACGTCTTGAAAAAACTGTTTATAGTTATTACTGTCATCATTGTTATTGCCCAGGCAATGAGGGAAATAGTGCTGTATCACATAGTCAGTCAAAACTTTAAGTGCTTTGACATCTTTCTTAAAGTAATACCTTTCAAACGTTCCAAAACGGATATGACTAGGCATTACTCGGGTGAGTATTGAGACAGGCTCAAATCCATTGCGATAAACTTGTTCACTACCTTTAATAATGCAAAGGCAGCGCGCGGTAGGTACACCTAAAACCGCTAAGCGTTCACTAATATCGAACTCATGTTGGCACTCAGTCAAACCTGCTCGCCCGTCAGAAACAAAAGTGAAGGGGGTTTTACCAGCACCTTTAAGGGAGATTTCCCAATGGTCATTCTGGGTTCCAGCTGTGCCCAATAGTAGAGTTCTACCATCACCTAAAAATGGATTGAATTTTCCAAATTGATGACCTGCATAAGCCTGAGCCGCTGGCGTTGAATTTTGAGGTGAAGCATTACCGCTAAAAATGTCGAGGAATGGTTGTGTGCTGCACACAGAGGGTGAAAGCCCCAATATTTCTGACACAGTAGGGCTTTGTATTACTAAGTTGGGTTTACTAATGCCTAGTGGCAATACAGGGATAGAAAAATCATCACCTAGCTGACGAAACTGACTTTCGAAGATGAATCCATCGAGTGATTGTGGTTTCATTGCTATTGGCTAAGCCATCAATAATAGAGGCAGACTAGAGTTTTCTCTAGTCTGCCTATGAGTGCTAGAAGAATCCCAGTGGGTTGATATCGTAACTAACCAGTAAGTTTTTAGTTTGCTGATACTGCTCTAGTGCAGTTTTGTAGGTATAACGACCCATGCCCGACTTTTTATAACCACCAAATGCGGCATGTGCTGGATACAAATGATAACAGTTAGTCCAAACGCGACCAGCTTGAATACCTCGGCCCATGCGATAAGACCGATTCATATCTCGAGTCCATACGCCTGCGCCTAATCCAAAGTCAGTATCATTGGCAATTGTTAAAGCTTCTTCTTCCGATTTGAAAGTAGTGACTGAGACAACGGGGCCAAAAATTTCTTCTTGGAATACGCGCATATTATTTTTGCCTTTTAATAACGTTGGTTCAATGTAATAACCTTCGTCATAGTCATCTCCTATTGCAGCGACATTGCCGCCTGCAATGACTTCTGCACCTTCATCAATACCAATTTTAATATAGTCCAATATTCTTTTGAACTGCTCTTCAGAAACCTGAGCACCTACCATGACTTCGGTGTCTAGTGGGTTGCCTCGTTTAATTTGGCCCGCTCTGTCAATGACCATCTTAATGAACTTTTCATAGATTGACTCTTCAATCAATAATCGTGAAGGACAAGTACAAACTTCACCTTGATTAAAAAATGCGAGCACAGCGCCTTCGACTGCTTTACTGATGAAAGCATCTTCCTGATCGAGTACATCGGCAAAGAATATGTTGGGAGATTTTCCACCTAATTCGACAGAGGAGGGAATCAGATTTTCAGCCGCACATTTCAATATGTGTTCGCCGACAGGCGTCGAGCCAGTGAAAGCAATTTTTGCAATTCTCTTACTTGTTGCAAGTGCGTGACCGGCTTCTTCACCATAGCCATTAACAACATTTAATACGCCTGCGGGTAACAAGTCACCCACCAGTTCCATTAACATCAAAATAGAAGCAGGTGTTTGTTCTGCGGGCTTTAATATGACGCAATTTCCTGCTGCAAGGGCGGGTGCCAAATTCCAAATAGCCATCAACAGAGGGAAGTTCCAAGGAATAATTTGGCCTACAACGCCAAGAGGCTCATGTATGTGATAGGCGACCGTATTGTTGTCTAATTCACTAATTCCACCTTCCTGTGCCCGTAAACAACCCGCATAGTAACGAAAATGATCGATACATAGCGGTAAATCGGCGTTTAATGTCTCTCTTACAGCTTTGCCGTTATCCCATGTTTCTGCCACGGCCAAAGCTTCCAGATTTGCCTCCATGCGATCTGCCATTTTCAACATGATATTTGACCTTTCAGTCACCGATGTTTTACCCCAAGCATCTTTTGCTGCATGAGCCGCGTCTAGGGCCTTTTCAATATCTTCTGCCGTAGAGCGTGGTATTTTACAAAACGGCTTACCATTGACGGGCGAAATATTGTCAAAATAATTCCCCTTAACGGGTGCAACCCAAGCTCCACCGATAAAATTGTCATAGCTAGCTTTAAAAGAGACGACTGATCCATCTGTATTTGGATTTTTGTATTGCATAATTTCCACCTTTGACAATTATTGTTACGATTAAACTCATGACAAAATTAATAGACGATTAATCTGTGACACACACTATATAGATTTCTGATGCATACTATATAGTTAAGGCTAGTTTAAAGTAGAAATAGATGAATTGCCTACTGGTTTTGTTACCGGTACCGTCGCCAAGCCAGCTTGAATGTTGTTATTATTAATATCTGGTCTGTTTAAGCAAAAGGGATGATGTCTTTTACCCGTCACATCGAATTTTGAGGAAGCGTTTGTATTAAAGTAAGCCATTATCCTGTTTTCCTGAAAAGGCGATGATCTTTAAACCGAATGTTTCCATTTCTCGAGCGTTGTTACGCGGAGCGTTACCATCTTTAAATCAAATTTTTACAATACTTAATAATTTAATCTGTGGGCATGACCTTTACCCAACGTTTAACAGTAATATTGGCGACTGTAATTTACTCATGGTCAAAGATTTTGTTGTCCTGATATCAAAGGTATCGATCTGTACGATCGAAATAATTAATGACTGAAAATCTCAGGAGTGGATTAAAGTGTTCTTTCAAAATTGCACGGTATGAGTCGCAACAATCCAATGTCTGAATTTACAGTATCACAATCTAAACCAGTCAACTTAACCTACCTTAATGGTGTGCTTCTAGTTTTAATGGCGGGTGTTTTTTGGTCAACGATGGGACTTGGCATTCGTAATATCGAAGCTGCTAACGTATGGCAAATATTACTCTATAGATCCTTCTCGCTAAGTATATTCCTGTTTACTCTCATCGCTTTCAGGTCTGGCTTTAAGCCGATTAAATCGATTAAAAAAGCGGGTTTTGCTGGCATTATCGGTGGCTGGGGACTGGTGGTTGCGTTTTCGGGTGGCGTTTATTCTATACAAACCACTACGGTCGCAAACGCTATGTTTTTGTTTGCGTCAGCGCCATTTTTTGCGGCGATTTTTGGTTGGTTTATATTGCGCGAATCGGTGCGTAAAAGTACCTGGATAGCAACATCGGTTGCAGCATTGGGAATTGCTGTGATGGTAATCGAAGGGTTTTCGGCTGGGCACATGATCGGTAATATAAGCGCTTTATTATCAGCCTTGGGTTTTGCTATTTTTACCATAGCACTTCGTTGGGGCAAGCTAGAAGACATGCTGCCAGCAGTTTTTCTCGCGGGCATTTTTGCTACAGTGACATCAGCTAGCATCTGTTATTTTGGTGAATTCAACTTTATACTTTCCCTCAATGATGCATCAATCTCATTAGTGATGGGTGTTTTCCAGGTGGGTGCGGGGCTGGCTATCTATACCATGGGGTCTAAAGTTGTCCCTGCTGCTGAACTGACTCTATTGTCACTAACAGAGGTCTTGTTAGGACCATTATGGGTTTGGATTTTTATAGGAGAAACAACTAGTTTCACTACTTTATTTGGTGGCGTTATTTTACTAATGGCAATAGCTGGGAACGCATTAACTGGATTGAAACGAAAGTCAGTTCCAGTTATTTGATAGTTTTTTGTGCAATGGCAGCATACAAATGGCGATGGTTGATAAGGCGGTTGAAGATTCAGCGAATAAAAAAATACGATGTATGCGTGAAGCAGTAACCATAGCGCGTAAGTCGAAAGTGCTGGTCAGGCCGAAGCGTTATCTCATGCTATTATTTACAATTCTTTTAACGTTCATGTGCTGGCTAAAGCCGGGTACCCGTGTAAATGATAGAAGACAGTAGATGCCGAGAACACCAGCATAAAATCTATGGTTATCCGTTAGTAAGGTTTTCCGATATTTTGATCCCAAATTTTACTCACGGCTGATCGTTGTCGAACAACTTTAAATAGTACTGCCAAATTAGGGCATCGTTCCAATAGAGCTCCTGGGGTTTCATGCCAGCCGATCAGCATGAGTAGGTAGGCATCGATGACAGTGTATTGAGTTCCAAGTAGGTAAGGACCGTTGGATTGATTGTCTTGCATGTCTTTCTCAAGCAAATTCCAGTATTTATCGAAGTCGAGGCAAGCTGTTTGTTTGACTAATTCAGAGGCAGTGGGGTCGTTTGCAAAACGATCACTGTAGTTGATGCGTAAGCAGGATTCATAAAGATTGGCCACCGCATAAAACAACCAACGATAAACTCTGGCACGTTCACTAGTGCCCAGCGGTGGTAACAAATTTGCTTCAGGATGGGCGTCCGCAATGTGTAGCACCATCGCAGCAGATTCGGTAATAATCGTTCCATCAGGCAGCACTAGAGCCGGAATTTGACCGCGAGGATTGAGTGCTAAAAAATCAGCTTCAGTTTCTTCATGGGCATCGTAATTCAATAAGACTAGTTCGTAGTCAGCGCCTACTTCTTCCAGGATAACCTGCGGAGCCATTGACCCGGTGTCGGGTGCCCAGTAGAGACGATACATTATTCCGTTTCTCGCTATTTTGAATCAGGTTCAGGCCACTTAAATTCGGATGGGGATTCTTCTTTGCCACGAAACTTAAGCTGCAAGCCATGCAGGAAGTTGCGCAATACCTGATCTTTGCATTCACGATAGTGCTTGTGTCCTGATTTTCGGAAGAAAGCGCTGAGCTCATGCTTACTGAGTTGAAATCCTACCAGTTCGAGAATGGTCAGAATATCTTCAGCCTGCAAGCTAAGAGCAATCTTAAGTTTGACGAAAATAATGTTGTTCCCGAGGCGTTTTTCAGGTTCTGGCTGAACGCCATCCTTCTTGCCGCGCTTTTCGTTTATTAAACCATTCAAAAATATTGCGAGCTGGGTGTCCTTCAGCTTGAGTTGACCTGGATCATCGTCTTTTTTCATCCACGCACTTATATCCGTTCTTGTCGACTCACGTCCACCCAGTGCGAAGATAGTCATCATCTTAGAGTCGTCATAATCGAAGGTGTAGCGGATACGTCTTAAAATGTCGTTATTGGTCAAAGTGATTGCCTGCTAAAAGCGTATGTTTGAATTACTAGGATTGAATAGTGGCGATATAAGTAAATTGTAACCCGTATCCCACTAAACGTTAAATAAAACCCCGCTGTGTGATTATCCCAACTTTGGCGGCCAATGCCCTCATCGAGCATAAAAGTGCAATAACCGCTTTAATCTTTGAATAAGTAGCCGTTATTTGACACTTGGGTTACCTATTAAATTGTTTATTGAAGATCCACGGCAAATGGTATCGTGAAGTTCACTTCTAGTTGCCTCAGTTGCAAAATGCACTGATCAATATTGGTCTGGGTGAAGTTGCGCTTCAGTACTTACTCGATAACTCTGATTGTTCCTATTTGCCAAAGGCCGATGTAGATGACCGAGAAAAGGATATATTCGGATTTAACTTCGCAGATTGATATGGGTTCTTAATAACTTCAAAAATATCGTCGTCAAAATCTGGATTGTTTAGAATTGTTATTTTATCGATGACCTCGAGTTTAAAGCTTATTATTTGGAAATATAAAACATCGCTTTAGATTTTTTAGTGTTAGCAATTCACCCTCCAATTAAAATTAACTTAACGAGACCACGCTATTTTAACCATTCTATACGCTGACTAACTATAAAAGCTTGAGAACACTCGGCAGGCGTTTGCCCTGGAGTAACATATGGTCACGCATTAACTCACTGGCTTTATTGCCTTCACCGGATAGAATTGCCTCGCATATAATCGCGTGTTCTTCTGTTGATTTCGAAAGCCGTTCTCGAATGTCATAAGGTAAAGTGCGATAAGGATTGATATGTAATCCAATATTTCGAAGTTGTTCGATTAGCCAGTGATTATCAGTTGCTGCATGAATTGCTGCATGGAATTCAAGGTTTGCAATACTATACTTAACTTTGTCATTAGATTTAGCCACTGAACTACATATTTCTAGTCTATTTTTAATTGCCTGTGCATGTTCCTCCGTCAGTGAGGATGCCGCGAGTCGGCAGGCCATGCCTTCTAGGCCAGCAGCTACTTCAAACAAATCTAGCAGTTCCTTGGGTTTTAATACTCGGACTATTGAGCCCTTTCGTGGCCTTTTTTCCAGTAACCCCAAGCCCACCATTGCCCTGATAGCTTCACGAATAGGTGTGCGCGAAACGCCAAACTTTTCAGCTAAAACGGCTTCCTCCAGTTGATCACCTGGGCGCAATCTACCTGTCGAAATTTCTTGGGTAATTTGTGATATTAACTTATCGGCTGTACTTGCCATACATTCTCTTTTAAACGCAAAATTTTAAAGAAACTATTATACTTTAACATACAAAATATACATGTAATAGCTATATGTATATTTATAGGTTGTATGTGTATTTATTAAAATGTACTATCCAACCCTTAATTAACAGGGGGAATACAACAATGTTTAAAGCAAAAAAAATTACAATAGTAACATTTGCAGCAATGATATTCGTATCAGGGGCTTCTTATGCCACTGAATTGAAACTATCACATCAGTGGTCAACAAAAGATGTTCGCCATAAAGTCGCTCAAATCGTTGCTGATGAAGTGGCCGCAGCTGGCGTTGACCTTAATATCAAGATTTTTCCATCAAAGTCACTGGTTAAGCCGAAGGAGCAATACAACTTAATGAGCCGCAATCTATTAGATATGTCGGTGTTTCCACTGAGTTATGCAGCAGGGCAGCAGCCAGCCGTTAGTTTGACTCTAATGCCAGGTTTGGTTAAAAATCATGACCATGCTGCGAGACTGACTCAATCACCTTTTATGGCAGCCTTACAGGAAAAAATGGCAGAAGATAATGTCATGGTTCTGGTGCATGGTTATCTTGCAGGTGGTTTTGTCGGCAAGGATAAATGTATTGTAAAACCTGAAGACGTTAGTGGGTTACAGACGCGTGCCGCAGGAAAGTCATTTGAGCAAATGTTGATTGGCGCAGGCGCTTCTATTACCTCCATGAGTTCATCGGAAATTTATAGCGCAATGCAAACGGGCGTTATTGATGCTGCTAATACCTCGTCATCATCTTTTGTATCCTATCGTATCTATGAACAGGTTAAGTGTTATACCCCTGCGTCCAAAGATATTGCTTTGTGGTTTTTGTACCAGCCACTGATCATGAGCAAAGACAAATTTGATGATTTAAATGCCGATCAACAGGCAGCATTATTAGCCGCATCAAAAAAAGCGGAAGCCTATTATTTGAAAGAGGCTAAATTACAAGATGCCAAATCAACAGAAGTGTTTCGTAAAGCCGGTGTTGAAATTGCCGAAATGACTCAAGCTGATTTTGACGCATGGCGCGCCATTGCAAAGAAAACATCCTACAAAAGCTTTGTCAGCTCTGTAAAAGATGGTCAGAAATTGCTTGATATGGCTCTTGCTGTTGAATAACTGAGATAGCATCATTTCAAATTGCTTAGGAACCTCTGGTTAGTTCGGAGGTTCCTTTAACAAAGGACTGCTTTTGCTCCTCGACAATTGCTTCTGCATTGTTCTGGTTCGTTACATCTTTGGAATGATCTACCAATAATAGGCTCCATGAGACAAAAAAGTATTCCTTAACTGCGAAGTTATAAAGCTTAATTAAGGCTCTTTGGCTGAATAATGAGGGTTTAGGAAATTGTTTATAAATCTCATTCAACATTATATTCAAAATTTTAGTGCCACTGTCAGGAAAGAGCATCTGTTGCAGTTTTAGAGAGTGCCAATAGTTTTAATTTTTAGTTCGCCAATTGCCGACGAATAAAACTGTTCGATAAGAGCAGAAGTCTTAAGAAAAATTAACATCAAAGTTAAAACAGTAAAATAAGAAAGGTAATTATATG
>OOGD01000269.1_pt1 | contig 11054 bp, 9 predicted proteins | sample 1670381 | NCBI WGS metagenome assembly OOGD01 (sample SAMEA98146918, study PRJEB22522) | marine metagenome | biome: marine biome; feature: marine water body; material: sea ice | place: Arctic Ocean | collected 14-Sep-2015 | depth 1.3 m | reverse complement strand
GTATTAATGATGTGCTGAACCATGGGTTTGCCGCCAATGGGGTGCAATACCTTAGGCAAAGAAGATTTCATCCTAGTGCCTTTGCCTGCTGCTAAAACTACTACTGAAAAAGTCATTCATTTTCCTTTAAAAGAGAGATACCTGTTGCCCACTGGTGCGACATCCCTAAACATTAATGCATTCTACTTATTTGCTAATGTACTGTCAGTAGCTGAATGAGTCTTAAAAAAATTGGTTTATTCATATTCCAAAAACACTGAAGAAAGTGCAGCTGAATCATCAGAATAATCATTCTAATATAAGGGCTTCAGATAGATTTCAACCATTATTAATAAAAAAAAGTATCAGGCTGATTACTCTGCAGACAATTCTCCGTTATGATGGATTTACTACTTTGGTAGTATTTGTTATTGGAAAACAGATTTAATAAAATTAGGAGCAGGGTAGCCCGTGAATATTTTTCGTACATTACATAAAAGTATATTAATACTGTTTGCCGTAGTTTTAGTTTCTATTGTTACTTTAGTCCACATTAGCGTGTCTAAAATAGTTGCCGAACAAAGCAGAACGCAACAACAATCCTATTCCCCCGCATTGCAATTGATTGTTGAACAACTGATGCAGCCCCTGCATATTTCACAGACATTGGCTAAAGCAAAAGAACTCAATGATCTAATGCGCAACCCGCTAAATAATGAAGACCAAATATTTGCAACCCTAAAGCGATTAAATCAAGAGTTTTCACTCAATTTTTTTATAGCTAGTGAGATCAGTCGCATTCAATATAATTCTGAAGGAAAAAAGATTGAATTAACTGAAGATAAAGTTGATTGGTATTTCAGATACAAAGCGCAACCTGAAAATGCAATGGCCGATATTGGGCAATGGCAAAACCCTCAATTCTATATCGACTTAAAAATTTATGATGATGAGGGTAATTTTCTCGGGGTATTTGGAGTAGGCAAAAGCCTCGATGCATTTACTGATATCTTTAATGAGTACAAAAAGACCTATGGATATGATTTTATTTTTGTTGATCAAAATAAAGACATAACTCTAACATCTGATCCTGAGTTGTTAGTCAAAGGTGTGACGTTTAAAAACCTAACCGACTTGCCATGGTTTAAAGCATTAAAGCCAGAGCAGCAACAAACGTCATTAAATAATTTGTTATTACAAATTAATGGACAAGAGGCGTTGATTGCAGAACTAAATATTCAACCTTTCGACTGGACTTTATATATTATTACACCTCTTCAATCTCGGAAAACTGAGATAAGTCGTGGTTTTATTATCAGTATAGTGATTTTGCTAGCGGTAATATTTGGGTTATTTTTATTAATATACAATCTGTTGTACTACTTCAAAAAAGACATGCAAAAAATTAGACAAATCGATATATTGACCGAACTGGCTAATCGAAACAACATCGCCTTAAAGTTTGAGGAACTGATGTATGAGAAAGAATCGGTTAGCCTAGTATTGATTGATTTAGATAATTTTAAGCCTATAAACGAAACCCATGGCAGGAAAGCTGGTGACATAGTGTTACGTCAAGTCGCACAAATGTTGCTAAGTAATATTCGTGATACTGATATTATAGGGCGCTGGTGTGGTAAGGAATTTATTGTATTAATGCCTGATACTGGTCCTCACGAGGCGGCCGAATTATGTCAGACGTTATGCAAAAAATTAGCAGCGACTACAGTGACTACGGGCACAGCGTCTATTCAAATAACGGCTAGTTTTGGTATATCTTTTACCGCCACACCTCGCAATTTGTCCGAAGTTCTCTCTGTAGCAGATGACGCATTATTTTCAGCTAAACGAGATGGTAGAAATATGGTTAGGGTGCAGTTGATTGAATCTGATTAAACTGCTTTGTGCTCCAATTTTAATAGACTGGCTTTGATTGACATGCCCCAAGCATATCCTGTCAACTTACCATTACTACCGATAACACGATGGCAAGGTACAACAATAGTCAGAGGGTTACGTCCATTTGCCGCGCCTACCGCTCTGACTGCCTTAGGATTATTTATCGCTTTTGCAATATCTGCATAACTACAGGTTTGCCCATATTGAATGTGACTCAGTGCTCGCCAGACTTGATGTTGAAAGTGTGTACCCTTAGCGTTTAAACTCAAATTAAAATGCGTTCTTTTACCCACAAAATACTCATCTAATTGTTCGACTGCTTGCTGTGTATTGCAGCACCAATTAGGTGCCTTAGACTTATCTTTTACAAAACGTATAGACGTCAGACCATTAGGGTCGGCACACACTTCTAATGTGCCTAATGCCGAATCTAGGTAACCAATAAAATCATTATCTTGATTCACACCATACTCCAAATTTGAAAGGTTAAGTAGCTTCGCCATGGACGGGCCAATTCAGCATCTATGTTTATTTTTGTCAGTTGTTTTTTAACAATCAAGTCAGTGTTAAGCCAAATGTCGGGAGATGATTGTCCACGCATTTTTGCATAGGCTACAGTCCAAGGCCCAATGCCTTTTATATGTAACCAATCATCTATTGGCGAATCTGGACAATTAATAATATGTTGAGCAAATAGCCGCAAAGTTTGTTTGCGGCTATTTGGAATTTTGAGAAAATTAAGGTCACTCTTTGAGATGGTTTTAGGTGTCGGAAAATAAACATTGTCACCTTCTGTTTCGCCTAATTCCTGGGTTAATTGGGATAATAAGGTAATCGCCATTTTAACTGAGATTTGCTGACCGAGAATAGCTCGACAACCTGCTTCAAATGTATCCCATACACCGGGTATTCTTAACCCTGTGACCATCTTATCTTTTGGTATACCGCATCTTAATAATTGCGATTGAATTGTTTTGGTATCTGCATTGAGGTCAAACACGCGTTCAATGTTATTTAATACAGCTGGCAATTTCTCGATATTGGGTAAACGTATCTCTACCTTTAGGTTATGTTTATCCTGTATTCTTGAAACTCTAAACCAGCCTTTGTCAGTTCCAATAACAAACGTTCTGTGATAACAATCTTCGGTGACACTTTCAACTCCTTGAATCACTCTCAAAGCTAAAAACGATTGCATATGTTGCCAATTAAAAGGAGGCCGAAAAGATAACCTAAGACTAATAAGCTCGCTTTGCTTTTCTTTACCCTGCTTTACTTGCTGAGGTGTTAAGCCCGTCACTTTTTTGAAATTATGCTGTAAACGCCTGGCACTAGCAAAACCGCTGGCATGAGCAATATGTTCAACCGTCAAATTACTTTGGTGAAGAAGTTGTTTGGCAAATAAAACCTTATCAAATAATTGATACTGTTTTGGACTTAACCCTAAATGTTGTTGAAATAACTGCCGAAAATAACGGTCAGTAATACCTAATTTAGTCGCTATCTCTGTAATGCTCAGTTCTTTATATTGACTAAGTAAACGTATGCCACGCTGAACGGTTGTATGCACTCCCTGCCACGCGTAAGAGTGGGGTGCACTGTCAGGTCGACATCGCAAACAAGGTCGGTAGCCTGCTGACATGGCTTGTTGTGCTAAATGAAAGTATTCAACATTTTTTTCAAGTGCGGTATTAGCAGGACAAATTGATCGACAAAAGATATTGGTGGTTTTAACAGCGACAAAAAACGTACCGTCAAAGCGAGGATCTCTGGTTAGTCTTGCTTGCTGATAATCTGTATTCATTATTGTGCGCTTTTATGCCATCGTTGTAATTATTCTAACGACTTATATCGCTTTAGTGCGACAAAAACGGTAGTCAATAGAGGTTAATAGTGGTTAATCTGTCATTTAAACTAATAATTTATGATGACAGTTGATCCCAAGTACTAACAAATAGGATAATAGGCAGTAATAGGCTAAATATAATTTGGCTGCTGCTAACCAATATAGGAATAATGTGACTTTTTTTGTTTATATAAAAACAGGTTTATTGAAACTAGTAATTAAATTCATGCCATTTCAATTGTTTTATGTTTAAGGTTTTTACAGGACTTTTACTGCTTGTTGGCTTATTTAGCCAACAAAGTATTGCCGCAGATAAATGGTTGACTAAATTTGCAGAAGATATTCAACTCAAAGCGCAAAAAAAGAATTTACCAGGATATACCTTTGCTTATATTGAAAAAGGTAAACCAGCTTCGGTGGTGGTTTATGGTAAAGAAAGTCAATCTGGCGACCCCATTGATATAGAGACCGTATTCAGACTGGCTTCGGTTTCTAAAACATTTACCTCAATGTTAATGGCCAAATACGTGGAACAAAATCAATTAGATTGGCAAGTACCTGTGTCGCAACTTGTTCCTGAATTTTCCACTGCCAAAGGCAAGAGTGGTGAGCTGGTGTTGAAACATGTCATCGGTCAATCTAGCGGTTATACACCTAATGCCTACGACAATCTGATCGAAGCAAATTATTCGGTAAAACGTGTACTTTCGATGCTTTCAGACTTAAAACCTTTGTGTCAGCCAGGACAATGTTATACCTACCAGAATACTTTGTTTGCAGTAGTTGATGAATATTTTCAGCAGCACCACTCTTCCTTTGGACAAGCCCTAACCCAGACCCTAATTACGCCATTAAATATGCCTCATGCCAGTGTCGGAAAATTAGGTTTGCAGTCATCTACCAAATGGGCAAAGCCCCATGTGGCGATTTCAAAAAACCGTTGGCACTCAACTGATGTTCGAGATGACTATTACAAATATTCTCCAGCAGCCGGAGTCAATGCCAGTATGCAGGATATGGTTATTTGGATGCGTGCACTTTTGGGTGAGGCGCCTGAGGTTATTTCTCCTGAATTAATTGCTCAGGTGACCACACCATTAACTAAAAGTACAAAAGAAGTGTATCGACGTCAATGGCGTGAATTTTTGTCAGATGCCCATTATGGACTCGGTTGGCGCATCTATGATTTTGCAGGGCATACTCTTAATTATCATGGAGGCTGGGTACAAGGTTACCGCGCAGATGTGGCATTTTCACCTGAATACGGAGTAGGTTATGTGATGTTAATGAATGCAGAGTCTAACTTGATTAATGAATTTACCCCTGATTTTTGGGCTCGTTGTTTTAAGCATTTAGAACAAGCCAGCTTACTTGCTGGCCCATCCAAAAAAGCATCTTAATTTTTTAGGTAGGTATAACCCTTAAGACAGTTCTCGTAAAAGTCAGTCCACTTTACTCCTTCTCTAGGTTTTATTTGTCCTTGGGCAACATGTCCATCTATCAGTTTTTTTACGCTTTTGGCCATAGAACTGGGGTTATATTGCATAATTGACAGTACGTCTGCAACAGATGAGCCGTTAACCATTTCTTCAATGTAAAAGTCTTGGGGATCGTCGTCATGACTGAATATATGTACTTCATTTAAACGGCCAAATAAGTTATGCATATCCCCCATAACATCTTGATAAGCACCCGTTAAAAACAGTCCCAAATAATAGTCTTCATCAGATTTTAGATTATGCATTGGCACAAAATTGGATATGCCATGTTCGCTAATAAATTGATCTAATTTTCCATCACTGTCACAGGTTATATCTACTAAGGAGCAGTTGATAGTTGGTTTTTCATTCATTCTGGTTAGTGGCATCACTGGCAATATTTGGTCTATCGCCCAAGTGTCAGCAGCCGATTGAAACACAGAAAAGTTGCATAGATACTGAGATGATAGTGCAAAGTCTAGCTCTTGCATTTCTTCGGGTACAAATTCAGCATCTTTGAGGCGAAACTGGACTTTTTCCATAATTTGCCAATATAAAGTTTCAATTTTAGCAAGCTCTTCGAGTGATATTACGCGTAACTTAAATGCGTTTGAGGCTTGTTCTTTAAACTGTGACGCATCGTTAAATATTTCTTGTAAGTTATCTTGGCGGTCGATAATTTCTGATAGTTCTCGCATATCGCTAACTAAGACATGTTCATCTTCTGCTGGGTCAGTGGCGATCCCAGCTCCGTGTGATTTTATTGCACCAACTACCTCCGTGACAACGCAGCTATGATGTGCGGTTATGGCTCTTCCACTCTCGCTGACCAAAGTTGGGTGTGGTACGTCTTCTAAATCGCACACCTGTTTCATTCCATACACAATATCGGCCACATATTCTTGCATATTGTAATTTCGCGATGAGTCATTTGTTGATTGACTGCCATCGTAATCAATACCTAAGCCGCCGCCAACATCTACATATTTTAACTTAAAGCCCATTCTGTAAAGTTCAGAATAGATCATTGCACCTTCGGTAATAGATTCTTTTACTGCACGAATATCAGTTAATTGGCTACCAATATGAAAATGTAATAATGTTAAGCAATCAGCCATGCCATGTTCTTTGAGATAACGAGCGGCATTAATTATTTCACTATTGGTTAAGCCAAATTTGGCCCTATCACCGCCAGAACCTTCCCATTTACCACGGCCTTTTACTGTCATCTTAGAACGAACGCCGATGAGTGGCTCTATATTTAGTTCTTTAGCCGTTTTCACTAATAAAACGAGTTCAGAAAACTTCTCAATGACTACAATTGTTTTTCGACCTAACTTACGACTTAACAGAGCTAACTGCATAAACTCATGGTCTTTGTATCCATTAAGTATGGTGAGTGACTCTGCATTAGTATTAAGTGCCATTACCGCCAAAAGTTCTGCTTTTGAGCCTGCCTCTAGGCCATAATTAAAGGGCGCACCAGCATCGACTATTTCCTCAACTACTTCACGCATCTGGTTTACTTTTATAGGGTATACGCCCATATATTCGCCCTGATACTCAGCCTCTTTAACGGTTTGTTGAAACGTTTGGTTGAGCAATGCGACTTGTGAACGAAGGATGTCGTGGAATCTCACCACTACAGGAAATTGTATGCCTTCTTGTTTGATTTCTTCAACCACTGCCTTAAAGTCAATTCGTATGTCTTTGTTTGATGGGTCGGGAGTAACATGCAAGTTTCCATTTTGACCAATTTCAAAATAGCCCGCACCCCAACGCTTTACTCGGTATACATTCTCCGAGTCTTCAACGGTCCAGTTTTCAGTTTTTGGCATGGTAATTTAATGTCTATAATAAGGTGTTAACGAACGGATTATAATAAACAACAATTGTGCTGGCTAGCACGATTAATCGTTATTAAACCAAAAGTAATGATGCTGAACCTAAAAAAACAAAAAAGCCAACCACATCTGTTACTGTGGTCAGTATTACGGAGCCTGCAAGCGCAGGATCAATCCCTATTTTATCTAGTAATACGGGAATAATTATTCCTGCGATCGCAGCGATAAGCATATTAATAATTAACGCAACTGCAATGATGGCTGACAACCAAATGTTATCAAACCACAAGGTGGTGATTGCCGAGACAACTAGAGCCCAAAGCAAGCCATTAAAAAAGGCAACTAACACCTCCTTGTTGCCTAGAGCCCTTAGATTAGATGTGGCTAATTGTCCCGTGGCTAAACCCCTTATAGTTAAGGTCAATGTTTGACTTCCGGTAATACCACCCATGCTTGCTACTATGGGCATCAGTACAGCCAATGCAACGACTTGTGCAACCACTTCATCGAATATGCCTATTACAATTGATGCGGCAAAGGCTGTGAGCAAATTGATACCTAGCCACACAGCTCTGCGTCTTGAACTGGTAAACACGGGAGCAAATAAGTCTTCGTCACTAACACGGCCCATGTGTGACAGCTGTGCTTCATAATATTCCTGGTATACATCAATGGCATCTTTGACAGAAAAACGCCCAAGTAATCGTCCTTCTTTGTTAATGACAGGCAACATTGAGCGTCCGCTGCTTTTCACCGCTTCAGAAGCCTCAAATAGATTTAAGTCGGCTGCTAATACGTGATCTGAAAATTCAGCGACCTGTATAAGAGCAGTACTCGCCTCACAGGTAAATAATTGATTGATGTCAACTTGCCCTAAATAATGGTCCGTATCGTCAACCACTAAAATACTGTCTGTGTAGGCGGGTAGCGCCTCCCATTTTAATGCGACTAATAATGCCCCTACAGACACACTTTTATTGACCGTGTAAACATCATGATTGACATAACGACCTAGCTGTTCTTCAGAGTAGTTAAGTGCTTCTTCTATTAATCCCGACTCTTGTGCGCTAAGTTTTTTGATTAACCCTTTGGCTATTTTACTGGGCAAAACGTCGAGTATTTCAACTAAGTGTTCAGTGGTACTCGCAAGTGCAAGGTCTTCAATATTTTCATCAGATAACAACGACATAAGTTGCTCACGAGAGTCATCTCGCATCGCAGCTAGTATGGGTGACTTTTTATCTTCACTGAGCGTTTGCCACAATTCAAATCGTAGGTCTTTAGGTAACCCTTCAAAAACGAATGCCCAATCTTCAGACGAAAAATCTCTGGCAATAATAGGCACCACGACTTGACCATCTTTAAGTCTGTCAAGTAACCATAAAAATGCATTTTCCCGCTGTTCTTGGTTGACCATTTCTATCCCCTTAAATACCAACCCATATGGTATCGATAAAAGTTAAGTTCGCCATAGTGATTTATTATAATTTTGGTGTATCTTATATGCAGCATACAACGTCAAAGCAAATACCCATCACTTGTAGCCTTAATCCAACTCAAGAAAGTGCTTTTAAAATAAATAACTAGAGAAGTAGCTATGCAAGACAGAGAAACCAAACCAACCCCAAGCATTGACGACACGACACATAAATTAGAACTTAGATATCTTACGCTCGAAGATTATCTTGATGTGAAGGAGTTAATGGACGTCGTCTATTTACAAGTGGGAGGTGCGTGGCCACTAAAAAATTATCAAGCACAGCTTAATACTTTTCCAGAAGGTCAGATTTGTATTGAGGATAAAGGCAAGGTAGTAGCCGCTGCGATTTCGGTCATTGTGGATTATGAAAAATTTGGTGACAAACACACCTATGATGAAATTACTGGAGATGCTTACTTAGGCACACATGATCCAAAAGGTGATGTTTTATATGGCGTAGATATTTTTGTTTCGCCAGAATATAGAGGTCTTAGGTTGGGGCGTCGCTTGTATGAAGCCAGAAAAGAATTATGTAAAAACCTTAATCTAAAATCGATTATGGCTGGTGGGCGCATACCCAACTATGCAAAACATGCGGCTACCATGACACCCTATGAATATATCGAGGCAGTGAAATCTAAAGACTTGTTTGATCCTATTTTAACGTTTCAGATTTCAAACGGTTTTGAGGTGAAACAAATACTCAAGGCTTATCTACCAGAAGACAAAGCGTCGATGGGTTATGCCACTCTTCTGCAATGGCATAACATTTATTATAATGCTGAATCTCCCAAGCTTTTTGGTGGCCATAGGAATACTGCACGAGTGGGATGCATACAATGGCAGATGCGTTACTTTCACGATGTCGCAGAATTACTGCAACAAGCTGAATATTTTATTGATGCTCTTTCTGATTATAAATGCGACGTGGCACTTTTTCCTGAGTTTTTTAATGCGCCGCTTATGGGTATCAAACCTGCCGAAACATCAATCGATGCAATATGGAACTTAGCAACGTACAGCGACGAAATATTAACCGAAATGTCTCGTTTGGCGGTGTCTTATAATATCAATGTAATTGTGGGTTCGATGCCAGTTGTTAAGGATGACGAATTATATAACATCAGTTATTTATGTCACCGTGATGGGCAAATAGACTGCCAATATAAATTACATCCAACACCTCATGAAAAGAAAGATTGGATCATGCAAGGTGGCGACAAACTTCAGGCCTTTGATACTGACTTTGGTAAAATAGGTATTCTAATTTGTTACGATGTGGAATTCCCCGAACTAGGCAGAATTTTAGCAGACCAAGAGATTCAGATACTCTTTATTCCTTTCTGGACAGACACTAAAAATGGGTATCTTAGAGTGCGAATATGTGCCCAGGCAAGGGCAATTGAAAACGAATGTTATGTGGCTATCGCGGGTAGTGTGGGTAACCTACCTAAGGTAGATAATGTTGATATTCAGTATGGACAATCGGCTGTTTTCTCTCCTTCTGATTTTGCTTTTCCCCATGATGCGATCGTATCAGAAACCACACCCAACACAGAAATGACGTTAATTGTAGACTTGGATTTGGATAGATTGACACAACTTCGGAATGAAGGCTCAGTCAGAAATTATCTGGATAGAAGACGTGACCTATATAAAGTTAATTGGACTGGGCAGTAAGTAGGCGCTTACTCTTCTTGTTATTTTTAAAAAAAGCCGCATTTATGTGGCTTTTTTTAAGACAAAAAATGGATATCTAAATGGTCTATCTTCACTAGTTTTAAATTCTGCGGCTTAATGTTTTAAGCTGAATGATATTGAAAAACTTCATCAATAGACTGGCCAAATACTTCGGCAATTTTGAAGGCAATCTCAAGTGTAGGTGAGTACTTACATTTTTCAATGGCCATGATCGTTTGTCGCGTTACGCCAATCAATTCTGCGAGCTCTTGCTGGGTCATTTCATCAGCAAAAAAACGCAGCTCTCGGATTTTATTTTTGATGGGGAGAGTAGACAAGTTAGTGACTACTTCTGTAATAATAAAGTTGTGCAGAAAATCGAACTACTTCAGAAAGAATGAAACTGAAAAGCAAAATATGTGCAGTTAAAAATGGAATATCTAGCACCTTAAATTGTTCAATAAATTCCGGGCTTATTTCCAGAGAAACCATTCTTCCTAATGTCATTAACACGCCAATAACTAATACAGTGTGGCCAAAGTTGTTACCTTTATATTCGTATAATTTATCTCTTTCATCAGCACCAAGTTTAGCTGCTTTACGATTACTCACCGCAAGCATTGACTGAAATATTATTTCAACAATAATGATGAGAACAAAAGCGCGAATTGATAGTTCTAGTGCTGCGGTTTTAGCGACCTGTTCAGGTAGGTTACCTAAAGCTATTATATTTAAAAAATAGTCACCAAAAATCAACAGGGTGGAGATCAATGAAATCCAAATACTTTTTTCCCTAAAAGACATATTCATAAAAGTTACTCCTTAATACGAGAGTAAAAGTGTATATA
>OOGD01000268.1_pt1 | contig 11076 bp, 12 predicted proteins | sample 1670381 | NCBI WGS metagenome assembly OOGD01 (sample SAMEA98146918, study PRJEB22522) | marine metagenome | biome: marine biome; feature: marine water body; material: sea ice | place: Arctic Ocean | collected 14-Sep-2015 | depth 1.3 m | reverse complement strand
TGTTACTTTGTTTCATTTACAATCAAAGCATTTAGTTAGTTCATTACGTATGAATGTAAAAGTTAGTTCAAAGGTTTACAACGATAAATTTATATAATTAAATTCCAGTAAAAAATCAACTGAAGACAAACATCAAATTAATTTTTATATGCAGTGACACAAAGTTGTCTGATCCAGCTTCATTTGGCTTTAGTGTTGAAAAAAACGGTGAAACGATTGAGGGTTTCCTCGTCAAAAATGATGGGCAGTATTTTGCTTACAAAAACACCTGTCCTCATACAGGTTCCCCACTGGATTGGTTAGAGCACCAATTTTTAGATTCTGAGGGCGCACTCATTCAATGTGCGGTGCACGACGCTCGTTTTTTGATCGATACGGGCGAGTGTGTTTTTGGCCCTTGTCAGGGTCAACTTCTGCAAAAGCTCGATATCAAAATAAAGGATGACGGTGTTTATTTAGAGGGCTAATGACCATAGGATTCAGTTGTAGTAAGCAACGATGCCCAACTGAGGCCTAGGCTTCTATCTCATTGGTAAGGAATGAGATGAATCTGGACTTTGGTAAAGCGGTAATAAGCGTTGTTTCAGATTCAGCTCATTTAGACGCAGGTGTGCACTGAGTTCTAAAAAGAGTGTCTTCAGATTTGCATGAAATGGTTTCTCTTAAAAGGTATCGGTTATTTTTTTATTGTCGGTGAGTCATTATTTTGTGGGAGTCAAGCTCATAGACTAGCCGTTAATTTAGTATGTTGGTTTTTATCGACTAAAAGCGCTAAAATATCTCCCTTTTTTATAGACGATCAACAGCAATGAATTATTCTCAACGTTTTGACGTAATTGTCGTCGGTGGTGGCCATGCCGGTACCGAAGCTGCGCTTGCGGCTGCGCGCATGGGAGTGAAGACTTTGTTGCTCACTCACAACATCGATACCCTAGGCCAGATGAGTTGCAATCCGGCGATTGGGGGAATTGGAAAGGGGCACTTGGTGAAGGAGATTGATGCGCTTGGCGGCGAAATGGCGCTGGCATCTGATCAGGCTGGGATTCAATTTCGCATCCTTAATCGACGTAAAGGTCCTGCGGTTAGGGCAACAAGAGCCCAAGCCGATAGGCAGCTATACCGAACCGCAATTCGTGAGAAATTAGAGAATCAACCCAACCTGTCTATTTTTCAGCAACCAGTGATTGATTTGATTGAAGATGGTGAGCGCGTCGAAGGTGTGAAGACACAGATGGGTTTATTGTTTTACGCACCAACAGTGGTTTTAACGGTTGGCACTTTCCTTGATGGTAAAATCCATATTGGTGATGCCAATTACAGTGGTGGTCGTGCAGGTGACCCACCCGCCACTGACTTGGCAAAGCGCTTACGCGAGCGGCCTTTTCGCATTGCCCGCTTGAAAACAGGGACGCCACCTCGTATCGATCGTAAAACTATCGATTATAGCCAGTTAGAAGAGCAGCCGGGTGATAAGCCGTTGCCTGTTTTTTCTTCAATGGGTTCACTTGATTTGCACCCTAGGCAAATCAGTTGTCATATCACTCATACCAATGAGAAAACTCACGACATTATTCGCAATAGCCTGCACCGTTCACCGTTGTTTAGTGGTGAGATTGAAGGCGTTGGGCCACGTTACTGCCCTTCTATCGAGGACAAGGTGGTGCGTTTTGCCGATAAAAATTCACACCAGATTTTTGTAGAACCGGAAGGCTTAAGGCTGTCAGAAGTTTACCCGAATGGGATTTCTACCAGCTTACCATTTGACGTACAGCTAGATTTTGTTCGCAGTATGGTTGGCTTCGAGCAAGCGCATATTACTCGTCCTGGTTATGCCATTGAGTATGATTACTTTGATCCTCGGGACTTGCGCCCAACACTCGAGACACGCTTTATAGAAGGCCTGTATTTTGCTGGCCAAATTAATGGCACGACCGGTTACGAAGAGGCTGCTGCACAAGGGTTGTTGGCTGGGGCTAATGCGGCTGCCGTGATTCAGGGTAAACAAGCCTTAACGCTAGCTCGATCACAGGCTTATATGGGCGTTTTGGTTGATGATTTAATTACCCGTGGCACCAAAGAGCCTTATCGTATGTTTACTTCGCGCGCGGAGTATCGACTAATATTACGTGAAGATAACGCCGATTTACGACTCACTGAAATTGGTCGTAAAATAGGACTGGTTGAAGATGAGCGCTGGAGAGCATTTGAGCTGTATCAGGAGAATTTGGTGCAACTTCAACAAAATTTACAAGAAACTTGGCTCCGGCCCAATACGCCACAGGCGGGTCAATTGGCTGAGGTTTTGCAAACACCGCTGAGTCGTGAATATCGACTGGCTGAGATATTGAAGCGTCCAGAGGTAACTATTAAGAACCTGGTGCCTTTGCTGAATGAAGCAAAGTCGAATGGTGACGAACCTCGTATATTAGACCCTCGAGTATTAGAGCAAGCTGAAATTAATGCCAAGTACTCTGGGTATCTGTCTCGACAGCAGGATGAAATCAATAAGGCCAGTAAGCATGAGGCGACTAAGCTACCAGACGAAATGAATTTTGCCGATGTCAGGGGCTTGTCGAATGAAGCCTGTGAAAAGTTGCAGGATCACCATCCAGCGACCATTGGTCAAGCCAGTCGCATTGCTGGTATTACACCAGCCGCCATCTCGCTACTGCTAGTGCATCTAAAACGACACCCATCATCGATGCTAAAAACAGCTTGAACCATCTTAGGGGTTTGTTGTTGGAGGGCTTATCTGACCTCAAAATTTCGTTGGATGATAATCAAATTGAGCGCTTGCTTGACTACTTAAGGTTGCTCGAAAAGTGGAATAAAAGCTATAATCTGACTGCAATTAACGGACTTGAAAAAATGCTAAGTTATCATTTGCTTGATAGTTTAGCGATTTACCCGTCATTACAACAGTGTAAAAATGCGCTCGATGTTGGAAGTGGTGCTGGTTTGCCGGGTGTGCCATTGGCAATAGCCATGCCTGATTCAAATTGGACTTTGCTGGATAGCAATGGAAAGAAGACCCGCTTTATTCAGCAAGCACTAGCGGTCTGTAAAGTGGGCAATGCGAAGGTTGTGCAGTCTCGGGTTCAAGATTACACTGATTTTCCGTCTTTCGATGTTATCGTTAGCCGTGCTTATGCATCGCTAGGGGCTTTTATTGACAGCGTGGCACATTTAAGACAATCAAATACCCTACTAGTGACTATGAAAACTGGGCTTGACCCTGAGGAACTCAAGGCATTGGATACTATAAAGCATGAAATACAGGCATCTTTTATCAATGAGATCGAATTATGCGTTCCAGGTATTGCGGAAAAACGCAGCCTTGTCATTGTGAAGCCATCATAATATGACCAAAATAATTACCATAGCCAACCAAAAAGGCGGCGTCGGTAAAACGACAACAACAGTCAATTTGGCAGCTGCGCTGGCTGCGACAAAGCGCCGAGTGATGCTCATTGATATGGATCCACAAGGCAATGCGACGATGGGCAGTGGTGTCGATAAGCGGAATCTTGATCTCAGCGTGTGTGATGTGCTGTTGGGCGATGCAACGGTCGCCGAGGCCGTGGTTCATGCGTCTGGTAGTGGTTTTGATGTACTGCCAGCGAATGCTGACTTAACCGCTGCAGAAGTTCAGCTGGTTACTCGCATTGGTCGCGAAAAGCAACTACAGCTGGCGCTAGAGAAGGTGGATAGCGATTACGACTATATTTTGATTGACTGCCCACCCTCACTTAACATGCTGACCGTCAACGCATTAGTGGCGTCCAGTGGGGTGTTAATTCCTATGCAGTGTGAATATTACGCCCTTGAAGGGTTATCTTCGCTGCTTGATACGATTGAACAGATTAGATTGAGCGTTAACCCTAATATTAAGTTAGAAGGGTTGTTGAGAACCATGTACGACCCTCGAAACAATTTGTCGAATGATGTGTCTAGCGAATTGGTTGAACATTTTGGTGACCGTGTTTATCGAACTATAATTCCACGTAACGTTCGGTTGGCAGAAGCGCCAAGTTATGGTAAACCAATCATGCAGTACGACAAAACATCCCGTGGTTCGATGGCTTATCTTGCTCTGGCAGGTGAGGTTTTGCGGCGCGATGCCAAGCAAAGTCACTATATCAATTAATAGTGGCGTAAATTAATAATGACTATGAAAAAAAAGAGATTGGGTAGAGGGCTTGGTTCGCTGATCGGTAATTTCGAGCAGGTAACGCAAGTTAGTGAAGAAGACAAGGCAACTGGCATAAGCGAGCTAGGCGTGGATCAAATTCAGCGGGGTAACTATCAACCGCGCCAACATTTTGATGAGCAGGCACTTCAAGAACTGGCAGATTCAATCAGTGCTCAGGGTGTTATTCAGCCAATAGTGGTAAGGCCCCAAGGTAGTCATTATGAATTAATAGCCGGTGAACGGCGATGGCGAGCAGCGCAAATAGCGGGCTTACAAACAATACCGGTGGTTATACGCGATCTAGACAGCAAGTCTGCGGCAGCTATTGCGTTGATCGAGAACATTCAGCGTGAAGACCTTAATCCGCTCGAAGAATCACAGGCGTTAATGCGTTTAATTGAAGAATTTGATCTAACGCACCAACAAGTGGCGGATTCCGTCGGGCGTTCAAGGGCGGCGGTTAGTAATTTATTGAGACTGCTAGACTTGGCTGATCCTGTTAAAGATCAGGTAAATCGTGGTTTGCTCGATATGGGCCATGCTCGGGCCTTATTAGCGCTCATTCGGCATGATCAGATCGAGGTTGCAGTTATTGTCGTCAATCGAGGGCTGTCTGTTCGAGAGACGGAGGCGCTAGTTAAGAAAACACTGAATGGTCAAGATCAAAAGTCAGTAGAAGGCACCCAAGTTAAGGATCCAGATATTGTCAGATTAGAAGCTCGGATTAGCGAAAAGCTTGGTGCTGGAGTTCAGGTTAAACCCCGCAAGAAAGGCGCTGGCGACCTTATTATTAGTTTTCATAGTAATGATGAGCTTGAAGGTATACTGAGTCATTTTGACTTATAATCATTTTTTAAGAATATAAATCAATTTGGCGATTGATTGTTGGGCAAGATCTCCCTATAATTTTGCCCGATTTCAAGGCTAGGACAACGCCAGTTATTCTGAGTTTTTTTTAAACTATGAAAAGACAGATTTATAAAGGTCTAACAATTCAATATGTTGTGGGTTGTTTTTTTTTAGTTGGCACGACTGTTTGGAATATTGAAATATTTTTTTCAGGCTTGGTTGGATGTTTGGCAGGCTTACTGCCTGCGACTTATTTAAGTAGTCGCATGGCCAGAAAGATTGACGAGTTTACAGTCTATGAATGGTTGTCCCACGTATATAAGGCTCAGCTAGGCAAGTGGTTAATGACCATTATGATATTCGTGTTAATTTTAAACGCAGAATACGCCTGGAACTTTGCAATTTTATTTGCTGGTTTTTGTTTCATACATTTAACTAGTTGTGTCGTACCATTAATGATAAAAGGCGATTAATCGAAGATGGCTGGTTACGCAAATTCAAGCGAATATATTAAACACCACCTGACCAACCTTGTGTATGGTCAGAAAGCAGACGGTGGCTGGGGCATTGCTCATAGTGCTGAAGAGATTAAAGAGATGGGCTTTTGGTCGATCCACGTCGATTCTATGGCCTTCTCTATTGGTTTGGGCATTCTGTTTTTATGGATTTTCCGTAAAGCCGCCAAAGTAGCAGCAGCGGGTGGCACGATAGGTGTTGCACCAACGGGTATGCAAAATTTCATAGAAATGATCGTTGAGTTTGTTGATGGTTCTGTACGCGGCTCATTCACCGGCAAGAACCCGTTAATTGCGCCATTAGCGCTTACCATATTCGTCTGGATTTTCTTGTTGAACCTGATGGATCTAATACCAGTTGACTGGATTCCATGGCTTGCGAGCCTGTTAGGTGTGTCTTATCTTAAGATTGTGCCGTCTACTGATCCTAATGTGACTTTTGGCTTATCAATATCCGTACTGATATTGATAATCTACTACAGCATTAAAATGAAAGGGCCCGGTGGTTTCTTTGCTGAATTAGCTTTTCACCCATTCCCAAAAATATTAATGCCGATCAATCTTGTATTGGAAGGAGTCACATTAATCGCAAAACCTGTATCACTAGCCCTTCGACTTTTCGGTAATATGTACGCGGGTGAAGTTGTCTTCATCTTAATCGCGATAATGTATGGCGGAAGTTGGTCATTGGGTTTATTTGGTGGTTTTTTACAGATAGGCTGGGCGTTATTCCATATCTTAATTATTACCTTACAGGCATTTATTTTTATGACGCTGACTATTGTATATCTCGATATGGCATCACAAACTGAAGAACACTAATTTTTTACCTTTAAACATAAAACAGATTTATTTTAGGAGATTACTATGGAAATGAGTACAGCAGTTGTTTACATTGCCGGTGCATTAATGATGAGTTTTGGCGCATTAGGCGCATCACTAGGTATCAGCTCTCTTGGTGGTAAGTTCATAGAAGCTGCGGCTCGCCAACCAGAATTACTACCAATGCTTCGTACACAGTTCTTCATCGTCATGGGTCTTGTTGACGCAATACCAATGATTGCTGTTGGTTTGTCTATGTACGTTATGTTTGCTGTAGTTGGTGGTTAATTGGTCATTGGCCCATTATTAGACTAGAACGAGGATAGCAATATGAATTTCAATGCAACATTGATAGGACAGAGCATTGCCTTTGCGGTGTTTGTCTGGTTCTGCATGAAATATATATGGCCGCAATTGATAGCCGCATTAGAAGAGCGTAATGCTCGAATCACAGAGGGTTTGGCTGCGGCACAACGGGGTCAAAAAAATCTGGAAGAAGCCCAGGCAAAAGTAAGCGGTAATTTAAAGGACGCCAAGCAGCAAGCTCAGGAAATCATCAATCAGGCGCAAAAGCGTGCTACCGAGATTGTTGACGAAGCGAAGGATGTTGCGCGTGAAGAAGCTGACCGAATAAAATCGATGGCGACCGCCGAAATAGAGCAACAGGTTAACAGTGCAAAGACGGTACTCCGTAAGGAAGTCTCCCTGATTGCACTAGCCGGTGTTGAAAAAATACTGGGTCGCGAAGTCAATGCCGATACGCATGATGCTGTAATAAGTGATCTGGTTGCCCAGATTTAGGCCTTAATATTATGAGTGCTAAAATATGAGCGACTTTGAGACAATTGCACGGCCTTACTCAAAAGCATTATTTGAGATGGCGCTAGAGAGCAAAAGCTTGCAAGCCTGGTCAGACAGTCTGACAGCTGCCGCTGCGATAGCAGATGATGAGGCCATGCAAGCTATGTTTGAACTTTCTTCTATGTTGCCGTCTGAGCATGTTGAGCTGTTGCTATCGGTATATGCCGGTATCGACGGCGTTCAAAAAGCAAACGCGGAGCTTAAAAACTTTTTCAGCTTACTAGCTGAGAATGGTCGACTAACTGCACTACCTGCGATTGCACTTGGATATGAAATGCTCAAGCAGGAAGCTGACGGCAAAGTTGATGTGCAGGTAACGTCAGCACAAAAATTGACTAAAGAACAAAAAGACGAAATCGCAAAAAGTATGGAAAAGAAATTGGGTAAGGAAGTTAATATTTCTTCCGAAGTAGATGCGACATTAATAGCAGGTGCGATTATTCGAGCGGGTGACTTAGTCATTGATGGTTCGGTACTAGCGCGCCTCGATAAGCTCTCAACTGCACTCAATAAATAACGAATATTGATAACGAATACTTATGATTATGGGATCACGTGATGCAACTTAATCCGTCAGAAATTAGCGAGCTTATTAAAGATCGCATTAAGAACTTTGAAGGTGCTGCCGAAGCAAGAACAGAAGGTACTGTTGTTAGCTTAATGGACGGTATCGCACGTATTCATGGACTCGCTGACGTTATGTCTGGCGAAATGATTGAATTCCCCGGTGATACTTACGGTATGGCTTTGAACCTCGAGAGAGATTCAGTCGGTGTAGTAATACTCGGTGCCTATGGACATATTTCAGAAGGCGATACAGCTAAATGTACGGGCCGTATTCTTGAAGTACCCGTGGGTGAACAGTTACTCGGTCGAGTAGTTAACTCACTAGGTGAAGTAATCGACGGCAAGGGCGCTATCGAATCAACTCAATTTATGCCTATCGAGCGTATTGCACCGGGTGTTATTGAACGTCAATCGGTTGATCAACCGATGCAAACTGGTTTAAAAGCGATCGACGCCATGGTTCCGGTTGGACGTGGTCAACGCGAGTTGATTATCGGAGATCGTCAGACGGGTAAGTCTGCTGTTGCAATCGATGCGATCATTAATCAGAAAGGTACGGGTATCAAATGTATCTATGTTGCAATCGGCCAAAAAGCATCGACTATTGCCAACGTCGTTCGTAAGCTAGAAGAGCATGATGCGCTGGCACACACTATTATTGTTGCAGCAAATGCCTCTGACTCAGCCGCATTACAATATATTGCACCTTATTCAGGTTGCTCAATGGGAGAATACTTCCGTGACAAGGGCGAAGACGCACTGATTGTTTATGATGATTTGACCAAACAAGCCTGGGCTTATCGTCAAGTTTCATTGTTACTACGTCGTCCACCGGGGCGTGAAGCTTATCCTGGTGACGTTTTTTACTTGCACTCTCGTCTTTTAGAGCGCGCTTCTAGAATTAACGCAGAGTGCGTAGAAAAATATTCGAATGGTGCCGTTAAGGGTAAAACAGGATCGTTAACCGCATTGCCAATCATAGAAACTCAAGGTGGTGACGTATCAGCTTTTGTACCAACTAATGTAATATCAATTACAGACGGCCAGATTTTCTTAGAATCTGACCTGTTCAACGCCGGTATTCGTCCAGCAATTAACGCGGGTCTTTCAGTCTCTCGTGTTGGTGGTGCTGCACAAACTAAAATTATTAAAAAATTAGGTGGTGGTGTTCGATTAGCATTGGCTCAGTATCGTGAATTGGCGGCCTTTTCTCAGTTCGCATCGGATCTTGACGAAGCGACTCGTAAGCAGCTAGAACGTGGACAGCGTGTTACCGAATTAATGAAGCAAAGACAGTATGCACCTCTTAACGTTGCTGAAATGGGTGTTGTTCTTTACGCAGCGAACGAAGGATTTCTGGATGATGTTGACGTAAACAAAATTGTTGCATTCGAAGGTGCTTTGCTAGCCTATGTTAAATCAAACAGCGCTGATCTGTTAGATGCAATCAATGCTTCCGGTGATTACAATAATGAAATTGCAGGCAAGATTGCAGCCGCTATTTCAGACTTCAAAACCAATGGCGTTTATTAATCAAGCGACCTTAAGTTAAGAGACCTTAAATTAAGAGACTATGAGAGATATCTGATATGGCTGGCGGCAAAGAAATAAAGACTAAGATCACGAGTGTAAAAAACACTCAAAAGATCACAAAGGCCATGGAGATGGTAGCGGCAAGTAAGATGCGTCGTGCTCAGGACCAAATGTTTGCGACCCGACCTTATGCGCAGAAAATCGCTACGGTAGTGAGCCACATTGCGAATTCACATTCTGAATATAAGCATACCTTCCTTATTGAGAGGAAGGTAAAGCGTGCCGGTGTGATTGCTATTTCGACGGATCGTGGCCTTTGCGGTGGTTTAAACACGAACCTGTTTAAAAAATCATTGGGAAAAATAGCTGAGCTTGACGAACAGGGAGTCGAAATTGAAGTAGTAACTTTTGGCTCAAAAGCCCTTAGCTTTTTTAAACGAATTGGCGCTAAAGTGACTGCCGAAGCAAGTAATCTTGGTGATCGTCCAGAAATGTCTGCTGTGATTGGTCCTGTGCAGGCAATGCTCAGTAGTTATGCTAAAGGTGAGATTGATGCCATATACCTGGTTGGTAACGTGTTCGTTAATACAATGACCCAACAGCCGACAGTGACGCAACTTGTTCCCGTTGTGCCGTCAGTGGAATCAGAGTTATCTCATCATTGGGACTATATCTACGAACCCGACGCTAAAGAAGTACTTGATAATGTACTAGAGCGCTATATTGAATCGCTGGCCTATCAAGCTATAGTTGAGAATGTAGCCTGTGAAATGGCCGCCCGTATGTTGGCTATGAAAAATGCTACTGACAATGCAGGTGAAATGATCGACGAATTACAACTAATTTATAACCGCGAACGTCAAGCGAGCATCACCCAGGAAATTAGTGAGATCGTTGGTGGTGCCGCCGCAGTATAGGTTTTAGTTACATAATCCAGACAAACCCAGAACATCAGTTTTTAAGAGGATATGCACATGAGTACAGGTAATATCGTGGAAGTAATCGGCGCCGTCATCGACGTAGAGTTTCCCCGTGACTCTGTCCCTAAGATTTACGACGCGCTACATATTGTTGATAACAATCTAACGCTCGAAGTTCAGCAACAATTAGGTGACGGAATCGTTCGCACAATTGCTCTTGGCAGTACTGAAGGGTTGAGTCGCGGTCTAAATGTTGAAGACACAGGTAACCCTGTTTCTGTTCCCGTTGGTGTTGAAACCCTGGGACGCATTATGGATGTATTAGGTCGCCCTATTGATGAGCGTGGTCCAATCGGTGAAAAAGCGCGCATGCCTATTCATCGTAAAGCTCCAACCTATGAAGAGCTTGCATCAACAAATGAATTGCTAGAAACCGGGATCAAAGTTATCGATCTAATTTGTCCGTTCGCTAAGGGCAGTAAGGTTGGTTTATTTGGTGGTGCTGGAGTGGGCAAGACTGTAAACATGCTTGAACTGATTAATAACATTGCAACTGAGCATAGTGGACTTTCAGTATTCGCCGGTGTTGGCGAGCGTACTCGTGAAGGTAATGATTTTTACCACGAAATGCAGGAATCCAAAGTAATTGATCTAGAGGGCGAATCTAAGGTGGCCATGGTTTACGGCCAAATGAACGAGCCTCCTGGCAACAGATTACGCGTAGCACTTAGCGGGCTAACAATGGCGGAAAATTTCCGTGACGAAGGCCGCGATGTATTGTTTTTCGTAGATAACATCTATAGCTATACACTAGCAG
>OOGD01000266.1_pt1 | contig 11097 bp, 11 predicted proteins | sample 1670381 | NCBI WGS metagenome assembly OOGD01 (sample SAMEA98146918, study PRJEB22522) | marine metagenome | biome: marine biome; feature: marine water body; material: sea ice | place: Arctic Ocean | collected 14-Sep-2015 | depth 1.3 m | reverse complement strand
GTTGATAAGGTGGTCTTTCCGGTGCCTGACAAGCCAAAGAAAATAGCAACGTCGCCATCTTTGCCCACATTGGCCGAACAGTGCATAGACGGCATGCCTTTTAACGGCAACAGATAGTTCATGATCGAGAACATACCTTTCTTCATTTCACCACCATACCAGGTGCCACCAATCACTTGCATGCGCTCGGTTAAATTAAAGGCGACGAAATTTTCCGAATTCAGTCCTTGAGACTGCCAGTCGGGGTTATTTGTTTTTGAACCGTTTAAAACCACAAAATCAGGCTCATAGTCAGTTAGCTGTTCTACACTGGGTCGAATAAACATATTGGTGACGAAATGTGCCTGCCATGCCACTTCGGTAATGAATCGAACTTTTAGTTGGCTTTCTGGGTTGGCACCACAAAAAGTATCGACAACAAACAGGCGCTTTTCAGATAATTGATCGACGACTAATTTTTTAAGAGAGCCCCAAACTTCACCACCAATGGGGTGATTGTCATTTTCGCCCTGATCAGACCACCAAACGGTGTCGCGTGTTGTGTCGTCTCGTACCAGATATTTATCCTTTGGCGACCGACCAGTGAAAACGCCGGTGTCAACCGCGATGGCACCCGATTCGGTAATGTGGCCTGCTTCATAGCCGCTCAGCCCTGGTGCCGTTTCTTCAGTATAAAGAGTCTCAAACGATGGGTTGTGTAATACGTCTAGAGTTGTTCGAATGCCATACTGATGAAGGTTTAAAGTGTCTGCATCGGCTGTTGTACTGTCAGCGTTTGTTTGATTCATAAGACCTGATTGTTAAAAAGTTGAATGAGTTGAGCGAGCTATAAAATAAATCGAAGTTGAATAATTATAAATGATAATGAGATAACCCTACAAATTTAGAGATTATAAACATATAACAATAATTTACCGACAATATCGTCATTTGATCAATATCAACGGGTGCATCCTATCAAAATTAAAACCCTATAACTGATTTCATTGCGGCAGATCATCAATGATAAGGCAATGGGTTAAGGGGCAGCGCTAGCTTAGTAAATCGGGTAGCCCTCTAATATCATCTAGTACAACGTCTGCCACTTTCTCCAGTTCATGACGCGTACTGGTACCGGTAAGCACTCCGATGCAGAGACCGACGTTAGCACTTCTGCCCATTTTCATGTCATGGCTATTGTCGCCGACTACAACAACGTCACGTGGGTTTAAAGACTGCGATTGGCAAAAGGCCAATACCATGCCGGCCTCAGGTTTAGTACCGTAGCCGCTGTCATAGCCAGCGAGAAAGTCGAAGTCTTTTATTACGTCGAATGTATCTAGCGTGTTGAGTATGCCCTGGTAGCTGTCGGCGGTGGCGACACCAAGTTTTAAGCCTGATCTCTTTAATTGCTGCAGTACCTGCTTTAAACCGTTTACGGCGGTGGTGTTAATTCGCCCTTGCTCAGCGAATATGTGGTGCAATCGTTTGGATAATGTCTCGCATTCATTATCACTGCCGCTACTATCGATATCAGTCAATTGTTTTGACCAGGCCTCGGCAATTTCATCATTGTTGCCAGCGGCGAGTAGCGATCCGCCGGTAAATGTTTGAGTGCTGGTGTCGTAGCCATGGTGAGAGAGCAATTTGGTTGCTAATGCCTGGTCGCCCCTGGCGAGTTCAATTGCAGCGAAATGGTAGGTGGGTGACCAGGTGGCGTGAAAGTCGATGAGCGTGCCATCTTTATCAAAAACAATGCCTTTGTATTTCATGATTAAGTGACCTGACTAAATGAGTTTACTTGATAAGTGATGCAAAAAGATTAAGCGTTTATTAGGCAGTTTTGGCGCAATCAGAGTCTGATGACTGTGACTTAAGCACGTTCAATGTACTGTAGAGGCTGTCGAGATCGCTGTAAGCCCCTTGTAGATGTCGAGTGCCAGCATTAGAGAAAGCGGTGCGAGCGTGCATTACGCGCGTATTGTCGAACAGCATGAGCTCACCTGGCTCGAGCTTAAAGGTGATCTGTAATTCTTTACGCTCGAGTATTTCTGCATAGTGGCGGTAGGCCGCATAAAACGCCGTTACTTTACTCGGTGGCAGCTTCAATGTTGCGATCGATCGATTGTTATATCGCACCTTAACAATCTCTTTTTTATCATTCACTTCTAACATAGGTACGCGAGATTGCAGGTCGGTGTCAGCATCTTGAAAACGATAGTTAATCCACTGTTGACTCAGGGCATCGAAGTGTTGTGGATTTTCTTTACGCAATAGGCTGGCCGCCATAAAACCATCTTGCAAGATAGATTCGCCACCCGCAGTTGAGCTTTGCAGACAATGCAGTAGCTGGATGCCAGGGACAGGGTCGCGGTAGGGGTTGTCGAGATGGCAGCCTAGCCCCAGGTTGGTAAAAGCCAAGTTATTCGCATTCACGGTTGTGCGTACTTCGAATAGTGGTCCGTAGTTAGTATTACGTTCAAAGCCGAATTCGGAAATAACACGCAGAACCTCGCCTTCGTCGCAAGGTACAGCTTTAAGGATAGAGAAACCATAGTCTTTAATCGATTGCAGCGCTGCTATCTTAGTTTCCGGCAAGGCGCAAAAGTCGGAGTAATTATGCTTGGGAATGCCGGCTTCAAATGAACTTTTTTGCCACAGGCTTTTGTTCGACTCGCTACGGTCATCGGCCTGATCGTTAATGCAATAACAGTTTTTGATTAACCAGCTGACAGAAAACTCTGATCGATGTTCAGGCGCAAAATCAATGATGAGTAAATCATCGGTATGGCTTACGCCAATGATAGTCACGTTCAACGGAAAATCGGTAATGTTGAGCAACCGCTGACCACTGACTGGGTCTCTGCTGTCGGGCATTTGGCAATGATCGCGCAGCCATATTGCAGCTAGCTGGCTTTGCTGGCCACCTTTCCAGTCAATGGTTAGTTCATTGGCATCGAATTGATATCGATCGATTCGTTTCATAGTCATTGTCTAGGAGACTGTCTGGCTTAAGGGCGAAGTAATGATTCTAATAGGCTGCGATAGTCTTTTATGGGCCTGATATCTAGCCCGGTCACTTTGCCATCATCGTCGTAATGTCGTGCTTTGACCGCGGCCAGATGGTGAGGGTTCGACTCGAACACTTCTACCTCTGCTGTTGTCATTGGACCACCCTGAACATTAAGTGAGTCAATTGAAGCGTTGGATAATCGTTTGATGTATTCATCATCAACCGCACACAGATATTTCTTGGCTGCTACATGCAAGCGAATAGGTTCAGTGACCGCTTTAGAGAAGTAGGGCGCAAGGAAATTAGCCCCCGCGTTTTCGTGACAGTTATCGATGCCATTTTCTAAGGCTTCAACTGGGAAGTCACCCATAAAATGACCAATGTCGTGCAGCAGTAGGGCTATGACTAATTCTTTGTTGGCGCCATCTGCGACAGCACAGGCGGCTGATTGCTCCATGTGCTGAGCCATACTGACGGCTTCTCCCATGTATTCCTCGGCTCCTCGGTGTGCAAATAAATCGAGAATAAAGTCAACAATGTTGTCTCTGGTCAATTCGTTTTTATTCAAAAGGTAGCCCCGTTTAAATTTGATGGTTGAGACAGGTTAAAAATTGAGTATACCTATTGATGCAGATAGTGACATTAGTAAATCGATTAATAATAATGATGGTTGCAATCAAAAGTATTTGAGTTGTTGCTTGTGAATATAGAGTAGATTAAAGATTGCTCGAAATGGCCAAAACGAATCAATTCTGAAATACCCAATAACCACAAAATAGCCAAATCAATCCTGAAAAAACTAACTATCTTTGCTGAAATAACTAAAAACATGACATAGAGCCATAGTTTTTTTAAAACGGTTATTATATAGTTCTTGAGCAAATTTTTTTCTTTGAACTAATGAAACTAAACTTAGCTATATCTTTTTAGAATGCTTACGTAGTTTCAACATCAAACTTTATTAAGAATTTTACAAATAACTTGTTTATGACCGGTGCGATCCAAAAGCAATTAAATAGAATGACCTGTCTTTTGGTCATTCTATGCTTATTGCTTTCCCCTATCGCCAGTGGCGTAATGTTGTTGGATAGCTCATTTAGCACTGAAACAACCGATAGCCAAGTCAGTATTGATGTTGAACATCAATGTCATCACATGGCTAAAGATTTAGCGCCGTCCATTTCCGTCAGCGAGCAGAACCATAACTGTGATTATAGCCCTTCATGCAGCCTGCATTGTTCAATTGCAGTTGAACTATCCCTTAGTAACTCTTTCACTCGCCTAGAAAAAATCATTTGCTGGTCCTCAATGGACAATTTAACTTTAAAACCCTCCTTTCTTAATCGCTTAGACAAACCTCCCAAGGCTTAAACCCAACGACCTATGGTCGTACTCTGTGGGCATCCCTACCGATGTCTCGAATCAATTTATTGAAGTCCGTATACCGAAGGATCTTTTTGATCTTTATTGTTATGGACGAGTTTTAAACTTGAATTTTAGAGGTTACTTACTTTGTACAAAAATCATTTAAATGGGTTCACTCGAGCCTTCATCATAATTCCTCTCTTAGGCGGATGTTTGAGCGTTGGTGCAGCCGAATTATCGTCTGTGCTTGATCCTGAACAGCACCCTCAATCGCCTGAATATCAATCTGTCCTTAATGATGTTGTGGTTCCGTTGGACAGCAAACTGTCTTGGACCGAACGCTTCAATGGCGATGAAACATTTAATGCCGAAGTTAGCCTTGTGTCTGGCGCATCGATTACCACGGTTGGTTCAAACCAAGTGCTGAAGATGAAATCAGAGCCGGTGATGGCCATGAAAATGGACGGGCAAGGTGCTATTAAGGCATTGAAGCTGGCGCAGGGTAAAATCAAAATATCACATGGCGCGATCGATAAATACGGTATGCCTGCGATGACCATGGTGTTTAAGGTTGAAGATCCTGGGATGCTCGATGGTCTCGAAAAAAATCAGCAAATTGGTTTTAATGTTGATAATTCTTCTGGAGGATTTGTGGTCACTCATATCATGCCAGTGGTTGCAGAAGGTAAGACTGAAGATCAGCAAGCATCGATCAAAATGGATGTGCGGGGTGTCGTTCAAACGGTCCGAGAGTCACAGGGTAAGGTCAAAATTAAACACGGGCCAATCGCCAAATATGGCATGCCAGGCATGACGATGATGTTCAAGGTCGCTGATGCTGCGCTACTTAAAGGTTTACAGAAAGGGTCTCAGGTCGATTTTAACATCGATAATTCTTCCGGTGGTTTTGTCATCACCAACATTGTCTCAGTTGAAGAGTAGGAGCCAGAAATGAATCAATTAAATACTAAAAAAATAGTCAGCGCTCTTTTTGCTTTGTCGCTATCAGCCTGTACCTCGATACCGAAGGACGGTGGTTTGTCCAACGTCAATTCATTGGTTGAGACTAAACTCAGTGCTGGGGTTCAATTGCCCAGTCTGTCACATAACAATCAGTTGACAGCTGACGCAATGTTGAGCCTGCTGGCACAACCTTTATCAATTGCGGATGCAGAAAAACTGGCCGTTGAGTTCAATCCAATGATGAAGGTCAAGCTATTCAAAGTGGGTCTAGCTGAGGCTGATTATGCCCAAGCTGGGCGCATGGAAAACCCTGGGTTTTCTTATGCCCGGGTCTCAGGTCAGGCTTATGAAGCTTCTCTTTTGTTTGATATGGGGGGGGTCATTTTGATGCCGCTTAAAAGGCAATTAGAGAAACGTCGATTACAATCCGCTAGATACCAAGCGGCCAGTGATGTGTTAGAACATATTGCGAATACCCGCAGAGGTTGGATCAATGCGGTTGCCGCTAAACAGCAAACAGCATTAATGCTCAAGGCGCTAGAGTCCGCTGAAGCGGGTAATAACCTAACCCGACAAATGTCTGCACTTGGGCATAGTAGTGTAATTGAGGCAGCTGATTCGGAGATATTTTTGAGTGGAATGCGGACTTCTTTGACTCGTCAACGACTGGCAGAGTCTGCTGCGAGAGAGAGTTTGATTCGTCAGTTAGGATTATGGGGCCAGCAGGCTAGATCTCTCAAACTACCAGATCGATTACCTGAGCTACCGCCGAACTCGATAGACATTGAATCCGTAGAGGGGCAGGCCATCGAAAATCGACTTGATGTTCGAATGGCTAATATGAATATCGAAGGTCTAGCTAAAAACCTTAAGCTGACGCGGCTCAATCCATTTTTCTCTGCAATTGAATTAGGTCCTGTAATGGAAAAAGGTGAGGGTGAAATAAATCGAGGCTATGAACTCGAATTCCGAATCCCAATATTCGATACTGGTGACATTAAAACGCAGAAAGCAAAAGCCATTTATGATCAGGCGCAAGCTCAAGCGGAAGTCACTGCGATTTCTGCCGCTTCAAGTGCTAGGCAGGCCCTAAAAAGCTATCGAAGTAATTTAGAAATTGCGAAGCACTATCGCGATAGGGTTTTACCGTTACGAGAGCGTGTCAGTCAAGAGCAGTTACTGATGTTTAATGGCATGTTGATCAGCGTATTTGACCTGCTTGATGATTTACGTTCATCAATGAATATGGAATCAAGCTATGTTGATTCTATAAAAGACTTTTGGATAGCCGATGCAGACTTGCAGCAGGCGCTGACAGGCTCAGGTATGCCGGGCATGAATTTTGAAGCAGCTTCAATGATGCCATCCTCAGCAGCTGACGGGGGAGGACACTAATATGAACAGTAATTTAAATAAAGATGAGCAAGATAAAATGACCAATAGAAGACAGTTTTTAAAGGGTGCAGGAGCAGCGGCCTTAGGGGCAGGAATGATTTCACGGGTCTCTTTAGCAGCTTTACCTGAATCACCGAGCTCTATGAGTGCGACAATGGAGCCGCCGCCTGAACCGACTAGTGGTCGTTGGTACAACCCCGTTGTAACACTTAACGGCTGGTCACTCCCATGGCGTATGAAAAACGGCTGGAAGGAGTTTCATCTTACTGCCGAAGCCGTAGAGCGAGAAATTGCGCCCGGTATGACTGCGCGCCTATGGGGCTATAACGGCCAGTCACCTGGACCGACCATTGAATGTGTGGAAGGTGACAAAGTGCGTATTTTTGTGACTAACCGTTTGCCAGAACACACCACAGTGCACTGGCACGGCATATTTTTAGCCGCAGGAATGGATGGTGTTGGCGGGTTGAGTCAGCCTCATATACCCCCAGGAAAAACTTTTGCCTACGAATTTGAACTCAAGCAATCGGGTACTTTTATGTACCATCCACATGCTGACGAAATGGTGCAGATGGCCATGGGCATGATGGGGTCGTTGGTGGTTCACCCCAAAGATCCCGAGTTGCATAAGGTTGACCGCGATTTTTGTTTTTTGATGAGTGCTTATGATATTGATCCGGGTACGATGACGGCTAAGGTCAATACCATGCTCGACTTTAATCTGTGGACTTGGAATAGTCGCGTATTTCCGGGTATTGATCATCTAGTCTGTCGTGAAGGGGACAGGGTGCGTGTGCGTATGGGTAATTTGACAATGACCAATCACCCAATACACCTTCACGGATTAAACTTTGAGGTGGCGGGTACCGATGGTGGCTGGGTCAGACCAGAGGCGAGATGGCCCGAGGTAACCAGTGATGTTGCCATAGGCCAAATGCGTGCAATCGAGTTTGATGCTGACGCACCGGGCGACTGGGCAATGCACTGCCATAAGTCACACCATACAATGAATCCGATGGGACATAGTGTGCCGAATATGATCGGTGTTGATCAACGTGAGGTGCAGCAGAGTATTTCTAAACTGCTGCCAGGATACATGGTCATGGGTGAGCGTGGCATGGCGGATATGGGTGAAATGACGATGCCACTCCCTGCCAACACTTTGCCGATGATGACGGGTGAAGGTCAGTTTGGCCCGATCGAAATGGGTGGCATGTTTACTGTGCTTAAAATTCGTGCCGATCAAAAGGCAAACGATTACACCGACCCTGGCTGGTATGACTTTCCCGCAGGCACTGTTGCCTATGAAGTGGATCTGTCATAACACCAGGTTTTTTAACTTAACTTACCAATTTACCAACCAACCTACTAACAAAGGAAACTAATGATGAAAAAAACTGAAAACATGCTTGCCGCATCAATATTGGCAATTACCTTTGCATTGTCACCGATAGCCGTTTATGCCGGAGCTGGGCATGATGATGAATTGATGGTATTTGATCCAACAGAGACTGAGTTTGGTCAGTACAAACCAAAGATGCATGTCACCAAAACAATCGAAATCATAATGAGTGATCAGATGCGTTTTAGTCCGAGTCTAGTCAACGTGAAAAAAGGTGATGTGATTAAGTTTGTTCATAGCAATCCGGGACAAATGATGCATGAGTTTGTGCTGGGTACCCCTGATTCTCTGGTTGAGCATGCTCAAATGATGAAACGTTTCCCAGGTATGGAGCACTCAGAGCCTTATATGACACATGTGGCACCCGGTAAAAAAGGTGAAGTCATTTGGCAGTTTTCTGAGGCCGGTGAATTCTCATTTGGTTGTCTTATCCCAGGTCATTTCGATGCCGGTATGAAGGGTAAGATAGTAGTCGGTTCTTAAGGCTGGCTTGTAATCTTGTTAGCTACTTTTGTTAGTTGATAATGAGGTATAAATTGTTCTGGATAGCAAGGTGCCAATTCTGGCTCCATGCTATCTGGGGCTATCTGTGACTATCCAGGCAATCAATCTTTTCAGCGTAATAAAAAAGGGTTATTACAAGTAGTATCAATAATTTGATGCGCTTCTAAAAAGTGTCTGATGTATAGGCCGAACGAATGAGGTTATTGAGCAAGCATCAATAGCGTTGTGTAAATAATTGATAATGCAATGATTATTTTGGTGCAGGATTGCCTGTTGTCCATTTTTTGAAGCGAGATTCGCAGTATTCGAGTAGGGTATTGTAAGTCGGGAAGTAGAGTTCGAAGCCATCTTCGGCGGGTGCATCGTATTCGCAAAAGTCATTGTCGTGAGTTCGGCAAATAGTGGGGCGATCTTCGTATATACCACAGCGACCATCCATCTCTAGATGGGTACATGTTGAGTCAAACATAAGAAACCAACCGTCTGAATCTTTATAAATGCCGATGCCCTTATGCGATACTTGCCAGAGTAGGATTTCAAAATCGTACTTTGAGCGCGGTGTATCGATTTGTTGGGTAACATAGGTGCAACAGGTCGAATTAGTGCAAAGGTCGCATTTAGGCGTTGCTGACGTTGTGCTTGCAACTTCAATTGGAGGGAAATCGAGGCGGCTCATTTTGAAAGATTAATCCAGTCGCGTGGTTTTAGGTAGTAGTCAGTGAGTAATGCTTCGTCGCTGCCAGGTTCTGCTTGATAGTTATACTGCCAGTTAACGACGGGGGGTAATGACATTAAGATTGACTCGGTTCGGCCACCGGACTGTAATCCAAATAAGGTGCCTCGGTCATAAACTAAATTAAACTCGACATAGCGCCCGCGGCGGTAGAGTTGAAATTGCTTTTCTTGGTTGGTGTAGGCGGTGTCTTTTCGTTTCTCTACAATGGGCAAATAAGCCTCGAGATAGTGGTCACCCACACTACGCATGAATGCGAATGATTGTTCGAAGCCAGGTTGATTGAGGTCATCAAAAAACAGGCCGCCAATGCCGCGTGCTTCATTGCGATGTTTGAGGTGAAAATAATCGTCACACCATTGTTTATATTTATTATAGATATCTGAATTTGTAACTGAGCCAAAGTCTGCACAAGCCTGTTTAGCCACTTGATGCCAGTGCACGCAATCTTCCGTATAAGCATAATAAGGGGTTAGATCAAAACCACCACCCACCCACCAAATTGGGGGTTCACCCGGTTTTTCTGCAATAAAAAAACGCACATTCATATGGCTAGTTGGAACGTAAGGATTGTTAGGATGAATAACGAGAGAAACACCCATTGCCTCAAAGCTCCTACCAACTAATTCGGGTCGGTGTGCAGTTGCTGAAGCCGGCATTTCTGAGCCATAAACATGAGAAAAATTAACGCCGCCTTTTTCAATTATATCCCCATCAACTAAAACACGTGAACGACCACCACCACCCTCTGCGCGTACCCAGGAATCCTCTATAAATTTCTTATTAGACTCAACTATCTCAAGGCCTTTACAAATCGAATCTTGCAGCGATAATAAATATTTTTTGACAGCATGTTTACTGGGATGGTGATCAGTATTGAAAATTATTGGCATAATATAAAAAGTTCTTAAATGAATAATAGTGAAAAAGACTAACGTATAACGGCCTGTGTTAATAGATCAAAAATTTGTGATGGCTTTTGGCGCTTACCGACAACTCCCTGGGTGATATAATCCAAGGCAACATTGCTTTTAAAATAACGCTTCACCTGCCACTGTGTTTTTGCCGCGCGGTGGCCTTGTGTATTTGCAGATGTTGATACAATGGGACCACCATAGATATTGCATAATGATTTTACAATTGGGTGGTTACTAACACGAATGGCAACACCTTGGTGATCACCAGATATCCAATAGGGAATAAACTTATTGACGGGTACAACCCAAGTAACGGGGCCGGGCCATGTGTTTTGCATCGTCCTAATCTGCTTATTAGTTAAATCTTCAAGGATAAAATCAAACTGCTCAATATGGCTGGCAATTAGAATTAAACCTTTATCTGCTGAACGCTGCTTGAGAGATAACAACGCGTGAACAGCTCGGCTATTAAACGGATCACAACCTAAACCCCAGACGGACTCAGTGGGATAAGCGACAACACCACCTTGGTGCATAATTTGGCTAGCGATATTCAATGAAGGCAAAGAGAGATAATCGAACATAAGTAATCAAAGTTAATGAGCGTGATAAGAAAAAAGCAAATTATACGTTATTGATAGCCTCATAACCCCAATCTGAACGTTTAATAGCGCCTTTTAATTCTAAATTAAAAAGTGTCGCTGCCACTTGCGCGCTGGTGAGAGACGAACGCTTAATTAATTGATCGATATCAATAGTGTCAAAACCAATATGACGAAGTAACGTCTGCTCAAGCTCGTTGAGCTTTAACTTAAAGGCGGTGGCC
>OOGD01000265.1_pt1 | contig 11107 bp, 6 predicted proteins | sample 1670381 | NCBI WGS metagenome assembly OOGD01 (sample SAMEA98146918, study PRJEB22522) | marine metagenome | biome: marine biome; feature: marine water body; material: sea ice | place: Arctic Ocean | collected 14-Sep-2015 | depth 1.3 m | reverse complement strand
ATTTTTAATGGATTCCTTAACGTATCGTTAGCAATATTATTGATTAAATTTTTCAATGTTGAGGGCTATAAAAATAATAAACTAGTCAGTTCTTCTTTGGAAGAATCGATAAGATGGTTCTCGCTTGCCACATTATTAGTACCTATTCTTATTCTTATGGTGTTAGAAAGTAGAGACGAGTATTTTAGAATGACTGAGTTGTCCATTAATTCCATTGAAGAGGCGTATGACACGAATTTAAAAACAATAAGTCAGGACATTGAGACAGACATACTGACAAAGAAAAATATTTTAGATGACCTATCAAAAAATAAAAAATTTATTACACTTTTCACACAAAATAAAGTGCGCGATTTTTAACAAAACTTTCAATTATCACTTCAACACTTCGATCACGTTTTACTCGTTAATAATGGAATTGTGGTTGCTGATTACCTTTCTAAAGAAGCAAGTTTCAGTAACAAAATGCTTGGCAAAGACTTATTTTTACAACCTTCTTACAAAGAATCATTGAAAAGTAACCGTGTGGAGATCAGTAGCGCAAATTCTGTAATTGATAATCAAAGAATTATTACAATAGTGACTCCCATTTCAACTGAGCCGTTGCACGATACTTCATTAATAGGCGTTATAACAAAAAAACACATAGCTTCAATAATCAGCAACAGAATTTTGAAATTTGGTCAGTTTAATTTTGAATTATTTGACAATAATTTAAAATTATTTTTTTCTAATCTCCCATCTGTCGAAATCCCCGGAGGACATCCCGGTGTAACCTGGTCTAATTTACCTTTTGAAAACAAAAAAAATTTGTTCCACCTAATTATTGAGGATGAAAATGTACCCACATTAACGAAATGGAGAAATTCATATTTTATGAAAGAAAAAATGATTTCTAATGAATTTCCCTGGAAACTTACCATTTTATCGCCATTAAAAAATCAAGTTGATACGTTGAGTAAAGACTATACATTCTTACTATTTGTGATCTTTGGAATAGTGTTAGTTTCAATGATATTCACCACGTATTTTGCAAGAAAAATTGTTAAGCCACTTGTCGAACTTACAAAAATAACAAATGACATTAAATTAAACCCTGATGTGGATTATATTAATTGGCCTACAAGTTCAGCAACCGAAACAGACTTATTAATAGACGCATTTAAAAATAACCATCAAATTATTTCTCAAAGCTTTCAACAGTTAACAGAACAAAATGTTGAAATAAAACGTTTACTGGGCTACAACAAAGCCATTTTGGAAGCATCCTTAGATGCAATGATTACGATTGACTCCAGTGGTAATGTTATTGATTTCAACAACGTAGCAGAAGATGTATTTGGTTGGAGCTATGATGAAATAGTTGGTAAAACCTTAGCAGAATACATTATTCCTGAAAATATGCGTGAAGCTCATACACGCGGTATGAAACACTTCTTTGAAACAGGTAACGGTCCTGTATTTGGAAAACGATTGGAGCTCTTTGGCTTACACAGGGATGGTCATGTTATTCCGATTGAGATCTCTATTTCACCTACAAAATCAGATTCCGAGCAGATATTTACCGCATTCATAAAAGATATATCTGAAAGGCGTGATAACGAAAATAAGCTAATTAATGCTCAACAATTGTCTAAGCAAGTGGCAGATAATTGGGTCCGATTCATCGATACTGCTAATGCACCTATTTTTGGTATTGATGCAAAAGGTAAGATAAATGAATGGAATCAAAAAGCAGCTGAGATTACGGGGTTTCATGCTGATGAAGTTCGGGGTAAAGACTTAGTTGAAGAATTTATCACTGCGAATTATCGGCATTCAGTTAACGAGGTATTTCAAAAAGCATTACAGGGTGATGAAACCTCTAATTTTGAATTCTCATTACATACTCAAATTAATAATTCAGTCATGATATTACTTAATGCTACGACACGCCGCGATGAGCTTGGAAATGTGGTGGGCGCTGTTGGGGTAGGGCAAGATATTACTGAGCTTGATAGTTACCGCTCTGAAATGGAAGTGAAGGTGACCAAACGGACGCGTGAGTTGAATACTATCTTAACACTAAGTCCAGATGGCTTTGTATTAGTCAGTGCTGATAATTACATTCGTTATATCAATCCTGCTTTTTTAGATATGACGGGACTTAAATCCGATGCATTAATTGATAAACCTGCTGAAATATTTGTTGAATTAATGAACCGCTTATTTGATCCAAATCAAATAGGTGGAAAAATCTATATTGGAGGCGAAGACGTAGAGCAAATTGTCTATCTTTCTGGCCCTAGCGTACGGATTCTCAAAGTTAACCACAGGACAATGTACGGATCGAATGGGTGCAAAGAAGGTGAAGTACTTTATTTCAGAGATGTAACTCATGAAACAGAAGTTGATAGAATGAAAAGTGATTTTTTATCCACCGCTGCTCACGAACTTCGAACACCACTTGCCAGTATTTATGGTTTTTCTGAATTACTAATGGCTCGTGATTATGACAAAAATACATCCTATAAAATACTTGAAACCATTCATCGGCAATCATTAAATCTTAAGCACTTACTGGATGAGCTTCTTGATTTATCTCGAATAGAAGCCAGAGCCGGAAAAGATTTTCATATGGAAGACAACACACTTCAAGACATAGTAGAAGAGTCATGTGTTGAAGTTGAAGGTGCATTTAGTGGCCGAAAAGTGAATGTTCAGATTATGGGGGATTGGCCTGTATTGTCTTTTGATATTGATAAAATGCGTCAAGTATTTAGTAACTTATTAAGTAATGCATTTAAATATTCACCTGAAAGTGAAGACGTTATTTTACAAACAAGCGAGAGAGAAAAGAACGGAAATAAGCAGTTTGGTGTCATCATCATTGATAATGGTATAGGCATGACACCTGAACAGCTTGCCCGTGTCGGAGAGCGATTTTACCGAGTTGATGAATCTGGTTTTATACCGGGTAGCGGATTAGGCGTATCGTTGGTAAAAGAGATAATCTCAATTCATGGTGGAGATGTTGAGTTTTCAAGTGTTGCTGGAAAGGGAACTAGGGTAACTGTATGGCTTCCCATTGTTAACATTAACCCTCAGGTTTAGCTTACATGATATTAACTAAATTTTTAATCCTTTTAAAAAGATCATCTCACTCAATTATTATCTTTATTGCCCTGATTAAATTAACACATGACGTTAACAAAAAACGTGCTATGGAAATCCAAAGCAATGTTCAAGTATGTGTATCGATACATATCTATTGGATCAGCTCATTTTTATTGAAATACCCGATGAAGTTAAAAATAAAAAAATTATTATTAATAGATTAATTTCTGTATTAAATAGAGGAAAAATTAAAAATGATGCCTATTGTTATTATTAAGATCATGGAATTGGGTTGTATTCGTGTTTAAAAATTTAACATTGATGAACAGACTGGCTTTGATTGGTATTTTTTCTACAATTGGGACTTTTGTAGTACTGTTTATAAGTGTCAATAGTCTTAACATTATGACTGAAAGCTTCAAGAAAGTGATCAATCAAGACTCTGCTAAGGCTGCATTGAGCAAAGACATAATGGCAAACTTTCTAGAACTAGATAGAACTGAAAAAAATCTAATTTTGGCACTAACCATTGAAGAAATGCAAAAATACAATCGTCATTTTTTGAATACGAAAGAGGATATCGAAAGCAACATGGTTGAGTTGAAAGTACTCATAGATAAAGAAAACATTTCAGTCTTAGCTGCTCTCAAAACGATTTATGATGAATATGTGGTCGTTTATGAAAACATTTATAACCTAACAATACAAAATTCAAGCGAAAAAGCTAGATCTCTGATACGTGGTGATGCGCGCAACACAATAAAACGCGTAGATAAATTAACAGATGAACTCGCTTTAATTATTCATGATGAAATACTCACTGAATTGTCAAGTATAGATCTAGACAGAGCATCCATAGAAAAAAAGACAAAAGCATTAATATTAATCTCCAACATACAATCAGCTATTTTGAAGTCTATTCGGGATACTGGTCATACCATTTTGTTACTCAATGAAAGTGAAATGTCAGAGATGGCAATACGTTCCACAAAACATTTGGAACAAGTCCATGTGGATGCGCAAACACTCAGGAATATCTCTGATTCAGATAAAAATAAGCAAATTGATAAAATACTAGTCGAACTAAAAAAATATGATGAAGTCCATTCGAAAATACTGACTTTGTCGATGGAAAATTCTAATCAAAAAGCATTGGTATTATCTTCTACAAAATCCCGAGATTATATTTTTAATGCCAGTCGATTAGTTACTGATATATCAACCTATAATGATTCCAAATTGAATGATGCAAAAATCGCATCTGATGATATGTCAGAACAAACTTATACCAATTTAGTGACGGTATTTAGCGTTTTTATTATGACTCTTATTTATTTTAGTATTATCTTGTATCGATACTTCAATGAGAGATTGGCGAGTGTTTATAAACAAGTAAACGCGATAAAAAATGATACATTTGAAGTTCATACACAAGGTCAAGTTTATAGTGATGAACTAGGTACACTAGCAAGCGTTATAAGTGATGCTATAAAACTACTTAGAGAAAACCGTCTTGAGTCTGAAAATCAAAACTGGATTAAAGATGGAATTGCTTTGATTAACACTAGTGTTTTAGGAGATGGAATACTAAAGGATCAAATTGATACGTCTATTAATGTGTTATCTCAGTATGTAAACGCCGGTATGGGAGCATTATACATCTACGACAAGGAAGATAAGGTTTTAAAACTCGAAGGCTCTTATGCTTTCAGCAAACCGTCTGATATGCCGAGTGTTTTCAAACTAGGTGAAGGTTTAGTAGGACAAGTGGCTTATAACAAGAAGCCTATATTGTTATCTAATGTACCTGATGGACGCGTTATTCAAAGTGGCACAACCAGAGAAAAATCATTAAATATTTACATACATCCACTTATTTTTAAAGGGCAGCTTATCGGTGTTATTGAAGTTGCGTCATATGAAAAGTTTAATCCGATAGTACTCGAATATATTGACTCCGCCCTTTTGATTATTGCTGGGTCACTTTATGCAGCCAGGCAAGTTAATATAACCAACGCGCTTCTTGCTCAATCCCAAGCACTTTCAGAAGAATTAGAACAACAATCACTGCAACTAAAATCACAAAATGAAGAGCTAGAAGAACAAACTCAAGAGCTAGAAGAGCAAACTCAAGCTATGTTGAGTCAGCGCTATGAACTTGAAATAAAAAATCGTGAGTTGGAAGCCTCTCAGCTTGAAGTCAATAAAAGAGCACAAGATTTAGAAAACGCAAACCGTTATAAATCTGAATTTTTAGCGAATATGTCACATGAACTCAGAACACCACTTAATTCTATGTTGTTGCTTTCAAATTCTCTTTCTAAAGTAAAAAAAATTGAATCAACCAAATTAAATAAACAAGCTGCAATAATCTACGATGCAGGCAGTAGCCTTTTGGATCTTATCAACGATATTTTAGACCTTTCCAAGATAGAAGCCAAACTTATGACCCTTAATATTGGCGAGACAGACATTAGCTCACTCGTACATGAGATTAAAGAGCTCTTTATGCCTCAATCTGATGCAAAAAATATTGAATTCGAGTCAATCATAGATCCGAGGGTATTGAGAACTTTTTCAACTGATAAAGCAAAACTAATGCAGGTTCTGAGAAACTTCCTCTCCAATGCTATAAAATTTACAGCTAATGGTGGCCGCATTACAATTGAAGTGACATCCAATGTTGAGGAAGATAGGGTTCTCAGACCGATCGTTATTTCAGTGGAAGATAATGGTATTGGTATTGCCAAAGAAAATATCAATCTTATTTTTGAAGCATTCAAACAAGCCGATGGAGGGACCAGCAGGCAATATGGTGGCACAGGACTGGGACTGAGTATATCTAAAGAATTAACAGCCTTATTGGGCGGTAGAATTTTTGTAAAATCAACTATTGATAATGGTTCAACCTTTTGTATTTACCTGCCGATTAAAATTAATACCGATTTAATAGATGAAAATTTAATAGAACATCTTGAATTCGACAATGCACCTTTGGCTATAGATAGAATGGAAAGAAAAAGTCCAGTTTTTACTGCTGATGATAGAGACAAGTTAGAACATCATGATATCGTTATTTTAGTTGTCGAAGATGACACAGATTTTGCTAATATTATTATAGAAGAAATTCATCAGCTCGGGTATAAAGCGATAATCGCCTTTGATGGTAACACCGCAATTTCTCTGGCTAGAGAGCATATACCCACCGCTATTATACTTGATATTCAATTGCCAATCTTAAATGGTATGGAAGTACTAAGAATTCTTAAGTCTGATATAAATGTTAGACATATACCCGTTAAAATTTTATCTAGTATGGAACCACAAACGATCGCCAAGAATTTAGGTGCCATAGATGTTATTCAAAAGCCAATTATAAAAGATGAACTTAACATGTTGATTACTTCTTTGGTTGACTTCGTTCAAGACACTGAGAAGCGCATATTACTTATTGAAGATGACAATGTGCAAGCAGAATTCTTAGAAGAACTTTTAACAGATAAAAATATTTCTGTAACCGTCGTCAATACCGCAAAAAAGGCTTTGAATGAGTTATTAATTAACAAATATCACTGCGCAATTGTCGACCTTAACCTTCCCGATATGAGCGGATTTAAACTTTTAGAGTTAATCGAAGAAAAAAATATAAAGATCCCCGTTATTATTTATACCGCAAGAGACTTAACCAGTGATGAATTGACAAACCTTAGAAAATACAGCGATGCAATTATTTTAAAAACGGCTACATCGAATGAACGATTAGTAGAAGAAGTATCATTATTTTTACACTGTGTTAAAAACTCATTAAATGTGGAAAAGCAGCAACTTCTTTCCCAAGCCATGAACACTGACTTGAGGCTCGAAGGTAAGCGAGTGCTAATGGTAGATGACGACATAAGAAATTTATATGCTTTATCTGCTGTTCTAGAGGTTAAAGGTCTAGATATAACCTCTGCTCAAAATGGTAAGGAGGCTTTAGAGCTGCTTCAAAATACAGAAAAAAAGTTTGATATTGTTCTTATGGATATCATGATGCCAGTGATGGACGGTTACGAGGCAATAAGAGCGATTAGAAAAAATAATAATTTAAAAAACATTCCGATTATTGCGCTTACTTCAAAAGCGCAAGCTGAGGACCGACAGCTTTGTATTGATGCGGGTGCGAATGAATATATGTCTAAACCGATTGATCACGAACAACTGTTATCGCTTTTAAAAATTTGGTCAACATATCAGAGGCCTTATGATGAAGGATAAGGTTCAGAATTTATTGGCATCTATTCATGAATACTACGGTTACGATTTAACTGATTACCATATTGATTTCTCAATAAGGGCAGTAAAAAATGAAATGTCTCATCAGTCAATTTCAGATATCGATACTTTCACTGAGACACTTCTCAAAGACGAGTTTAAACTTAATAGCTTTATCCGTTGTTATTTAATTAATGTCAGTGATATGTTCAGGGATATTGAGCCTTTTAGAATATTTCGAGAGCAAGTTGTTCCTGATTTAAAGTCTTATCCTAGAGTAAGAGTATGGTCTTGTGGATGTGCATCTGGAAAAGAGGCATTATCATTGGCCATAATACTTGAAGAAGAGGGCCTCTATGACAGGACCATAATTTATGGCACTGACATTAATCAAAAAGCGTTAGAAGCGGCTAAAAGAGCAACGTATTCTATTGAGGATGTTATTGGTTTTACCCAAAATTACTACCTGAGTGGTGGTAAAAGAGACTTTAGAAATTTTTACACAATTAACTGGGAAATAAAAACGGTCCACTTTAATCAAAGTTTGCTAAAAAACTTATATTTTTCTGTTCACAATCTAGTGAGTGATAAGGTTTTTAATGAATTTGAAGTGATATTTTGTCGCAATGTATTTATCTACTTTAATGACAACTTACAAAAGCGTTCACTACGTATGTTAAAAAATTCTTTACGTTATCGAGGCTATCTATTTTTAGGTCATAGTGAACATATGAATTTTAAAGGTATCTCTGAACATTTTCGTATGATTGATTCAAAACATAAGACTTATCAAAAAATAAATGATGAGGTGTGTATATGAAAAAATTTAAAATACTCATTATCGACGATATCCAAGAAAATATATTTTCACTGATTACTATTTTAGAGCAAAATCCACATTTTGAATTAAAAGGTATATCTAGTGCAATCAAAGCACTCAGTTATATCGATCAGCAAGTTGTGGACCTGATATTGTGCGATGTGCAGATGCCAAATATGGATGGATTTGAGTTTGTTTCTATCATCAGACTGAGGAAAAAAACAGCAAATATTCCTGTGATATTCGTCAGTGCACACAAAAAAGAAAGCGCGTTTTTTCAGAAGTCGAAGGAGCTAGGGGCAATTGATTATCTTGTAAAACCTATCGATGCGGATGAGCTTGTTCATCGGCTCAATACGTATCATAAATTTGCTATGCGAGAGCATGAAAAAATAAAAGAACTAAATGAGTTAAACAGTAAGCTTTCTCAAAATAACTCGTTTTTACAGTCTTTAGAAGAAAAGGTGACAGAACGAACCCGTGAATTGAATACTATCTTAACTCTAAGCCCAGATGGATTTGTATTAGTCAGTGCAGACAGTCATATCCATTATATCAACCCTGCCTTTTTAAATATGACCGGACTTCAATTAGATAAGTTAATTGGTAAACCTGCTGAAATGTTTATTGAATCAATGGCCAGTTTGTTTGATCCCTCTAAAATGGTTGACGTGAAATGTATTGGTGAAGAAGATGGTGAACAAATGGTTTATCTTTCTCGCCCAACCGCACTTATTCTTCACTGTAACATCAGAACAATGTATGGACCTGAAGGTGAAAAAGATGGCCAAGTCCTTTATTTTAGGGATGTAACCCATGAAATAGAAATTGATAGAATGAAAAGTGATTTTTTATCTACTGCGGCTCACGAATTACGCACACCACTTGCCAGCATATATGGATTTTCTGAACTATTAATGGCACGTGAGTATGACAAAGAAACATCACATAAAATTTTTGACACTATTCACCGACAATCATTACACTTAAAACGTTTACTAGACGAGCTTCTCGATTTGTCGCGAATAGAGGCTCGCGCAGGTAAAGATTTTCATATGCAAGAAAATACACTGCAAGGTGTTGTTCAAGAATTATGCACTGATGTTAAAGGTGCTTTTAGTGGACGAAAAGTGGACCTGCAGACACAAGGGGACTGGCCTTTACTGTCTTTTGATGTTGATAAAATGCGCCAGGTATTGAGTAACTTACTGAGTAATGGGTTTAAATATTCACCAGAAAATGAAAATGTTATTTTACAAACAAGCGAAAGAGAAAAGAACGGAGATAGGCAGTTTGGTGTCAGTGTAATCGATAAGGGAATAGGCATGACCGCAGAACAGCTTGGTCGTGTTGGTGAGCGATTTTACCGAGCAGATGAATCAGGCTCTGTTCCAGGCAGCGGATTAGGTGTGTCACTTGTGAACGAGATAATATCTATCCATGGTGGAAATGTTGAATTTGTAAGCACCACGACAAAGGGAACGACAGCCACGGTGTGGTTACCGATTATAAAGAACGAGATAAAGAGGTAAAAGTGATGAGTAAAAAAATAATTTTAATTGTTGATGACCAAGGTGAATTACGGAAATTAGTTCGTATGACACTAGAGTTTGGTGATTATGAATTACATGAAGCTGAAAACGGTCAACGTGCCTTAGAGCTATCCAAAGTTATTCAACCTGATTTAGTGATTTTGGACGTGATGATGCCTGGTGATATTAATGGTTATCAGGTGTGTGAAAAACTGAAACAGGGGCAAAATGAAAAAGTACCCTATGTGTTGCTCCTTACTGCCCGAGGACAAAAATCAGATGTGGAAGAAGGGGAGCGGGTTGGTGCGGATAATTATCTGGTTAAGCCTTTCAGTCCGTTAGAGCTAATCGACAATGTTAAGAAAGCATTAGAATAAATATTTAATCGAGGTTTGTGAAATGGAAGTTCAAAATTTTACCGGAAATAAAATGGATGTTTTGGTTGAAAAGCTTACATCGTCAAAAATAGAAAGCGAATCTTCCAATGACTTTATTGATGTTGCCAATATAGAAAAAAAAGATTTGCAAGCCCAGCTTTTTCGTTATGCCCAAGACATTCAAAAATTACTTGCAGCGCAAGATATCGCTGCTTTGCATGAAAGCCAAAAAAATGCGGCATATAAACAATTAGAGCGGTTTAATCAGGACTTTATGCTCTTGATGGCACAAAAGGATGCATCTTATAAAGCTCTAGAATCGTCCCATCTAGATACTATAAGGCGCTTAGCGACAGCTGCTGAATTTAAAGATGATGATACGGGTGTCCACATTGTTAGGATGAGTCGAATATCTTCAATGATCGCTCATGCTTATGGACAAGATAAAATTTACTGTGATTTACTAGAACAGGCAAGTCCAATGCACGACATAGGAAAAATAGGCATTCCAGACAGTGTATTAAAAAAGCCTGGTAAATTAACAGAAGAAGAGTGGGTTTGTATGAAAAAGCATCCTGAGTATGGCGCTAATATTTTAAGTGGTTCAGAGGTGCCTTTATTACAAATGGCAGAAGAAGTTGCACTGTCACATCACGAAAAATTTGATGGAAGCGGATACCCATCAAACTTAAAAGGTGATCAAATCCCATTAAGTGGACGAATTGTTGGCTTGGCTGATTTTTTTGATGCACTCACAATGGACAGATGTTACCGCAAAGCATTCTCTGATGAGAAAGCGATTGCGATGGTCAAAGAGAACAACGGAACGCATTTTGATCCAGCAGTTGTTAAAGCATTCTTATCTATTAGTGATGAAATTATTATTGAGCGCAATAGAATTAATGAGGCAAGTTAATTTTTTATTTGATTAATTTTCACTATTCAGGCTGGTGTGCTTTTTTATCACTAATAAGCGTGAGTAGAGTTTCTATAGAGATTTGTATTTTCTAGTACGTACTGCTCTAGAT
>OOGD01000264.1_pt1 | contig 11148 bp, 3 predicted proteins | sample 1670381 | NCBI WGS metagenome assembly OOGD01 (sample SAMEA98146918, study PRJEB22522) | marine metagenome | biome: marine biome; feature: marine water body; material: sea ice | place: Arctic Ocean | collected 14-Sep-2015 | depth 1.3 m | reverse complement strand
TGCTTCCATGGCGTTCATAATTATAGTTGGGTACGCCGGTGTTTTGTTGGTGTTAGCTACTGCTTCCATGGCGTTCACAATTATACTTGGGTACGCCGGAGGCTCTCGCAAATTCGGATTGCAACAGCTACTTGGTGTTTGGTCTTGCTACTGCTTCCATGGCGTTTTGTTAGAGTGATACCGCTACCTAGCATTTGGCTTTTCTAAGCTACTGCTTCCGTGGCCTTCAAAATTAAACTTAGTTATGCCGGAGGCTCTCGCAAATTTGGATTGCCATTACTACTACTTGGTTTTTGGTGTCTGCTACTGCTTCCGTGGCGTGTTTTGTCGGAGTGATACCGCTACCTGGCATTTGGTTTTGCTACTGCATCCATGGTGTGTTTTCGTTGGTGTCGGCTACTGCTTCCGTGGCGTTCAGAATTAAACTTGGGTACAGTGGAGGCTCTCACACATTTGGATTGCTATTACTAATACCTGGCATTTGGCTTTGCTACCGCATCCGTGGTGTTTTGTTGGTGTTGGCTACTGCTTCCGTGGTGTTCAGAATTATACTTGGGTACAACGGAGGCTCTTGTGTATTTGGATTTGCTACTGCTACTTGGTGTTTGGTCTTTCTACTGCTTCTGTGGCGTTTTGTTTGAGTGATACCATCACGGAAGTAATTAAACAGACAGGAGATTATCATTGGGGGTAGAGTCAGTAACCGGCATGAGTTGGTAGGAACAAGCAGCTGCGTCGTTCCTTTCTGTTGGGCCTGTCTTATTTCTATCTTGTCATTGTGATCATCTTTCTGCTACACTGCCACTACAAGGCCGCGTCTTGCACATTAATACCGCGGTTCCATGCCTACCTACTCTAATAGAGCCAATATAAGGTCTATCTGGTATCATATTTGTATCTGGTCGGGACTTGGAATGACATGAGTTTGTTAACAGCGTTCTTACGTGAAACAATTATCACCACTACTCAAACCCACATACTAAGTCACCACGTAGATCCCTACGTCGCCGGTACCAGCAACATCGACGATGGCGGAATCAAAAAACAACAAACATCAACCTAATATACCAAACACCCCCAACCAACAACACGGAAAGAAACAAAACACACAAACAACACCAACGTCGATAGTACGACAGAAACAACAGCGGAAGAAAATGGTCGAAAAATCATCAACTCCGACAAGATCAAAAACAGCGAATTCCAATGGTACGAGTACTACACAACATTCTACGAGGCAGGAAACGGCATGGCACGGCAGCGGACTATCGCCGCAGCGAACCAACACTGGAGAGACGATCTTAGTGAGAAATGGAGAGACGCATACGATTCACGAGACACAGGAATCAGTACTACTGTCCAAGATTTGTCCTGGTTCAGAAGAAGCAGCAGACCCACGAGAAGAAAAAAAGAGGAAGGAACAGGAGAAAGATGAAGACGACGAACTGGAGGACGACGAATCTGAGTACGACGAATTTGAGGACGAAGACGACAATGAATCTAAGGATGAAGCGACACCCCTTGTAGGCCAAAAAGACAGCAAAGGACGGCCGAAATTGAACATCCATTCAATGGATAAAGCCATCATGGAAATGCGCAAGAAAAGGGACACAGAAAGGACAGCACAGCGGAAAGAGGACGTCAAGGGAGCAGAATACGCAGCATCACAAGCTCGGAAAGAACAAGCAAATATCCGCACCAGGAATTTAAGATCAATCATGCCTCAGCGAAACGAAATTCAACGTTACTCTCTTCGAGTGTCGATCCCGACAAACAACGACCCAGACACAATAGTCCGGAACTGTTTGATTGCTATTTTCCGTAAGCTTCAGGAGATTGATAAAAAACTGGTGATCTACCCTTGGGATCTCAGACACACGAGATCACTTCCAATGACAATCGAAAACTTGACAAGGATGCCAAAGACCATAAAACAACTCCAGGCCTACTTTCCCGGAATAGGGCGTCGGTACAGGCAAGGATACATGTCCCTGTCAGTCTTGATCGGTCATAACAAATCGTTCCGCGAACTGACTGGCCCAATTTTCTCTTGGCTAAAAACAGAGAATCATGGCTTATGGCAAAAGCATCTTCAGGTCGAAGAATCAACGCGCGGAGGCTGGTTAGCGTATTGCTACCCCGGTATGGACAAAAACGGCTTAGCAGAGGCAATACAAGCTCAGACAGGATTTAAAGTCGGACTGGAATGGAAGCAAATTTACTCTGGAGAACGAGTCTCCAAAGAAAATGCAATCTACGCATTCCACGTTGACATAGATGTCGCGGAGTACGACCAATGTTTTGCAGCCTTGCAGCAGATTTACGGGCGGGATTCTCCTGCCGCAGACATGCCATTGGGTATCAGAATGCGACTGATCCCTGAAATCTCTACGGCCCTCACCAAAAAGGGAAAAGACAAAATCTTGCGCTTTCGTATGCGGCAAAAAGGTTTCGTGGATAATATGATGAAGGGATGGTCTCCGGATTTGGATAACATTGACGTCGAAGAAACAGTTTGGGGAGGAGCAACGCTGCGCCAAATGATCATGCAACTGCGCAACCCAGTCCGTCCAAGCTACTCTCTGTTCCACTCCCTCCAAAAGACGTCTTCTGAATTTACAAACACTGGCGAGCCCCAAGTCCGATTCCTATTTATCCCGGAAGCCAAAGAGTTAGCATTGTCAGTGATCAATACACCGTTGACATACTTGCGCTTTATGTACTCGGACCAGGACACCGCAGTTCTCGAGAAGTTTGACGATTATTTTAACGATGCAGCCAAGATCAAGGCAGCACAACTCAAATGGAATCGTAAGACAAATGAAGCAGTATCGGAAGCCGACATTCAGCTCGATGGATACGATTCGGACGACGACTTGGATCCAATGTTCGACTTCACAGAAGCAGAAGGCAACCTCGCTGGGCGGACAATTATCGACCCTCCTAAAGCCACTTCAAAGCTTGATCCAATGAAGGGCTCACCAGACAGCGATAGTATCTCCGAATTTGCACCAACTACGGGTACAAAGCGATCGCGGGCAAAGCATCCGGAAGATTCGGTCTCTGTCGCCTCATCAATGTCCAGCGACTCTGACCAGGAACTCAACATGGTAACGGACAACGGAAAGGTTCCACTTCCAAAGGATGACGGTACTAAGCAGGATACTTATGACCTGACTGGAACAGATGATCACTCTATGCAATCAATGACTATTGCATCCATACAAGAGACAATTAATTCCACGGTGGAGGAAGCTATGGCCAAAACAACAGAGAACATTTTGGAAGCTGTAGCACAAAGCAATCAACAAACACTCGAACAAATGAATACTAACGTACAATTGCACTTCGAAAATTTTATGAAAACAATATCCAGTCACTCGGCGCGAAACGATGACCCAATGGATGACATCACCGTGAGTGCACCAGCTCGGCACGGCATGCCAAACCCATAAACCCACCCGCTGCATCGATTAGACGGAATCGAGAGCAGCGGAACCAAGGAGGAAGAGGAGGAGTTAGAGGCAACAACCGTCAAAGAGGAGGAAGAGGACAAGCTCGAGTAGAACGCACGGAAGCGGAGCAAGAAATTTGGGAAGGCCCATTCGGCGACAGTATGGGAGAAAAAGAAGAGGGAATACTAAGACTTGCCGTACAAAACTTTGGTGGTTGGCCGTTGGATATTAAGAACGACAAGAATGGAGGAATCAGAGCATACATACAACGAGCCCAGCTGGACGTGCTTGGTATACCAGAGGCAAATGTGGCGTGGAATCAACTAAATGAGGCATCACGTTTGGACGAAAGGACATTCGGTTGGTGGGAACAGAGGAACATTTCGGTAGCATACAATACCAACGTCAAGGACCCACCGCAGTACCTACACGGCGGTGTGATACAACTGGCGATGGGACCAGTAGTGAATAAAATCCGAGGCACAGGATACGACCCAACAAAATTGGGTAGATGGACATGGCAACGGTTCCAAGGTATGAACGGACTATACCTCCGCGTGATCACAGTATACCGACCAGTAAAGAGCAACGGTCTTGAGACAGTCTATCAACAGCAACGAGACTACTTCTTGGGGAAAGACGTGGACACATGCCCGAGAGAGCAGTTCTTCCTAGACTTGGGGCGAGAACTACGTAAGTGGTTTGACATGGGTGACCAATTGGTGGTGATGGGAGACTTCAACGACGATGTCAGAGGACAACCAGTGTCTTCATTCTTCCATCAATTCGGGATGAAAGATGTATGCATCAACAAACATGGGACTACAGCACCAAACACGTACATAGACGGACGGAATCCCATCGACGGAATTATGGTGTCAGCAACATTACTCAATGGGATCTGTGGATATCTAGGATTTGGGCAAGCAATCGCAGGCGATCACCGCTTACTCTTCTACGATGTGTTCACTAGAGTGGCATTTGGGTCAAAACTACCCCAAATTATTACGGCGAACGCCCGACGACTCAAGTGTGAGGACCCCAGAGTCGTCAAACGGTATAATGACACATTGGAGAAATTCTGCGATCAGCACAAATTACACACTAAAGCAGAACAGTTGAGAACTGCGGACTGCACTCCTGAGACGGCGGCCCTATACGAGGCCATTTCGAAAACGTATCAAGAAGGTCGTCAACATGCCGAAAGCAAGTGCCGGAAGTTTTGCGCCGGGAACACCCCATACACACCAGCAAGACAAGACATTGGTGCCCGAATAGTTTTCTGGAAAAAAGCTCTAAAAAGAAGACAGGGTAAACGCGTCGGCCTCCGCTATCTCAGACGCCTGGCAAGAGCGGCACAAGTGCAGGAACCCATAAACACATTCTCGGAGGAAACCATGAAGGAAGAATATGCCCAGGCAAAGGAAGAAATGTCTTTCGTGACAAAATCAGCCGATGCAAAACGCAATACGTGGTTAGACGGATTAATTACTGCACAAGCAGCAGAGAGCAAAACCAAGAAAGCTACACACTGGAAACAATATCGACAGCGCGAAAATGCCCGCCAAGTGGCACGGCAAATTCGCCGCGTAAACGGTACTGCTCGAACATCCGGAGGACTGTCAGAAGTAATAGCAATTGACCCCGACAATGTAACAGGCCCATGGGTACACCATACTGAAAAAGAACCCATAGAAAACGCGTGCCTCAGGGAAGCTGAAACCCGTTTCACGCAATCTCATCCCACCCCGTTCCTACAGCAGCCTCTACTGGATGACTTTGGTCTTTTTGGGGATACTGCGGCCACAGACCAAGTTCTAGCAGGAACATACGAGCCTAAGCCTGGCACCGACCCTTACGCAGTCAAGTTGCTCCCTTTCCTCGCCCGACCACCAGGAGTAAAAGAAGGTAAAAAAGAGATGACAGAGGAAGAGTATCGGTACGGCTGGCAACAAGCTCGGGAAAGTACTGCATCCAGCTATTCAAAAATACACTTTGGGCACTACAAAGCTAGTTCCAGGTCAACAAAACAGCTAGCGCTGGACTTTATCTTGGCTAATTTCCCATACCGAACAGCATACACACCCAGGCGATGGCTACACGGTATTAATGTGATGCTGGAAAAGATGCAAGGTAATTTTCATGTCAACAAGCTGCGGATTATCCTTTTGTACGAAGCGGACTTTAACCAAAACAACAAATTTATGGGACGAGACATGATGAAATGTGCAGAGGAAGCTGGGATGTTGGCACCTGAACAATATGGAAGTCGGAAAAACCACCAAGCGATAGACCACGGGCTGAACAAGACCTTGACCTTCGATCAGTTCCGGTTTCAGCGCACACCAGCCGCTGTTTGCGCCAACGATGCTAAATCGTGCTACGACCGCATTGTGCACGCCATTGCAACCATCTGCATGCGACGATGCGGTGTACCGGAAGGCCCCATTATCTGCATGTTCACGACAATCCAGAACCTTGAACATCATATCAGGACGCTATACGGTGACAGTACAGTTAGTCAAGGAGGTAATTTGTGGGTTCTGCCAGTGTCAGGTGTAGGCCAAGGTAATGGAGCTGGACCTGCAATTTGGGCAGTAGTAAGCACTCCTGTCCTCGATATGATGAGGGCTATGGGGTTCGGAGCTATTTTCAAAACAGCAATGTCAGGCGATACGATACAATTCGTGGGTTACGCATTCGTGGACGACACAGACTCAGTCCAGACAGCCTTCCATGGTGACTCTATTGTGGAAGTGATCCGAAAAATGCAGGATGCAATCGATCACTGGGAAGGTGGAATCCGAGCAACAGGAGGAGCACTGGTCCCCGTGAAGTCCCATTGGTACTTGGTCGACTTTAAATGGAATTACGACGGAACATGGGGATACTCAACAAAAGAAGAGGCCCCCGGCGAACTGACAGTGTTGGATGCAACTGGTACAAGATGCACCATTGAACGACTAGAACCAACCGAGGCACGAAGGACTCTAGGAGTTCGGCTGGCACTAGACGGAAACTTCAGGGCAGAAGTCGAGTACTTACATACAATCGCAACTGACTGGGCGGATAAAGTGCGAGTGGGACACGTAAAGCGTACAACAGCATGGCTCAATCTTACATCAACCATACTCAGGAAATTGAGTTACCCTCTTCCGGCCACATACTTAACAAAAACAGAATGTGAAGCGATCATGCGACCCATCCTCAACGCAGCTCTCCCAGCCTCAGGAATTGTCCGCACTTTCCCACGCGCAATGGTACATGCGCCCCTCAAGTACCAAGGCTTGGCAGTTCCCCACTTGTACACAGTTCAGGAGATCAGCCACATTATACGTCTCATGAAGTTTGGTCCAACCAAGTTCCAGCTAACAGGGAAACTGTTGTCGGCAAATATGCAATCCCTCCGACTAGAATTGGGGTTGAACGGTCCCCTCATGTGCCTCGATTATAAGAAACTTCATTCTCTGGCCACTAAGTCGTGGATCAAAGAGGTGTGGCAGTTCCTACATGCGAACCAGATCCGCATGGAAGACGATACCCCGGATTTCCCGCACCAACGAGAGGGAGATAGCCTACTGATGACACATTTTCTTGCCCTGCGACCCACACCCGAGAACTTTGAGCGGTTGAATCGATGTCGCATTCGAACCAAGTCAGTGTACGTTTCATGCGTCTGTGACGGTGATGGAACAAGGATATCGGAAAGTGCATGGAAGGGAGATCCTCCGGTAGGGTCGTCACCTTATGAATGGGCGATCCAAGGTCCACTACCACCTGCAGACTGGACATACTGGCAACAGATGCTAGGAAAAGCGTTACATCTCCATCGCAAGGAGTTGCCGTACAAGTTGGGCAGATGGCTCGAGATACAAGGCAAGGAACAAGAATGGGAGTGGTACTACTCTTCAGCAGAACGCCGACTATATCAGCGCGCTCAGGATGACTGGACCGCATACCCAGGATCCGGGACTTCACGATCAACGACAACGAAATTTCCGCTGGCACACCGGATTGATCAGGCTGGCCCGCTTCCGCAGGACGCAGAACGAACCAAAGTCTATTACCAAGGAGCAAATCTGAAGTCAACAGGATCAGCAAAGACACTACCTCTTGAGAAGGCAGACAACCAGGAAAACAGACAGAGCTGGGAGACATACATATCCAGCCTCCCATTACTCCAACAGTGGTGTTTCTCAGAACTTTATTGCCCAGACCAAGCGCAGGTTATTGCCGAGGCACTTCGTGCAGGTACCGCCATTGCGGTGAGTGACGGATCCTTTCAAAAAGCGCACGGAACAGCATCATGGGTTCTCGAGGGAGAAGACCAGCATAATCATATCCAGGGAGACAACGTAGTACCGGGAGATGATGAGGACCATAGCGCCTATCGGAGTGAGCTGTCTGGACTCTACGGCATTGTCATTACAGTACATGCAATTTGCCAGTATCATCATATCGATCAAGGATCAATCACAGTGGGATGCGACGGCGAAAGTGCCCTACTCAAATGCTTCTCAACCCAGCAACAAATCTCTCCTCGCACAGATCACTTCGATCTCATTGTGGCTATCAGGCAGTTGATGGAAGCTACACCGGTTGAATGGAAACCGCGCCATATTCCAAGTCATCAAGATACGGATGACAATAACAATACTCTGTATGGTCCGTGGGACAGATGGGCATCGTTAAATATTGATATGGACAACGCATGTAAGGCAGGCTGGCACCGTACCTATACAAATCGCCACCAACTCCGAGTGAACACATTCTACGGTGAACCATGGCCTCTCAAACTACCGTGTGGACGAAAAATTTGCCGAAAACTTGATGAAGTTCTTACAGACTGTGTGCACCGACCAGAAGCAATGAAATACTGGAAAGGGAAGACAAGTCGGTTCGCCTCACAGGATGCTCACCTCATAGTAGATTGGGAAGCAAACGCCCGAGCGATTAAAGGAGTCCCTATCACTCGGCGGCACTGGGTCTCAAAGCACGCAACAGGATTCTGCGCGGTCGGTGTGGTGATGAAACAACGGAAAAAACGCCCCACTGCACAATGTCCCCGATGTCCTTGGCCGGAAGAAACAGTGGATCATGTATACAACTGTCAGGCTCCGGAAGCAGGACAACAATGGGCAGAATCTCTGGACAAGTTAACGGAATGGCTCAACGATCAAAGGACCGACCCGGCTATAGTGCGAGATATACGTGAAGGACTCAACTCTTGGCGGTTGGACCCCTCGGCAGGAGTATCACCAGCAACATCTTCCTCAGCACGAGCAGCACAGGAATTCATTGGATGGAGGCCGTTTTTAGAAGGATGCCTAACATGGGAGTGGCAAGCACAACAGCAACGTTATTATGAGTTCCTTAAGAGCAGGAAGACAGGACGACGATGGACCACTTTGTTGATCCGGAAATTGTGGGACGTTTCTTGGGATATGTGGGATGATCGCAATGGTATCCTACACAAGAACGACAATACGGTCAAGCATCAGGAAATGGACCAAGAGCTACGACGTCTGTATACAGAGGGCCCTACCAAAGTGCTCAGAACAGACCGATCACTCTTCAATAAGTCTGTGGAGGACTGGTTATCCTCGACTCCGTTTGTCAGGCGACAATGGGTTAGTATGGTCACTAAGTCAACAAGCCGGTATGCACACCAATGCGCACCCATGAACAGAATGCGAGCCTTGTTGAGCAGATTTCTGACGCGAGTACCCCCCATACCTCCGTAAACGCTCCTGCTACAACCGTATTGTTCTGCTTCATTATATGCTCCCTTATCTGGACAACTCAAACACATTACAACATCATGTCAACAGGCGCGGCGACTAGAGTCTACCTTGGGAACTGCTTTTACGCAAAGCCAAGGGCCGCCGCCACACACTCTTACGATCATACAGGAAGTGCGTTCAATGTTTATCTACAAAAAAAAATGAAGAGTCAATGTTGTCTCTGAATTCGTTCTGCTGTCTACGTCGGTTTCGCCCTAGCAGTACAGACGAACTAAAAGCCTTTCGGCACTAGATTCTAATCTAGTAATCCATGAGTTATATATATATAAGACCTAAAGAATGACCGACATGGCAAGCAGTGGAAAACCAATGCTTGTCTCTCATAAGACTGATACAATGATTAATTGATAACGTGAACTCGATAAGAGAGCTTTGTCATCCGTAGCCGCTCGTCTCTTAGATACATTGGATCACCCCGCCCGTGTCGTGGTATCCTCCGAGGCAGCTAGAGTCCCTTCCAACTGAGGGCTCATCTACGGTTGTTGTATTGCGCGAGGCTTCCCTTCTGGAAGACAGACCCCGAGCGCCGTGGTGATCTCCACAACAGCCCAAGCAAGTCCGACCCGTCCAGACCGACACACCCGCACTACGAATACCGATTGGAGTGACTCGACCGACCACAGTCAGCCAAGCCTGTTCGAATCTTAACAGATTAACAGTCCCGTTTTGTTCTTATAGAGCTACAAAACAACAAGAACCCACAAGAAAGTGCAGACCGGTCTCTTCTATTGCACGGTAGTCATTCATCATGGCTACTCTCACCCACGTGCAATGCATGGCTGCTTTCGAACACATCACCCATACCGTCATGGAGCAAACCGATGGAAGCCCACTGTTGAAGGCGCTTGCCAATTCTGAAATTGACAATATCTACGCCTTACTTTGTTTGGACCAACAGCAAATCGATGCGCTAGAATACGATGACAGCGGAACAAGGAAATTTCTTGCCGTTGCCTACCGGAACCGGGTCACAGCCTTTGTGGCCTATGTTTGCCATCGAACCCGTATTGGCACTCCCATTGGAACCGATTATCTTTCGGTCACAGCGGACGAGTTCGATGAATACCGTGGTACCGCATACTTGGTGGATAGGGCACGGAAAGAAAATGACCCGGAGATGAATGACCCATCAGTTGCTGATTTCTTAGACGGCATCCGACGTGCCTCGAATCTTTTTCGAAGTCCCATTGTTTGTGACAACAAGGAAGATGTTGTTGAAAACAACAACAAGGAAGATAAGGTGGTTGAGGCTGAAGAGACAGCCGAGACTAATGTCATTAAGGAACGAGAAGCCATCCCGGAAGAATCAGATTTCTTTACACGCATGCGACATCATGAGAATCTTGTTGAAGTCCTCAAGGAACTTAAGAACCGTGGTGATGACAGCAATGTTGGTGAAGAGAACGACGAGGAAGAAGATGTGATTTGGGCTGAGGAGACAGCCAAGGAAAATGTTCCACGTGAATCGGAACAACCGGACTTGAAGGAGAAGTCCGCTCTTGCCGTGAAGGAACACGGCAAGGAACTCGGTTGGTACTATGACAAGACCAACCATTACGAGGAATACAAGCCCAAAGTATTCTTTGTTGAGAAATTGTGGCGACCGGACCCACCGTCACCTGAACCGCCGCTGCTGGAACCACCATCAGTAAAGCCGCCCCCCGAGCCGCCGCCACCGGAACGGTTGTAAAGTGTTTGATCACTCGATCCTCGAAGGGGAGAATTTGTGTCGAGGATGTCGGGATCAGAACACAAGGACGAGCTGGTAGTCCGTTCACAATTGTGAGAGAGAGAGAGTGAGTGAGAGAGAGAGAGATAGAGAGAGAGAGAGAGAGAGAGAGCAAGGAGGAGAGAGACTTCGTCAAGAAGAGATGAGGTCAATATTAGTC
>OOGD01000263.1_pt1 | contig 11201 bp, 8 predicted proteins | sample 1670381 | NCBI WGS metagenome assembly OOGD01 (sample SAMEA98146918, study PRJEB22522) | marine metagenome | biome: marine biome; feature: marine water body; material: sea ice | place: Arctic Ocean | collected 14-Sep-2015 | depth 1.3 m | reverse complement strand
GTGTCAGTTGGCAGAGCTGTGAATAAAAAAGGATACGATTATCTGCTCGAGGCTCTGGCCGACCTACCCGATAATCTCTATTGGCATTTCACTCATATTGGTGGTGGCGAACTACTAACTGAACTTCAAGCGAAAGCACAAGAAATGAACCTGGATGACCATATTGATTGGCTGGGTGCGTTACCACAAACCGAGGTTCTAGCTCATTATCGTCAGGCGGATTTGTTTGTATTGCCGAGTCGAATTTCGGACAATGGTGATCGCGATGGATTACCCAATGTTTTAATGGAGGCTCAAAGCCAAAAGCTGGCCTGTCTGTCTACTGATATATCAGGAATTCCTGAGTTGATTGAGCATGCTAAAACGGGTTGGCTAGTACCTCAAAAGGATTCCGCTGCTCTAAAACAGGCCTTGCAAACTTTAATGACTGATGCCGCACAGCGGGAGTCATTAGCAAGTGCTGGACTCAAACGAGTAAGAGAGCATTTTTCTCTAAACCGAGGTATTGATCAGCTGGTCGATAAGCTTAGGCTAACGGCCACATTTGACGAGCATTCACCCAATGTGCAGCCGGGTGTTGATTCAAGTGTTTAAACAAGCTTCGGCAAAAATTCCAGACGGCTTCATTATGGACAAGATGATGAGTGAGTAGTCCCGTTGGCTCATCACTACATTGATCTGTCTTACGTCTCAGAGTGAGATGCTGCTGTAGTAACGTGATAGCGGCCTGTGAACCAATAAAGCCACGGCCATGACGCCAGTTGATGGGATCGAGATGGGTATTGATTTGCAGCAAGTCAGTTACTGGATAACTCACTTTTCTAGCACCTTCAACTGAAATGCCTGTAAATCCAATGTTGGCTAAACTATTGTAAATTCGTGATTCTATTCGATTCCAAGGTGGCACGATGACAGGGATGAATTGGTCTGGAAGAGCATTTGCCAGTCTTTGATAACCATCGGTTAGCTCTGTTGCAATCATGTCCACCGATCGTTCACCACCTAACTCAATTTTTTTGGCACCCTTTGCGGCATAACTACTGTGACTGTAGCCATGTTGAAGCACCGAAAAATGATCCCGCTGCTGAAGGAACTTTGGAAGGCTAGCTTCTAATGAAGCCGGGATAACAGCAATTGAAACGGGGATGTCAAAGGCCTGACAAAGGCTGTCTAAGTGCTGTAATTGTGGCGTGTCTGATACGGCATCATCATCTCTCCACCAGAAGCTCGCTTGTTTTCCAGATTCAGCCCACAAGTCTAATTCACGTTGCAGCAGGTGCCACGCATTGATAAATTCGATAGAGTCGTTCAATTTAACCATCCTTTAATTAGCTCTGCGCTATTATTTGCACCATTCATTTGGTATTGCTTTGCAATGATAGGCTGTATAGCCGCTTTATCAACTGCGTCAGCCAGTGCTCTAGCGTTAAGCATCGATGCTTCGATATAAATCACCCTGTTTTGCTTCTGTAACAAGTTGGCCCGAATGGTCTGTTCCAGTTCTCCTGACTCGGCATAGGGTACGATGACTGAATGGGCCTTAGCCTTTAAAATATCCATCACTGTGTTGTAGCCTGCTTGAGATATTGAAACCGCGCAGGATTCTAACAGGCTATAGAAATCACTGCGATTTCGCTCAATGATTAGGCCCGAATCTGCGTGTTGCTGCAGGCTCTCAAATGTAGCTTGATCAATATTGTGGCCTACCAGTAAGCGCCAAGTATGATCTTTAAAATTCGACAGAGGTCTTGCCTCAATTGCAGCCGTTAACAAGGATAAACTAGCGGCGCCCCCACCACCAGAAACCAGAACCTCTTCGCTTTTAGTCATTACTTTGGTATCAATTGATGCATTTGGGTCAACGATATAACCAGTGTAGTGAACTTTATAGGCAATCTTTTTTGCATAAGGGTAGGTGGACTCTAATGTAGCAATAGTATCGTCGCCATGGACTAGAATCCTATCGTAAAACTGTTCGATCAAATCAAGAATTTCATCATTTCGTTGCGCCTTTTGTTTGGGCTGAAGTATGTCGCGTATGGATGACAAAATGAGTGGAGGATTTGGTTTTTGCTTTGCCATTTGTAACAGTGGTAGTAGTTCAAAGCGCATCATCCGACGACCGAATGGATATGTTTCGGTTATCAGCACATCAGGTTCGATAAAGTCGAATAAGTTTAACAGTTTTTCACAGCGGCGATTTTTCCACGATTGGTCGACAGGCTGATTGTTGTCATCGACTAGCTCGTTAAATGAACCATTGGATGCGCGTACAGGCGGTAATTGGTGTAGTTGGACATTGGTCACAGTCAGGTCAGAGACTGGCATTCCGCCGCTTACCAGATGTACTTCAAATTGATGGTTGGCCAAAGCCACTGCAAGAAAAGAAATTCGTCGCAAGTGCCCGATGCCAAGCAGATGCTGAACATAAATTAAAACGACGGGTTTCTGACAAGACGCCAATGCTATTCAGGCTGTCTTACTATCTGAATTGATTGGCGATTCTAGATGATTGAAGATCAATTGGGCGACTAGCTTATGACCATCCAGTAAACCATCGATAGCATGCTCGGAGGGCAATGCCTGGTCGGGTAGATGTTGAATTGCTTTGGCCATGATGGCAGGGTCGAGACTCTTTTCGGGATCTAGCATGCCGACTAATCCAAGTCCGACTGCTCGACTAGCTCGAATTAGTTGCTCTCGTCTAGGCACTGAGCGAGGAACGATTAAAGCGCGTTTGTCCAGAGATAAAATTTCACAAAAAGTGTTGTAGCCACCCATTGCAACAATGCCGATTGCGCGATCCATTAAGAATTCGATATGTGGTTCAAAAGTCATGATCTGGACATTGTCTAATTTTTCACACCGTTCATTGAATTCTTGCTGGTCTGCCTGATGCATGAAGGGCCCTGTGACTATGACGGCAGGGTGGATGATAGTCTTGTCAGTTTCATAGGCTCGTATTACCCAATTAACCATCTCCACACCATCACCACCGCCACCAGGTGTTATCAATATATAGGGGGCATCGAGTGTTACCGGTGATACCCAATTGAGTTCATTAGGAACTTCGCGACGCAGATATCCGGTATGGCTTATTTTGTCAGTTATTGTCTTCGGTAAGTCAAGTGAGTCAACTGGGCTACCCATTTTTTTTAATCCGTATACCCAGATGTCGTGATACAAATCCTCTAGTATTGGTTGTACTTGTTTGCGCTCCCACTCGGTTTTGAGCGCAGCTGGGTCATCCATGATGTCACGTAGACCCAGAATATTTATGGTGCCTAGCTCATGTAGCATTTTTAATGTACTAACTACTTCTCCCTTCAGGCCAGAAGGCTCTTTATCAACAATAAAAATGTCGGGTTTGAAACTGGCTGCGGTGTGATAAATTATCGATTCACGCATGGTTAGTGTTTGTTCCAGGTCGATATGAAGCCCCAAGGAAGTATAATCACCATCTTTTAGTTTGATAACACCTGGAATACGAACAAAGTCGACTCGAGCCTTGAAGTCGAAACTGCCGATAATGGGAGATCCCGAAAGGATGAGAACAGACACCCCTTTGTAACAACCAACCAGTGAATGTGCTATCGAACGACAGCGCCTCAAATGACCCAGACCAAAAGAGTCATGGCTGTAGATAAGTATTCGCGCATTATCGAGACGTTTTGTCATATTACTTGTTTTTCGCCGCTCTTTTGATTGTCAGACTACACTGAATTAGAGCTAAACGCACCCATTGAATAGCCCCACAAAGGGCTAGCTTTTATGCTACCAGTTTTCTACAGGCACTAACTTCATAGGGATGCTAAAATCAATTTTATCTCTATCTTTAACGGCAAGTCGTCCAATGAATAGAAGATCCATTGCAGCAAAAATATCAGGCTGGTCGCGGTTGGGAAAACAACATAGCAGCTTAAATCTTCCAGAACGTCTTAAGAAAATAATTCGAGATCAACAGGAACGTAGTGAAATATTGATTAGCGGTATTCAGGTCATGATCGTGTCGATACTGGGGTTGCTTTATGCTGTTTCACCCAAAACTTTTTCAGGTGATGTTACCTTTGCACCTGTCCCCTGGGCACTTGGCGCTTATTTAGTATTCAGCTTATTCCGCTGTTGGTTGGCTATATTACGAAAGCTACCTGATTGGATGCTGTACCTCTCAGCAGTACTCGATATAGCGTTATTAATGGGTCTCATATGGAGCTTTCACTTGCAGTATGATCAGCCGCCCTCATTCTATCTAAAAGTACCGACACTTCTTTATGTGTTCATTTTTATTTGCATTCGCGCGTTGCACTTCGACCCCAGATTTGTAATTGCGACCGGTGCTAGTGCTGCCGCTGGTTGGGCTTTGATGGTTTTTTTTGTGGTATTTGATAATCCGGCTAATCCTATGATTACTCGCGATTATGTTGTTTATATGACATCTAACAGCGTTTTGATCGGTGCTGAATTTGACAAAATAGTATCGATTATTATGGTGACAGGTGTCCTTGCTTTGGCACTTCATAGAGCGAGAAATTTGCTAATTGAGGCCGTCATAGAAGGGGGTGCTGCACGTGACTTATCTCGATTTGTACCCCAAGAAGTAGCCAATCAGGTAACGAGATCTGAAGAAGGGGCAACCACGGGTAAGGGCGAACTTAACCAAACAACGATTCTATTTACCGATATTGAGGGATTTACCTCGATTAGCGAATCACTACCGCCAGAGGATTTGATTGCTGCGCTTAATCAATACTTTAGTTTGGTTGCAAAACCGATAGAAGCCAATGGTGGTGTCATCAGCCAATTTCAAGGTGATGCGGTTTTAGCCACCTTTAATGCTCCAAAGCCCGATCCAAATCACGCCAGTAATGCGGTTAGAGCGGCGTTAGAGATACAGCGTGCACTAGCGGGACAAACGTTTGGTGCGGGCGCACAGTTCAATACAAGAATAGGTATCAACTCAGGTCTAGTGGTGGGTGGCCTGGTCGGTTCTGGTGATCGAGTGGGTTACACCGTTCACGGCGACAATGTCAATCTAACAGCTCGGCTAGAGCAATTAAACAAAGATTATGGAACACGAATTATAATTTCAGAAAGCACGTATAATCAGATCAATCCGAATGAATACGAATTCCGAGGGCTGGGTGACGTTCTGGTTCGAGGCAAAAAAAAATCAATCGGTATTTATACGATCGATGTCTGATAGATTTACAGTCCTTATTTAACCGTAGCGCTTTTCATTAACTCAAATAATTTAGCAAGATTTTCATGAGCCTGGGCTTCGTAGTACTTATGAAAATAGTCACTATTATAAAAATAGGGCTGGTCTAACAATGACAACTGAAACGACCTTTGTTTTTGATTATAGTCGATGTCGGACAAATGAGTCATTTCAGCGCGTACTTTTTTACTATCAATTAAAAATTCGGCCCAGGGCAACCCAAAACTAGATAAATCAATGTCGACCATTAGCTTTGTATCCGCATTGGTAATCTCTGAACAATCGTGACATGTCGCCATGATGTGCTGGTAAACACTATCGCGAAATACGTTGTCAAATAGACCATTGGTTAATGTCATAAATAGATTAGCACTGAGTTGCTCGTTCTCTTTATCGCCGATAGTGTAAATGACATCATGGAACCAGATAGCGAGTTCAACGGCGTCAGGGTTAACCATCAGTTCTGATACCTGATCAAATATTGTGAGGCAGCTTTTGATGTGCCCAAGGTTATGGTAAACGCGATGTGGTTCGTTATAAGCGTTAATTAGTTGTTGATAAACAGCCTCGCTGTCATCCGCTAAATCAGACTTTTGTTGGTGTAACCACAAAGAACGAAATCGGTTTATATCATCAGTTGGCGGAATGATGTCTGGATAGGACATGCTCACGTAGCCTGTCTGCTCAGCTCTTGTTGAAGTATCTCAACACGCCGGTGAGACTTGGCGAGTTTGTTACTTAATTGACGCATTACATCCAAAGCCATCGCAGAGTTTTCAATCAAAAGTTTGAGGAACATGTCAGCTGTAATTCTCATTACTTTGATTTTACCTTTTGCTCTTAAAGTTGCATTTCTGGGAGCCCCATTAAGCAATGCAAGCTCACCGAATAATTGATTTTGCTGAAGTGTTAATTCGACAATTGGGCCATTTTCTGTATCTGTTAAAATATCAACGGCACCTTCCATAATGACGAACGCGCAGTCAGCGTCATCACCAACATGAAAAACAATGTCGTTATCTTCAAAAGTCAATATTTCACTGGTAAAAGCTAACAGTTTTAGCTTCGATGCCTCCAATTTGGCAAGCATGGGTATTTTGCGAAGCAGGTCAGTTTCCTGGACTAGATCCAAAGTTGTATCTCCCAGCCTATGAGCAACAGGCGAATAACTTTAATTAAAACCAGAGATTCGCATGTGAGTCAGTTGAATTCAAGGGGTTATCTACATTATCTCATTAGTTCACAATGTGACGGTTTCATATCATATTGATTTATTCAATCATTAAACTCGCTCAAAAGCCCCTTAACTGGAATGCTACTCTATTATTGAGTGAACCAGTCGATGTGGTGAATCTGCGGGGTTTTCCGAGGTTGATCAACCTTGGAAGCCCCCCCTCCTCATTTAAGCCGTCAGACAACTTATTTTGGCGTTGGACATATTGTTAGATATCCAACTTTTTGTACTTAATACGGTGCGGTTGATCGGCATTTTGTCCCATGCGTTTTTTACGATGAGACTCATACTCAGAATAATTTCCTTCGTATGAATACACTTCGCTATCACCCTCAAAGGCCAATATGTGAGTCGCTATACGATCGAGGAACCAGCGGTCATGCGATACAACAACGACGCAACCAGGGAAATCAAGAATAGCGTCTTCCAAGGCACGGAGCGTTTCTACATCAAGGTCATTGGTGGGTTCATCGAGCAACAGTAGATTGCCGCCACTTTTAATTAACTTTGCGAGATGTAACCGGTTACGCTCACCACCAGACAGATTTTTAACCAGCTTCTGTTGTGATGCACCTCTAAAATTGAATCGTGATACATAGGCGCGAGAGGGCACTTCGTAACCGCCAACAACAATATTATCGAGCCCATCGGATAATTCTTCCCAAACAGTTTTGTTGCCGTCGAGATCATCACGTGATTGGTCGACATAGGCAATTTTGACTGTTTCGCCAATGGTGAGGTTGCCTTCATCAAGAGATTCCTGACCGACAAGGATTTTAAACAGCGTCGATTTGCCGGCGCCGTTAGGGCCTACTATTCCGACAATGCCACCACGAGGCAATCTAAACTCAAGATCCTGATAAAGCAGCTTATCACCGTAACCTTTTTTACCCCCATTAATTTCAACAACAACATCACCCAATCGAGGGCCTGGAGGAATATACAGCTCCTGCGTTTCAGAGCGTTTTTGATATTCCTGTGATGACAATTCTTCAAAGCGCTTTAAACGTGACTTACTTTTTGACTGCCGTCCTTTGGGGTTAGAGTTAACCCATTCAAGCTCTGCCTTCATTGACTTTTGGCGTGCTTTTTCTGAGCGCTCTTCATGTTCGAGTCGATTTTGCTTTTGCTCTAACCACGAAGAGTAATTACCTTGCCAGGGAATGCCGTGCCCTCTATCTAACTCGAGTATCCAACCAGCGACGTTATCGAGGAAGTATCGGTCGTGAGTAACCGCGACTACGGTGCCCGCGAAGTCCTGTAAAAACCGTTCAAGCCAAGCAACAGATTCAGCATCGAGATGATTGGTTGGTTCGTCTAAAATTAACATGTCAGGGTTTGATAGTAATAATTGGCACAAAGCTACGCGACGCTTTTCACCACCAGACAAATGCTCGACGGCGGCATCCCAAGGTGGCAGACGAAGTGCGTCAGCTGCGATTTCGAGCTTTCTGTCTAGTTCCCATGCACCAGCATTATCAATTTTTTCCTGTAGCTCAGCTTGCTCGGCCAATAATGCATTCATTTCGTCGTCAGTCATCGGTTCACAAAATTGTAGGTTGACCGCATTAAAACGATCGAGCACCGCTTTTATTTCAGCAACAGCTATCTCGACGTTACCTCGCACATCGAGGCTAGTGTCTAATTGAGGTTCCTGAGCTAAATAGCCGATTTTTGTTCCAGTTTGTGGTCTAGCTTCACCTAAGAACTCAGTATCTAAGCCAGCCATAATTTTTAATAATGTGGATTTACCTGAACCGTTGTAACCGAGAACACCAATTTTGGCCCCAGGGAAAAAGTTCAGCGAAATGTCCTTCAAAATTTCAGTTTGAGGTGGCACGATTTTACTCACGCCGTTCATTGTAAATATGTATTGGGCCATTCAATTTGATCCTGCTAGAAGATTGATTCCATTCTAACAGGGCTGGCTGTGCTATTAACACGATAATCGTGCCTATATTTTTGATTTTGCCCTTTTCATCAAGATGAGGTATAGAATAGTCACATGGCAGTCACAGACAGTTGTTAGAAGCAACTAATCTATTGATATTGAAAAATCGTCTGAAAATGACGTTAGATGAGATGATTTTTCTAATATTGCCCGCTATGTAGTTGAGCAATAGCAGGTACAATTGACTCCAACTAAAGTCGGAACTTAAGCTGTCATAATATGTGTTCGACTAAGAATAACTTAATAAAACAATCGGCTAGCGAGAATTTTCCGAATGGATATGAAAAAAATGCAGCAAGAGAGTCACCTCTTTGGAAGTAACGCTGTATACATTGAAGAGCTCTATGGCGAATATCTCAAAAATGAGAATAATGTCGATGAGCATTGGCGACAGTGGTTCACTAATTTAGCGCCATCGGGTATGAATAATGGTCTTGCAAAAGATCACGATCATCTCGCAATTCAAGCGCAGATTAAAAGCGCTGTAATGAATAAGAAAACCACGGGTCAGGTAGGCAATAGTACCTCGCAGGCATTTCAGCTAAAACAAGTGTCTGTGCTTCAACTAATTAATGCCTATCGTATTAAAGGGCATCGAAAAGCCGACCTCGATCCACTTAAAAAGCCTGATCCTGACGCCATTCGTGATTTGACTCTCGAAGGCCACAACCTTACCAGTGACGACCTTGATACCGTTTTCAATACGGGATCTATGTGCGGTGTCGATGAAACGTCTCTTCGTGAAATAATTGCACGGTTGGAGAAAACCTACTGCGGTAAACTCGCCTCAGAATACATGTATATCGAAAGTGTAAAGCAAAAGCGCTGGATTCAGGGACATCTTGAGACATCACAATCGACCCCTAATTTTCGCGAAGGTCGAAGAAATCGTATATTGGATCGAGTTCTAGCCGCTGAAAATCTTGAGAAATATCTGCACACTCGATACATTGGTCAAAAGCGATTCTCACTTGAGGGCGGCGAGTCACTCATTCCGTTACTTGACAGAGTGATTCAACAAGCAGGCGTCAACAAGACACGTGAAGTAGTCATTGGAATGGCCCATCGTGGGCGCCTTAACGTTTTGACTAATATTTTTGGTAAGATGCCCAGTGATTTATTCGATGAATTTGAAGGCAATGTCAAGGTTGATAGTGAGTCAAATCACGACGTTAAATACCACCAAGGCTTTTCATCCGACATTTATACTGATATTGGCCCAATGCATATTGCCTTAGCCTTTAATCCCTCTCATTTAGAGATTGTAGATCCAGTGGTAGAAGGATCAGTTCGTGCTCGGCAACGCCGATTTAAGGATCATAAGACGAATCATGTTCTACCCGTACTAATCCATGGTGACGCTGCGTTTGCAGGGCAAGGGGTGGTAATGGAAAACTTTAATATGTGTAAAACCCGGGGTTATAAAAACGGTGGCACCATTCATATTATCGTCAATAACCAAATCGGTTTCACCACCAGCAATCCAGGTGATGTGCGATCAACACTCTATTGTACCGAGGTCGCAAGGATGGTGCAGGCCCCCATATTTCATGTCAACGGTGATGACCCCGAGGCTTGCGTTTATATTGCCGAGCTAGCGGTAAAGTTTCGTGAAACGTTTAATCAAGATGTTGTGATCGACATGATTTGCTATCGACGCTATGGTCACAATGAAGCGGATGAACCCGCCGTAACACAACCCATGATGTATGCGGCAATTCGCAATCATCCTCGAGTCGGTGATTTGCATGCTTAGCGCCTAATTGACGAAGGCTTTACTACTCGAGAAGTTGTCGATGAAATGGTTGCCGATTATCGTAAGGCGCTCGAACAAGGCGGTGGCGTAGCGCTTAATGTTATTTCGGGTCTAGAACCTCAAGCTGCAAAAGATTGGGATGGTCTCGACAAAGGCAATATTAATCTCACCGAAAACACACAGTTAAGCACTGAACAAATCCAGCGGCTCGGTCAATCTTTACTAACCCTGCCTGACGGATTTAAGGTGCATCATCGAGTCAAAAAGATTCTCGATAGCCGCCAAAAAATGCTCGATGGTGACATACTTTGCGACTGGGGATTCGCTGAAACAATGGCTTATGCTGGATTAATTGACGAAGGATATCCAATACGCTTATCGGGTCAGGATAGCGAACGAGGTACTTTTTTTCATCGCCATGCCGCTTTGCATGATCAAAACAATGGCGATGTCTACAAACCCTTGAAACACCTCTTCGAAGGCCAACCTCGATTCGAAGTAATTAACTCATTTTTGTCGGAAGAAGCGGTGCTGGGTTTTGAATATGGTTATTCTTCAACTGACCCCAACACATTAGTTATTTGGGAAGCACAATTTGGTGATTTTGCCAATGGTGCTCAAGTGGTTATTGATCAGTTTATCAGCTCAGGCGAAGTCAAATGGGGACGTCTCAGTAATCTTGTTATGCTTTTGCCACATGGGTACGAAGGGCAAGGACCCGAGCATTCATCGGCTCGCCTGGAGCGCTATCTTCAACTGTGTGCGCAACACAACATGCGTGTAGTTTACCCTACCTTGCCATCACAAATATTTCATTTGTTGCGATCACAAATGAAGTGTGGGTTTAGAAAGCCACTTATTATAATGAGTCCTAAAAGCCTGCTCAGGCATGAAGGCGCGGTATCTTCTTTAAGCTCACTGAGTGAAGGTGAATTTCAAAAAATAATCCCCGAAACAGATGATCTTGAAGATAATAAAGTGAAACGACTAATCTTGTGTTGTGGGAAAATTTATTACAAGCTACGCGAAGTAAGAAGTGAAA
>OOGD01000261.1_pt1 | contig 11213 bp, 10 predicted proteins | sample 1670381 | NCBI WGS metagenome assembly OOGD01 (sample SAMEA98146918, study PRJEB22522) | marine metagenome | biome: marine biome; feature: marine water body; material: sea ice | place: Arctic Ocean | collected 14-Sep-2015 | depth 1.3 m | reverse complement strand
AAGCGTCAGATGTGTATAAGTGACAAGTTTATACCTATCAGATTCTTGTGATATTAAGCTAGTTTAATACCACAAGACAAAACATGTGCATACATGCATGCACGCATGCATGCATGCATGCACATAATGTACAAAAGTTAGATATAATAATTAACTATTATTATAAATACACCTTACAGCCGCTCTACAGCTATATGTACCTTACAATACTAATAACATCGTTCTGGTTTGCTCCATTGTTATTTTCAGTAAAATAAATTTTGGTCTGATTTACTACGTCGCTGATGACCATATTTAAGCCAGCCAGCACATCTTTTCCCTAACTCAATCTCGGCACGATTTTCATACTCCAAGGAATATGCGTCACTTAAGGTGCCTGATCAGCGGCTATTAACACTTTTATTGATGAATATTTCGCCACACCACCCCAGGCGGCCCAGCAGGTAGCAAAGACTAAGTGGCGTTTTCCTTCATCCATTTAAAGGAACAATATTCTAGGCTCGTTAGCCAATTTTCATTTCTAATGTGAGCCTCTATAAAAGAGGTGATTTTACGAATTTCATTTGGCACATTCTTTTTAAGAGCAGAAAAGTGTATGAACATCACATTTGGTACGTCTTAAACTTTCCACTAGCTTTTACGTTTTCCCAAAATGACTATAAGGGAATTCATCATTTTGATACCACACATTCCAATATTTTTTTATATTCATTGGGTTTTGGTTTCAAGTCCGACTAACCCAGGGGTTTTATTAAGCGCATCATACCAATGGCGTTAACATGGTGGTTAAAAGACTCCAAATCACGTCTCTGACATCCTTACCGATATAGATATATTTAGCTTTATCGTAAAAGCACAACGCATCAACTGGTAAGTACGTTTTAAAAAAACGCCCATGAGTTTGCGCTGCCACTAACTGAAGTTTGAACACTTTGGGTGGCAAACGAAGATCCATCCATGGTGATATCTGTGCAACTTCAAGCTCTGGATCCCCACCAACCAGAAATTGTACAACGATTTGTTGCATTCAGGTTGTATCGCTTTGGCATAAGTGGAAATAATAATATTGTCATCGAGGAGCTCAAAATCATTCCAAATGGTTGAATCAAAGTGATGCTTATGTATTTATCTGGTTTTTATTGGTAAATTCGCCACGTTATCGGTATCCCCTCCATACTATTATCAAGCATATTTTTATAAACAAAATTGAGTTTTACTCAGAGTTTGAGAATAACTACAAAACAAATTCATATGTAAAATATATTAATAACATGTTTAGGTTCACTATTAAGTGGGTTTCACCAAGTCCAAGTGTTCCACTAAATCAATGCTCTCTATTCTATATAAACCTTATAAGCTTGGCCTAACGCCGGTCATCTCGATAGACAAATCCCATAGCTTTTTTGCAATTGATTCACTATAACTACGTTTATTCGACCTAACTTTAATCGCTGGCCCCGAGATTTCACCTCGCTTAGAAGGCCCGTAGTATTCTCCACCCTTCACACCCGCCATAGTGGCGGCACACAAAGTTGGCCAAGCACCTTGCTCTGCCGAATTAAAAAAAAGTTTTAAAACAGGCATCATCAACATAAAAGGTTTCGGGATGTATCGAGGCAACTCTGTGTTAGCTACCCCAGGATGAACCACAACTGAGATTGTGTTATCACCTATAGCGTGTAAACGGCGTTGTAATTCGTAACCAAAATACAGATTTGCAATTTTACTTTGTGAATAACACGCCCAAGCACTGTAATATTTTTTGGCATTAATATCGTCAAAATTAATTTTCCCCTTTCTATGGGCAATGCTTGCAGTGCTCACAATCCTGGCATTAGTTGTGGCACGAATTTTATCTAATAATAGTGATGTTAATACAAATGGCCCCAAATGATTAACACCAAATTGTGATTCAAAACCATCTTGTGTGTACTCCAATGGTGGCACCATAATACCTGCGTTATTGATCAATATATCCAGTCTAAGCTCTTGATTAATTTGCTGCGCCGCTTTTTGAATGGATACCAAACTACCTAAATCTAATTCGACAATAACAACATCTGCTTTAGGAAATATACCAAGTATTCTGTCTTTAGCTGCTTGCGCCTTCGACAAAGAACGACAACCTAATAATACTCGGGCACCTTTGCCTGCTAGGGTTTTTGCCACTTCAAAGCCCAAACCTGTATTGGCACCAGTGACAACTATTGTTTTTCCCATTTGCTCGGGTACATCCGCAGCTGTAAAGCCTGTCATATTTTTCTCACAAAAAAGAGTTGACTAAGTTAAAGATACGTATTTTTAATAAATATTCGATCATTTTACGCGGTGATCATTTTGTATCCAACGCGAGGGAAATGTACATAAACTTCACCTACTTTTTCATCCATTCGTTTAACCGCAACTTCATCAGTTTTAGACACTATCAATTCACCGGTGACTGGAGCAATACCATAGTCAGTCGGTATAATTTCAACACGATCACCAAACCCAAAACCATTCACCACCAAAAATTCACTATTCGAAAACGATACTGTCGGTGCCGAATGTGCAACATCAATGGCAGCTGTTGCATCGATACTGGTTGGAAACCCGTGCCCAATAGCCTTCATATTTTCAAACCACAGATTAAGTTGACGATAACCCTCCAGTAACATACAAACCCCAGCGTTATTATTGATAAACCAAAGGCAGTGATAAATTGAAAAATCTGCAATACTGATTTGTTCACCACACATATAGGAACCATCAGTACTCAGTTGTTGTTCCATCTGTTGCAGGTAAATGGGTAAAAGCTGTAACGCGGTATTTGCATCCATAGATAAGCCACTTCCGCCCTGACGCATTTTCGCTCGATCGTTGACAAAGTCTTCCACAAACTTTTCAGATACGCGTTGACGAAATGCTTTAAATCCAGCAGGCGAAAACGCTAGCGCCACAGCAACACTAAACAAATGTTGGTCCGCCCACGCAGCCAAGGTATTGGTGGTGAGTGACAAACTGGAAGGGAAAATACTCTCACCACCACACTGTTCGTCAATCACTCTAGCCATTAAGCGCGTGTCACAATAGATATGATTGTTATGCTGCAGCACAGGTGTTTTCCTATAACCACCCGTCAGTGTCACCAAGTCTGGCTTGGGCATGATTATCGGAACGTTAACAGTTTTATAGTGTGCGTTTTTATGTCCTAACAGGGTACGAATTTTTTCTGAGAAGGGAGAAAACTCATAGTGGTGTAAAATAAAATCATGCATCGGCGTTATCCTTTATGAGTATTCTGGCGCTGAGTGGAGTCTAAATTCTCAATCGACTATAACGTGAGCGTGTAGTGAAAACTCATTCAAACATTGAATATTCGATTATTGATACAGCCAATAGTGAGGCTGAAAACTATATTTATCAGAGTGTTATAAACCTAAAACTTTGGGTGATCAGATATTATCCTCGATACTAAAAATGGCCACATTGAAGCATTCTGTTATGCTAATTTATCATCACTGTCTTTTTGCATGTTAAGCATTAAATAAAACAAACAGACGACTAACTTTACGCAGTAGGAGTTGAAACAGAATTTTTTGATGGCATATCCATTGTTAAGTTACGTAACCAACATTTAGCTTTCAAGCGATACACAAACAGTACCGATTTAACAACCTCTTCCGAATAGGTAATCAACACTACCCAATAAATTGGTAAAGCATAATAAAATGCAGCGACGAAAGTTAACGGAATGCCGATGATCCACATTCCAGAGAAATCAATAAGTAGACAATGTTTATTATCACCCCCAGCTCGCAAAATTCCCATAGAAGCCGTCATGTTGAAGACTTTAATGCAAGTACCAAAAGTAATTAGCATAAAAATATCGTGTGCTACAACAAGCGTATCCTGATCCAAGTTGGCATAGGGCATAAAAACAAAGGATTCCAGACTTAACATCACCAGTCCTAGTAGAAATGTGACAATAGGTGCACTAACAACAAACCCTTTGGCTACTGACCAAGCAGAACTAAATGCATCTTGCCCTAGTCGCTGCCCCACCATAATCGAACAAGCGGAAGCAAAACCAAAAAAAAACGCAACCAATAAACCTTCTAATGGTGCCATCAAGCTCATTACCGCGAGTTCTTGGGTACCAATGCGACCATATATAAGCTGATAAAAAAATGTACCCAATGACCAAACACCGAAGCTCACCATCATTGGCCATACCAATTTAATTAAATAAACCCACTGTGCTTTGTCATAAAACTCATTACTGAGTGGGCGAGAAGGAAACACGACATGCTTGCTTTTATACAACCAAAGTACAATCAGTGATGCGTGAACACCTCTAGCAATAAAGGTTGCCCAGGCAGCGCCTGCTACTCCCAACGCATTAATACCTAAACCGCCATTAATTAGCCAATAGTTCAAAGCGATATTAATAATAATCGCAATCGTACCGAGCAACATAGAAAACCTAACTTGACCAAAGCCGCGTAAGGCATTTTCAAAAACCATGACCACAACAACAAATGCTAAACTGGGCATAGTCACCCAAAGATAGGCTTTGCCAGTGTTAATGATGACTTGATCAGTGGTGCCTAGCCCAACAATAAGATCACCAAAAGCAAAGGTCAGCAATACCACAGGTAATAAAACCCCAGCACCAATAGCCAGTGTTTTTATAATGACAGGACTAATACGACCGTTTTTACCTGCCCCAAAATACTGCGCAGATAACACACCTACACCTGTAGCCAAACCCGATAAAATGATTAATATAACAAACTGAACGCGGTTGCCCAATCCAACAGAAGCAACGGCCGAGTCACCTAGATGACCCACCATCATAATGTCGCTCATTCCCAACATCGTCACCAGAATGCTTTGTAACGAAATAGGCCAAGCAAGTTTAAAGCTTTGTTTCAGTGTTGATGTATTGTTATTTAGCATGGCGATATTTAACTTTGTTCAATAGCAGATAAATAGAATAAGCATGTATTTTATAAGAGTGTAAGCAAATAAACATCATTACGAATATCATGTACCATGTCTGAAACTATCATGTGAATAAAAGTATGTGGCGTGAAATTCTTAATATCGACCCAAGTTGTAAAGAATCATTTCTTAACTTTGAATCGCTTCCTGGTAAAGGAAAAGCCCTTATTGCTTTTGCGGGCGTGTCACATTTAAGACAAACCTACCAGATAGGAAAAACGGGTAAAGGCGAATATTTAAATGACCGGAAGAATGATCAAGTTCATGTCCATTACTTAATTTCCACCCAATCAGGCGCTGGAAAACTCACCTTAGAGTCGGGATGCCAATCTATTGGCCCAAGCACCATGATGCTAATACCGGCGGGGACGCCTTTTCTCTATGAGCTTGACGCAGACCATTGGGACATGTGCTGGTTGTTATTACATGACTGCCCAGAGTATAAGTTTATTCACCAACTCAAAGCAGGTGTCTGGCAAAGTGCCAACACCTCGTTGTTATATCAAACCATGTCATTGATCAGAGATTTTGAGCACAGTGATGGCCGTTATAAACCCGACATTCAGCTAAGGCTCATCGAAGTATTACTGTATCAGATTGAACAGACCCTAAAAAAGACACCCACACAAAGTGCGCAGCAGCAGCGTTTTCAAGCACTGATACGTAACGTTAATAAACAGCTGCAGTTACCATGGAGCGTGAGTTCACTGGCAGCTGAACTACACATGTCAGAGCCACAGTTCTATCGACTATGTAAAAAAGAAACAGGCAAGACACCTATGAAATTACTGACCCAAGCCCGTATGGAATATGCCTGTTATTTATTGCGTTATACAAATTGCAATTTAGAGCAAATCGCCGACACCGTAGGATATGCCGACAGTGCCAGCTTCGCCCACCGATTTAAAGAACGTTACAAAAGTAGTCCCGGGCGATGGCGTAGTCATGCAAACTTGGATCGAAATTAAATACTAGAGTCTTACAAATTTAAAACCTAATAACAAACTTGTAATTTTATTAAAGTCAGTTCATCTTTGGATCTATTATTACCTAAAGCTATCGATTTCTCTCTAACCTAAAGCTTAATTAAATGACCACGGCTCAAACCAATCTGGGATTAATTAATTTGGTCTGTGCTCAACATCATTTTAAACACTAATTAGTTAATCGGTTAAAGGATGGCTAGAAAAAATTCTGAACAGCTTACCCAAGTTGAACAAAGCATTAAGCAAGTTCTGTTCTGGTCAACCCCAACCAGACACTTTTTTTAAAGACATTTCATAATTTATCAGTGACATATAGCTTCATATGTTCGCGAATCGCTTGGGCAATTTACAATATCCAGTCATATTTCAAACTGCCAAAGAATCGCTCTACCACCGCATTATCCAGCACGCCCCTATTTCGCCTATTGAGGCGTGTATACACTAACCCTTAAAGTTTGCTGAAGCGACGGCTGGTATATTGTGAGCCCCGGTCACTGTGGAAAACGAACTCCTATTTGAACAATGTAAAATTTACAACCTTGATAATAGCCTGACTTATCGAGTCCGTCGTCATACGTTTTTCTAAGTGCCAACCCACAATTCGGCGTGAGTATAAATCCATCACGACAGCCAGATACATCCACCCTAGATCTATCTTTAAATAGGTGATGTCGCCAGCCCACGAACCATTTGAACAGAACAGTACGTGATAGCAAAAATATAGTGGAATACCGCAGCCCACTAAGTATCGCTAAATCGTCTAAAGTTCATGATAATTTAATGATTAAAGGGGCACAAATGTGATGTGCACCAGAGGACTTGCTTTTTATGCAACACGCCTACCAATTCATTGTTTAAAGATAAAACATCACTTTTTGTCTTTAAACTTAAGCGTAAATAAAAATAATACGAAATAACTGGTGAAAGCAAACCAATAGGGTAACGCGCCATCTACTGAATATAAATAAGTCCCTAGTAAGGGCCCTACCGTAAAACCTAGTGGCGGGCAGGAACCGGCCACACCAGCCACAGCGCCTTGCTCTTCTGATGAGACAGCAATAGAGGCACCGGCCATAAATCCAGGCCCAGCAAGACCCATGCCCAATCCCAGAATACACATAGACAATATATACATGTTCTGAGTATGGCCCATTGCCATCATGGCAAAAGCAATCATCATCATAGGCATAGATATTCTTAGCAATACAAATGGCCTAACAGATAAGCGAGGTATCACTAGTAATTGAACAAGGAGCGCTGCCGCAGCTGAAAACATCAAACTAATCCCGACAATTTTAGCGGTATCGATACCGCTTAGCCCCAACTCATCTTGAAAACGAAACGCAATGGTTTGTTGCACAATGGCAAAACCCATGAACAAAAATACACCCGCGACAACAAGCGGGAAAATCCTTGCATCGGTGTATTTGAGTCTTGGTTGCTTTTTAATTACCGCTGGCTTTGGCAACTCCGGCAAGGCATACAGTGTTAATACAGCTGCGGCTAGCGTTAAAAAAACTGAGAAATATAGTGGCGTGAGCAAACTAATACTGGCGAGCAATCCGCCAATAGCAGGACCTAATATTGAACCAATATTGCCTGCAGCTCCGATGGCTCCCATACCTTTAATACGATCTTCTACGGTTGTAATATCAGCCATGTAAGCATTGGCTGAAGGAGACACTGCTGCCATCACTGTTGCGTTAGCGACACGGGTCACAATTAATAATATAAGAGCGGTTACAGGAATAAGATAACCTAACAATGCAGCCTGAAATACGCCAGCAAACATTATGGTGCCAACAGAATAGCCAAACAGACCGATTAATAAGATTTTTCTTCTACCCCAGACATCACTGGCACGCCCCCACAAGGGACTAACCAAAAACAAAGTTAAGGAAGAAGCAGAAATAATAGCGCCAATCTGCACTTCTACTAGGCCTACTTCTCGCCCCAGAGGTGCTAATATGGCAAAGAGTACGGTTTGCGCAAAACCCATAGCAGCTGCTGCTAACAAGAGCGTTCGTTTGGCTAAGACGTTATTAGGATGAGAAGGCAACATAAAGGTTGGGCTTACGAAAAGATCGTAAGCACTGCTCCTGAATAATGATCAAGTTCATATTGTATAGTTTTATGATTTTTGTTGAGGGCTTGTAATAAAGTTTGGCCAACAACAAACTCAACGTTGAACATGACACCGACCAAAAACTTCCATCCTATATTTGCACACATAGTTTCAGGCAATGTTGCTGACTTAGCCATTGTGTATATAGATGACTCGGCCTTGCAATTGGACGGGCTAAACAGTTTGAACGGGCTAGACAGTTTGAACGGACTAGACAGTTTGAACGGGCTAGAAAGTTTGAACGGACTAAACAGTGCGACTGCATTTTTATACACTTTTTTACCTTTTGAAAAGTTAATGTTGATCAAATCCGGTTTTATAGCTCTACTCGTTGCTTACCGCGCTGATCAATGAGTGGATCATAGCTGTGGCTAAGTTTTCGAAGCTACGTTTATCGCCTAACAAATGCGCCAAATCTAATGAAATCAGACCATGTAATCCTGCCCATAACACATAGAAAATATTTACTGGATCACCAATCATAGTGCCGTTTTCCACAGAACAATTCACCACCTGACGCATGGGTTCAGCACTACGAAAAATCTCAGCTTCCAGCTCACTATACTTTGCACTGTCTGGCTGTGCTTCGTTATACATCACTCGGTACGAATCCGGATATTGAATAGCAAACTGTAAATAAGCACGCAATAATACTTCTAACTGTTTGCTAGTATCAGGCTGCTGTTCCAGTGCAGCTGCAAGAATATCGGCAATTCGTCCAAACTCTCTTTGTCTTAACGCCGCCAGAATATCAGCTTTATTTTTAAAGTATCGGTAAGGCGTTGTGCGACTGCAGCACAAATCAGCAGCCAATGTGCGTAAAGAAATCCCCTCTACCCCATGCTTTCCAAAAGACACCAACGCCTGATCACACATCCGATTACGAAAACACAGTATTTCTTCCGGGGTCAATATCTTAGGCATACAGCCCTTAATGTTATGCTTAACAGTGGTTCATCAAACAATTGCTCTGTTAACAAATTGAAGAATAACCTCTAAAAAATAAAAGTTTTTATCAACATATCTGTGAGATGAACAACACGGTTTAAGTGTCTAAAATAATAGACAACATATAATATATCTTATATTGACACTGTCAATTTTTATAATATAGGGAATCAATAGAATGAAACCCAACAAATCTCTGATTGACTAACTAGCAGCAAGCATAAATCGAATTAGCAGTTTAAAGGCATCAGAGTTTAATACCTGACTATATAGTTTAATCATCAATTGAAGATAGGTAGGCTATTTAAAGGCAAAAATAATCCGTGTAATTAGGATAATGTTTTAGTGTGGTAGACCACTTTGGAAAAAGTAATTATATCGAGTGTTAGGGGCACCTCAATTCTACCCCTTTCATCTGGCCCTGCGATCACATTTTACAGTGTTTCTATCTTAGCCAGTATCTGGCTAAATTCTGCAAGCTCTAATTCTAAGTATTCGCCGCCATCACGCCATTCCACTCCTATTAATACATTGTCTTGGGCTAAGTCTTCCACCCAAAACTCCAACCAATCAGCAAGGCTAATAGACATAGGTATGTAGTCTTGCCATTCATCAACGCAGTGGCTTTTAGCCAATTCCTTGCTTGACCAAACGGGCATCACATCGGTGTTTTCAAAATTAATTGAATCGAGAACAACCCAACCTTCGCTGGCTTGGTCTTGTAATGCCCATAATGTTTGGGTGGATTGTACTTGGGTCATAAAATCAGCTGGCGGAGTTTTGGGATTGGTATCTGTCATAATGAATTTCATCCTGTCTAAATGTATAGCTAATCATACGGAGTTAGCAACAAAGGAACAACGCTAAACTTAAATTTGTTAGTCGCCTTTGACCGCTAATTAGTGCAGTGAATTCGACCCACAATACATATATAGAAACATAAAATCACTCCCGACTGATTACCCAAAATTCATATAAATTATCTTTTATTTTATTCCATTCCTAATTTTAGAATAATTAACCATTCACCTTATAAATTTATATCTACAAGGTTTTTATATAAATTAGTGATAATGTTTATTGATAACTAATGACTCACACTCTTTCCGCTTTAATGTGGTTACGTAAGGAAAACTTCATGATCCGTGTTCAACATTTTATTAACTTTTTAGTCACAACCCTTCTTTTAATTGGCGTTCCAACCCATGCTATCAGTCAACCAGAAATAAAAATGAAGTCAGTGCTGGTGACTGGCGCTTCTACAGGTATTGGCCGTAATTTGGCTGAAACCTTGGCAAGCAGTGGCTATCACGTTTATGCCGGTGCAAGAAAAGACAAAGATCTAAGTGCACTTAATGCAATTAACAATATTACAGCGGTCAAACTCGACGTCACTAAACAGGATGAAATAGATGCTGTTCTTGCCTTAATTCGAGACAACGATACTGGACTCTATGCACTGGTTAATAATGCTGGTATTGGCAACGGTGGAGCAATATCTCAGACGCCAATTGAAGAGCATAATATGGTTTATCGCGTTAATGTAGAAGGTGTATATCGTGTTACTAAAGCATTTTCTCCTTTAATTATTGAGTCTAAAGGGCGCATTTCTACCACGGGCTCTATTGCAGGCACAATAACGCGTGCAGGGGGAAGTGCTTATAGCGGAAGTAAACATTGGATTGAAGCTTTTACAGATGCGCTAGCGCTTGAGATGGCATCGCTAGATGTGATGGTCAGTGTTATTGAACCGGGCAACTACCAATCACATATACGTCGCAGCTCAGTATTACGCAGTTTTGCGAAAGTAGAAGCTACGGGTGGAGAAATCACACCCGATATGCAAAAGATGTTTAGCGACACTGCAGCAAGAGAACTTTCTTATAAAAAGCCAGATGAAGTATCGGCAGCTTTCATGCATGCATTGTTCGATGACAAACCACTGCGCCGATATGTAGTCACACCAAATCAACAAGAGCAAGCCTTAACAATTAATACAAAAATTCGTCAGTTAGTAGAACTCAATCAATGGGGTCCCCATAGCTACACTCGAGATCAACTTATTGAAATGTTAGACAAAACCATTGCAAAAACAGCAAAGTGAATTTGATATATTTAATTAATAAACCCAGCTTAAGCTGGGTTTATTATTATGGTAACTATGCAAA
>OOGD01000259.1_pt1 | contig 11250 bp, 8 predicted proteins | sample 1670381 | NCBI WGS metagenome assembly OOGD01 (sample SAMEA98146918, study PRJEB22522) | marine metagenome | biome: marine biome; feature: marine water body; material: sea ice | place: Arctic Ocean | collected 14-Sep-2015 | depth 1.3 m | reverse complement strand
TCGCTAAATACCGCCTCAATAACATCGAGGGACATATCTAATCGCTCAGATTCTTCCGCATCAACAGTTAACCCAATATTGTAGCTTTTGGCTTGCAAACAAAGTGCTTTAAGTTTGGGTGCCGCTTCAGTCATTATCCGTTCTTTTTGTGCAAATTCGTAACGAGGATGGATAGCAGAAAGCTTAACTGAAATACCAGGCACTTTGCGAGGGTCGTTCTTACCCGACGCACGAGCCACTGCGCCAATGGCATCTATGGCGACTTGATAAGCTTTATAATATTTTTCAGCATCGACCATGGTGCGTGCACCTTCACCTAGCATGTCGTAAGAATATACGAAGCCTTGCCGCTCTTTCTTGGCTGCATGATCAGTGGCATCTTGAATCGTTTCGCCCATAACAAACTGCTCACCCATAATTTGCATGGCGTAGTTCATTGCTTTGCGAATGACCGGCTCACCTAATCGACCAATAACCTTCTTCAATAAACTAAAGCTATCTTTTTCGCGTTCATCAGCATAGTCAACCATCGTTCCGGTCACTAATAAACCCCAAGATGAGGCATTAACGAACAGTGAATCACTGCTACCTATATGACTGTCCCACTGCCCTTTAGATATTTTGTCACTAATGAGGGCATCTTGAGTATGCTTATCTGGTACACGTAATAAGGCTTCGGCTAAACACATCAACACCACACCTTCTTCACTTGATAGTGTGTATTCTGCCAGTAAGGCATCTATTGCACCGTTTCCCGATTCGTCTCTACGTATTTTCAGGGACATTTTACGGGCTTTTTCCCACGCCCTGCTTGCAGCATTATCGTTAACTTCTGCCAAGGGTAAAATATGCTCTACCGCAATACGTTCATCAATACGATAGAACTCGCGAATTTTTTGACGAATAGGGGACGCCGTGATGTTTGAATTATTAAAAAGCATATGCTTCACCTCAAATTTTTTTAAATAATGTTTTGCAATTACATACGTTAATTACACTTTAATTTACTGCTTCGATTGAATGTAAAATTCAGTTGCTGTGGATCCACAGAAGCTCACATTATAATTAGGGTACTCCTCATCATTTTTATGCAGATTAAGTTAATATTTTTCGCTCATCAAAATAGCGGTAAGACTGACCACTGAAGGCCAGCTCACTAAAATTTATGAATACACTTTGACCTATAGAAAAGCACCTAACCTAAACACTTGTGTTTGGGCTGAACAAAATTGAACTTGTGCCTAACTTTGACGGTCAATTTTTAGCTCTTCCGTCTTAAATAGGCGCATGACCCATATAAAGAAGAATGGCGCGAAAAATAAAACCAATATTGTTGTGGCCGTAATACCACCCAGTACGCCAATTGATATTGCATTTTGTGCACCCGAGCCGGGCCCTGCTGCAAATGCCAAAGGCATCACACCCAAAATAAATGTTAGTGATGTCATTAAAATAGGGCGAAGTCTTTGTTTAGCGGCCATGACCGCTGAATCATAGGCATTCATACCATCTTCAAAATTAATTTTTGCAAACTCAATGATCAAAATCGCATTTTTGGCAGCCAAGGCAATAGTCATTAATAAGCCCACCTGAAAGTAAACATCATTTGCTTGTCCAGACCACCATGTGGCCAAAACAGCACCAAATATTCCAAGTGGTACAGTTAAAATAATCGCCAAAGGTATGGTCCAGCTTTCATATAAGGCGGCCAATGCTAAGAACACGGCAATGATTGAAATCAAGTAAACAATCCACGCCTGTCCACCGGATTCTTTTTCTTCATAAGATAAGCCCGTCCATTCCAAACCAATTCCACTTGGCAAGCTTTCAGCGAGTTTTGATATCTGGTTAAGGGCTTCACCTGAACTAATGCCTTGTGCGGCCTCACCTTTAATTTCAAGAGAAGAATTGCCGTCAAATCGTGTTAGCTTTGGTGCGCCATATGACCATTCGCCTGAGCCGAAGGCTGACAAAGGAACCATGCCACCAGTTGAATTGCGCACATACCAGCGGTCTATATCCTTTGGCAGCATTCGGTACTCAGCGTCTGCCTGTGCGTAAACACGCTTAATACGACCATCTTCTAAGAAGTCATTAATGTAAGAGCCGCCAAGTACAGTACTTAAGGTTTGGTTGATTGTGGCAATGGGTACACCCATTGCTTGCGCCTTGCTCGAATCAATATTGAGGTCATATTGTGGGCCGGGCGCCAAACCATTAAAACGTACACCTTTTAAGTAACTGCTGTGGTTAGCCTCTCCAAGAAACTGTTGCATGGCATTGTTAAGAGCGTCTTGCCCCAGTCCTGCTCGGTCAACCAATTGAAATTCAAAACCGCTGGAATTACCTAACGCTATTATGGCCGGCGGCACAATTGGAATAATCATAGCGTCTTTTACAGATGACAATGCTTTACCTGCTTGTTTACTCACCTGAAAGACGCTTTGATTTTCTGTGCGCTGGGACCAATCTTTCATTTTGATAAATGCGATTCCCACGTTTTGACTGTTCCCAGAAAAACTAAAACCAGCTGCAGTAAATATTCCTTCAACCGCACCGTTTGTTTGGTCTAGATAGAAGTCTTCGACCTTCTCATTTTTCTCAACTGTTTGTTGCAAGGTTGAACTGACAGGCCCGTTAACTAATGTGAACATCCGGCCTTGGTCTTCGTCAGGCAAAAATGACGTCGGTATTCTAACGAACAGACCAATTGCAACAGCGATTATCGTAAAGAACACGGCAGGTAGAATAAATCGGTTCGCCAATACTTTTTCTAAAAGGTTTGCGTGGCCCATCTTCATTTTATTAAATGCTTTATTGAACAGTCCGAAGAATCCAGTGTTCTTTTCTACCTTCGCTTGTTTTAGAACAATGGCACATAATGATGGCGATAGGCTAAGTGCGACAAAAAGTGATATCCCCATTGCCACTGAAATCGTAACGGCAAATTGTCGATAAATGACCCCAGTCGATCCTTCAAAGAATGTAATCGGAATAAATACGGCCCATATAACGACGGTTGTGCCGACAAGTGCTCCTGAAATTTCTTTCATCGCTTTTATGGCTGCGTCCTTTGGACTTATATTGGGATCCTTTTCCAATTTATTTTCAATGTTTTCGGTAACAACAATCGCATCATCAACCAACATTCCGATGGCCAGAACCAGCGCGAACAGTGTCAAAATATTGATGGAATATCCGATCACAAGAAGAAACGCAAAAGTGCCAAGCAGCACAACTGGAATGGCTACCGTCGGTATGAAAGTTGCGCGTGCTGTTTGTAAGAATATATAAATCACTAATATTACTAATAGAATTGCTATTAATAGCGTTTTTATGACTTCATAAATTGAAGCTTCAACAAAAGGTGAAATATCAACTGGATAAACGACCTTTAATTGTTTAGGAATAATATCGTCAAATTCTTGAATTCTATCTTTAACCGCTTGGATGGTTTGAAGGGCATTTGCATCTGACGCTAGTTCAATGGCAATGCCCGATGCAGGGCGGCGATTATAGCGGCCGATAACACTATAGCTCTCGGAACCAATTTCAACGCGGGAAATGTCACCTAAGGTTACGTGAGATCCGTCTTGATCCACAGTCAGTAATATTTCTTCAAATTCATCCACGGTTTTAAGTAGAGTTTGTGCCGTAATGGTTGCGTTTAATTGTTGACCTTCAACACTCGGGGTCCCACCAATTTGTCCGGTGGCTAGCTGAACATTTTGTTGCTGCACCGCATTAATGACATCTTGTGTAGTAATGTTGAAATTGTACATTGATTGCGGGTTAAGCCAGATACGCATGGCATGCTCTGGCCCGAATGTTCTGATTTGTCCGACACCGTCAATGCGGCTCAGTGGTTCTTCCAAATTAGACGCCAAAAAGTCGGAAATTTCATTTCGCCCATATGCGTCATCCGTTGAATAAAACCCAACGATTAGGGAATAACTGCTCCCAGCTTTACTAACGGCAACACCCTGACGCTGAACCGCTTGAGGCAAAGAGGATTCCGCTTGAGATACTTTATTTTGGGTTTGCACCTGCGCGATATCTGAATCGGTTCCTGGCTCAAAGGTCAGGTTAATGCTTGCCCGCCCAGATGAAGAACTTTCCGATTGGATGTAGCGCAGATTATCAATACCCGTCAAATTTTGTTCGATAATCTGCGTTACTGTGTTTTCAAGTGTTTGTGCTGACGCACCTGGATAAGTAGCTGATATTGATACCTTAGGAGCGGCTATATTTGGATATTGCTCAATTGGCAATGATGTTATGGCAAGTGTTCCGGCTCCCATAATAACGATGGCAATTACCCACGCAAAGATGGGTCTGTCGATAAAAAATTTAGAGATCATTAATTTGAGCTCGTTTTGTTATTTTCAGCACTGGCTGTAGCACGGTTATCAGATTTCGTTGCTCCAGAGGACATATTATTTGAATCCTTCGAGTTGATGTTTATAGGATCGACTTTGGAGCCCGGTTGCAACATCATTGCCCCCAATACAATAACGGTATCACCCGTTTTAAGACCGCTTTTGATTACCCAATTATTTTTGTAAGTGCTGTTGGTGATCACTGCACGCTTGCTCGCTATATTGTTAGTATCAACAATCCAAACCGACTTTGAGCCATCGGCCTGAATACTGACGGCCTTTTGCGGCACTATGATTGTTTCTTGAGTTGCCATTTTATCGATGGTTGCACGCACGAACATGCCAGGTAATAAAGCTGCATTTGGGTTGGGGAACACAGACCTCAATCGGATCGTACCCGTGTTCTCATCTACGGCTAAATCAGTAGCATACAGACTGCCTTTGTGAGGATAGACATAATCGTTATTGCCAAATAAAAGCGTTACCTCAAACTTCGCATCTTCGCCTTTGGTCATGCGACTTGTCACCAAACTTTGCTGCAAAGTTTTTGCATCGGCTGCTGACTGAGACAAATCGACGTATACAGGGTCAAGTTGTCTAATGGTTGCTAGAGCTGCTTGTTGTTGCGCAGTAACGAGAGCACCGTCGGTCACTGTCGATGGGCTAATATAGCCTGAAATAGGTGCATAAACCTTAGTGTAGTCAAGGTTGATTTTTGCGGTTTTCACCTCAGCCCGTGCAAGAGCAACAGCGGCTTTGGCTTGTGCCACACTCGCCTTAGCGCTATCAAACTCTTGCTCGCTTACGGCGTTGGTTTTCATCAGGCTTCGATAGCGGCTTTGTAATGCAAGGGAAAGCTCCCGTTGTGCTTTAATATTTTGTAAATTCGCATTTGTGCTTTGATAATCCGCTTCATATCTTGCTGGATCAATCTGGTAGAGTTGCTGACCTTCTTCAACAAGGCTTCCTTCTTCAAAAAAACGCGATTGAATAATACCGCTTACTTGAGGACGAATTTCTGCTGTCTTGAAGGCCTTTACACGACCGGGCAATTCTTTGGTCATGGCAATTATTTTTGGTTCTATTGTCATGACACTTACTTGTTTTAAAGAACGCTGCCGAGTTTGCTCTGCATCCTTTTGTGAAGAGTTTGATAGGGACTGATCCGGATTGTCCGTGCAGCCCGTCAACAAAAATACGCTTAAACATGCCATAAATATTGAGACCACTGTTTTCTTGGGTGGAAAAGGGTATGTAGTCGTTGTATTTGGTGAGCAGGGGGCTACGAGTGCAGATTCGCTGCTTATGATTTTATTTGTTTCGAATATTTTCAATCTCATCCATAAACCCGAACAGCAAGAACGTCATGTTGCACGCCATGTAATACAGAATTGGCTGTTGAACCAAGTAGCAATTTAATACCACTTCTGCCATGTGTGCCTATTACGATTAGGTCTATATTTTTTTCATTGGCCATTTCTTTTATCTCATCTGCCGCGACACCAATTTTCACAAAAACATTAGACTCAGTAATACCAAATTCTGTGGCAATATCACTTAGTTTTTTATGGGCTAAGGACATGCGTTCAGAATCGTCTATCGCGTTGAACTCCATTGGATAAATGTAAGGTTGAATATATGTTGTAGGTAGTAAGGTATACATCAATATTAGATCCTCAGAAGACTGACAAACAGCTAATGCTCTGCGAATAATACTTTCGTGAGGTGCATTAACATCTACTGCGACTAATATATTTTTGTAATTGCTCATCGTGTTTACCCCATTGAGTGTTTAAATTGTAAAACGATTTTACTGTTGATTTGCGTCTTTTAGTTATGATTGTCGAACCTCAATAATGACCTTGAGCATGTCGAACTATAGAGTCATCGAAAAAATAACTTGCCTTGAGTTTTTAGGATCAATTATTGACGCCATGCCTAAACTTTCAGCTAGTTCCCGCATTTTGTAGTTACTGCAAAGTTCAATTAAAATAAGTTTTTTAATACTGTTAGTCCGTGCATGCTCAATCAAATGATTAGCTAGTTGTTTTGCGATGCCCTGATGTTGAAACTCATCCGACACAGTGACAGCCATTTCACGTTCATCTGGTTTTGAAACTATCGCATAAAGGCCAATGCCAATTTGTTTTTCGTTCGCTCCCTGTTGAACTGTCGCGATATAGGCCATGGAATTTATATGATCGATATTACAAAGCGTCGAAATCATTGACGAAGATAATTCCCTGTTACTGCTAAGGAAATTCTCATGCTTAGCTTGTGCTGACAAATCTCGCATAAAAGCTGCCTCTATTTCTATGTCATCGGATGTAATCGGTCGAATAGTGACGTCTACATCGCCGGCTTTTATATGTTTGTCATTATTTCTGTCACTATTAATGAGTAGCTCTGTCATGATTTATACCCCCTGTAAGACAAAGTAGTAATTTGTTTTACGCTCAATATATAGCTTGAATTCGATAAGCTCAATTAGGGGTATCCATACAAAAACTGTGGAAACCACGTAGTGATTTTGGCATTTACACTATCACTAACGCACTTTTTCCTATGCCAACAACACTACTTTTTGTTAATGATTTTCACAGTGGAATACGAGGTATCTCCAATAACGTTAACAGTAGTTCAAAGGTAAACGGTGTTTCTAATATGCGGTCATGCTTGGCACCGCTGTATATCTCGGTTGCTATGATGTGACTGGGTTGGAATAGTTAATCATGTCTAGAACATCCTTGATTCAGTCACACCCTTGCAAAACATGTCATACTTCTGGTGTACTGATGTTTTTATTGGTGATAATCCATAACGAACTAATTTACGGTTCGGTATCAAGGTCAAACCGTGCTGATTTAACACGATCTCCAAGCAAGGGGAGTTAGATTAAAGACAAATTAATAAAGAAGGATTTCAATAATGCACAGATATGTATTGATGGTTTTATTTGCATGGGCGATATTAATGGCGAGTAATATCAGAGCAAAAGATGTGGAGCTTGTTCCTGGTGAAACATTTAGTAAAGACAACTTTACTATCACATGTGGCCAATCGACAACTCATTCCCCTTTGGCACTGAACGACTGCCAGTATTGGGATGATTTTAGTAACAAGTGTCTGTTTGAGAAAACTATTTATACGAATAAAAATCTTGAATGCGTTGAAGAATGTCAGCGCTGGGATAAGTTCACAAGCACTTGTTTTTACCAATCAAAATGTACCTTTTACCCATCCCATATGATATTTGTGAGGACTACATGCGAAAAGTTTGACGACTTCAACAATACTTGTTTAAAAATGAAGGATACAAAAATTGGGCGGTGAGAGGAAAGAACCAAACAGATGTGACTATTTATAGAGCAGTAGAACAATGGGTGATGATACAATTGTATTGAACTTGGACGCCACATTAAGCCTTAGGGTGGTTGATGCATACATTGCCTAATCATGATTTACATGTGTTTCACGAAACAAACTACAAAACTATTTATGTCTAAACACATGGCGTTTTAAAATAAGAGCTAAAAAAATACTTCGGGTATAAACGCGTCATACGACGTTCTAAACATGCCACACAAAAGACTATGTAAAATACTAGTGCAGTTTGACGTTTCTGGTAAGGTGATTAGTAGTGTTTTCAGGCAATGTTTAAGATTAGCGTCACTCCCATTATGTTTGCCAAGGTTTTAAACAATAAAACTGTCGCTATAATTGACGCGTCAATAAAAAAATCAAAAAAGTTAGCATACGATCAACATAAAGATTAACTCGGGAAAGAGGCTGCTAGATGTCTGATTATAAAAATGTTCAGACTCACTGCGGATATTCAAGTCTACTGCTGCGTTCCAATGTCAGCGGGTCAGCAATGCACGAATACAACCATCAAGTGTTTATTGCAACAAGGCTCCCCCAAAGGAACGGATTAAAGTCTGTATGTAAATTAGAAATAACACCAAATCACCAGACAACTAAACGAAAGTACGAGAATAAAGGTAGCCTAATTCAGCAATAAAAATTTAATCAGTTTAAGTAAAGTGTAATAGCGGCTAAGGTTTTATCGGAGCCTGTAACAGATTCTGTGTAACTAAAGCTCCCTCATAGTTCAGAACAGTGACCAAAACCACATTTTTTGAATACATTAGCTATAGTGTTCATTATTTTCAAACTTTACCCTTCAATATGCAGTTCTAGGGTTTTTGCCATTAAACGTTCCTCTCGAGTACTTTTCCTCGTAAGAAGAACGCAAAGATGTCGATAATTAATTAACAGTCAAGCATACCGATAACTTTTCGTTGCTGAAATTTATGAATAGCAAACATGAGGTATTTAAATGAAACTGTCAGAACATCCAAAACCAGGCTTATTACTCGCTTTGACTCCCGTTGTGTTAACTCTGTTAATTCTTGGGACGCAAATTTTTTACTTTGGTGTTTTCGAACCACATATTCCTCTTGCGATTGGCTTAGCCATCACTAGTGTTGTTGGAATTAAGCTAGGACTTAAATGGAAAAATATAGAGGAAGGTATTTTTCACGTTATTCACGTCGCTTTACCTTCGGTATCGGTTTTGATAACGGTTGGGATGATCATTGGCGTTTGGATTGCCAGCGGTACGGTACCAAGTATTATTTATTTCGGATTAAAAGTACTTTCGCCTGAACTATTCCTAGCTGCTGGCATGGGAATTTGCGCCATAGTTTCCCTTTCTCTTGGCACTAGCTGGGCAAGTGTAGGTACTGTTGGTTTAGCTTTAATGGGAATTGGAGAAGGCTTTGATATTCCTGCATATTGGACTGCTGGCGCTGTAGTTTCAGGTGCATTTTTTGGTGATAAAATTTCGCCACTTTCCGACACCACTAATTTGGCCCCTGCGGTCACTGGAACCGATGTTTTTTCTCATATAAAAAATATGATGGCAACTACCATCCCAGCTATGCTAATAGCTCTTATAGTATATTTGCTAGTCGGATTTTTCGTCATCGACACCCAAAGCATTTCATTTGAAAAAATCAGCGTCATCACTAATGCCTTAGATGAAAACTTTTATATTTCAGGATGGGTATTATTGCCAGCTTTGATAGTGATGGGCTTAGCTATAAAAAAATATCCCCCCATGCCGTCACTATTCGCAGGCGTTGTAGCGGGTGGGGCAACAGCAATGGTTGTTCAGGGTCAGAGTCTGCAATCGATTTTTGATTTTGCGAACAATGGTTATTCAATAAATACCGGCATTGGAGAAATTGACAGCCTGCTAAATCGAGGTGGTATTCAATCCATGATGTGGACAATTTCCTTAATTTTGATTGCTTTAGGCTTTGGTGGAGCACTAGAGAAAACAGGCTGTTTGAAAACGATTATCAATGCTATTAAAAGTAAAGTCAGTAGTTTTGCTGGTACTCAAACCGCAGCTATTGGAACTGCGTTTACGACTAACCTAGTAGCTGGCGACCCCTACTTATCCATCGCTTTACCGGGAAGAATGTATTCACCGGTTTACCGTGGTATGGGTTATTCAACTTTGAATTTATCGCGTGGAATTGAAGAAGGCGGAACATTAATGTCTCCGCTAATTCCATGGAACGCGGGTGGCGCATTTGTAATTTCAGCTCTAGGTCTTGGTATTGCTGATGGTCATATAGAAAATCTTTTGTACATTCCCCTCGCTTTTGCATGCTGGACGGCGCCCCTGATTGGAATTTTCTATGCTTATACGGGGTTATTCTCGCCAAAAGCAACAGACGAAGAAAAGGAACACTGGGAGTCCTCTGGTGAAGCAATAGCCGAATTTAATTCTGATGGTACACCAAAAGTCGAAGATGAAGACACTGAGGAAGACACCGCCGATGATTGTTTAGATAAAAGTGGGCAATAACTATAGCTTATTTATTTAAGCGCGAGATGCGTTTACGAAATTTCGTGTTGAATGGAAATATATGCTAAGGGATCTGACGACGCCAAAGGCGCCATCGTAAATAAATATAATCAGATCCGCCAGGTTTAAGAACCTGCTGATTTCGCTGCAGCTGATTCGGTGTGGTCGTTGGCTGTAAGTAAATCACCTTCAGAAGTTTCAAGATGCGCACGAATAAACCATTGGAACTGTTCCAAATTAGTTAACTGACCAATTAGCATGTCTTCCGATACCGGATCTAGCTCTCCCATTTCAATCATTGCTTTGCGATGATCGCTATTCACCCCGTTGTAAACTAAATCAAGGGCGCCCAGATGCTCCATAACCAATGCTTTACCTAACGAATAATCATTCCAAGTGCGGCGATCAGAAATAGATTGGGGTGTGCCTAACGGAGTTCCTCCTAAAGTAGCTATTCGTTCTGCAATAGTGTCAGTCATGTCGCGTACAGAGTCTACCTGAGGATCTAGCATTTCGTGAACGCTAATAAAATTAGGACCAACAACGTTCCAGTGAACGTGCTTGAGTGTAAGGGCCAGATCGAGCAGAGCTACCATACGATTGTCTAAAGTAGATAATACTCGGCTTGCAGTCGTTTCGTTCATGCCTGGTACCGTGAATTTAGCTAATTTGTGCTGATTGTTTTTAGTCATAATTTCTCCTTTATGGTTCAAAATAACCAGAGAGGTATAAACCTCTCCTTGACGCGTCCACGCTATCAAAGTTACAAACGTTGTGTCAAATAAGAGGATTGATTTTGAATGCCTTGTCTATGAGATAGGAAAAAGTATGAAGAAAGCATAGATGAACCCGTTGGAATAAACCTGCGCTGAAGACCGCAAATGCGTATGACTTAAATGAGCAACTGACTATATATTGGGTCACGATTGAATATTTTATTGGAACGAGGCCAGAGGCGAACAAATGTCCGAGTATATTAAAGCTTGAAAC
>OOGD01000258.1_pt1 | contig 11303 bp, 6 predicted proteins | sample 1670381 | NCBI WGS metagenome assembly OOGD01 (sample SAMEA98146918, study PRJEB22522) | marine metagenome | biome: marine biome; feature: marine water body; material: sea ice | place: Arctic Ocean | collected 14-Sep-2015 | depth 1.3 m | reverse complement strand
ACCATGGGGGACATGGAAAGTTTTATCACCGATAAACAATTCATCATGCACATAATGAACAACCTCAACAAGGATTATGAAAATACTGTCGAGAACCTAGAGAAGCAAATTAACGACAAAAATGATCCTCTCACGATCGAGCAGATGCGTGAAGATTAAGCCTCAAGCATGAACGTTTGTATGGCACAGACGACAATGGAGAATTCGAGTCAGATGATGATGGCGAACACGCTCTGTATGCAGGAGCTGGCAGGTGGAAAGGAAAGTGCAATAAATGTGGAAAACAAGGCCACAAAGCAGTAGATTGCCGCTCAAACGGAGCAGGAGCTAATAAAGCTAAAACTAACAATAGAGGCGGTGGCGCCGGCAAAAGGTTTGAAGGTAAATGCCACTATTGCCAAAAGACTGGTCATAGAGCCAGCGACTGCTTCAAGAAGAAAAGGGACCAAGGCGGAGAGCAAGCCAACGTCTCAAAAGATAAAGCCGTGGGCAAGGAAGAAGAAACCGCAGACGTGGTCTTGATGACCATTGATGAAGAAGAAGCAAGCTACCTAATGTGTGAGCCTTGCGACTCTTCTTCAGAAGCAGTTTCTTACTCAGTCTATCTCAACGCCAAGAGCATCGAATGTCTGACTTGCCAAAGCTGTGAAAGCTACGAGATCAAGGGCTGGTGCGGAAAAGAACTCTGCTCGACCCAAGTCAAGAAAGAAAATCACGACGATGATAATTCTTCCAGCTGCTCCTCAATGCCGTCCCTTATGCAAAAGGAAGACAACTGTTCAGAAGAAGACTCTGAACAGTACTATGAAGAAAACAGAGATCATGATTTTGCTTTCACAGCAAATGATCCAAGCGAAGATATGCTCGAATATTTGCGCAGAGTTGCCATCGAAAAAGGAATCAGGGAACCCAACGTGGATTCTTGGGCCAATTCAGTTGAGACGAAACTAAATGACATCCAAGTAAGAACTCCGAAAGATGTTGTCAAAAACATCATCACCCTGAACAGGCAACTAAACGAATGCGGCCAGAGCATGTTCCATACAAGAACTCTCGACGTAATGGCGCGCATTGGAGTTGAGCTTCTATGCTCAACCCAAGAGAGCGACGATACTGCTCTCATCGCTTTTGAGGCAAGCGATAGCGATGACGAAGACGATGATTACGGCGACATTGATTTCTTTGACAAGTGGTCAAGCACAGACGATTGGTCCGAAGAACGAGAACAAAGCGAAGAAGACTCCGATGACGACAGCGGGGAACTTGCTTTTCAGTCGCAAGGCAACATAAAGTCGACCAGCTACAAGATGAATCAAAACACCTGGCTAGGAGATAGTGCGGCATCAACTCACATGGGCTTCTCAGATGAAGGCATGACTGACGTCGAAATTATCAATTCTCCAGTACGAATTGGCAACGGCAAAGCACTAACTGCCACTAAGATTGGGAAGCGTCACATTACGAGCATCCAAAAGGATGGGTCTACTCAAGACGCTGTTCTAAGCGAATACAAGTGTGTACCCGAGCTATCGGTCAACTTGTTCTCAATCTCAAAGTCCCTCCAGAATGGATGGAACATTAGCAACAAAGGAGTTGAAATAAAACTCTCAAAAGGAAAAACCAACATCGTCTTTGATCGAATAATCAAGACAAGTAAAGGGTTAGTAGTTGGAGTTGAAATTCTCCCAAGAACAGATGCAATGGCAAACGTGATGCTGGACAGAGGAAAATCCATTGATATGAACATCTTTCATGCTGTTTTGGGACATCCATCACAGGAAATAACCAAGAAAACTGCTGAGTACTATGGTTTGAAAATCACTGGAATATTTAAGCCTTGTTATGACTGCCAGACAGCAAAGTCCAAGCAAAACGCTGTCACCAAGGAGTCCGAGACACGTAGCACAATTCCAGGAGAAAGGCTCTTCATAGACACCAGCTCAGTAAAGGCCAAGAGTTTTGGGAATTCAAGATTCTGGCTGCTAGTCGTTGATGACTGCACAGATGTCGCATGGAGCGCGTTCTTAAGTAAAAAGAGCGACCAAGTCGACAGAATGATCACGTTGATCAAAGAACTTGCCTCCAAACACAAAGTGTCCGTCAAATACATCCGATGCGACAATGCAGGTGAAAATGGCTCTTTAGAGCGAGAATGTGCCAAGCAAGGCTTGGGCATCCAATTCGAATACACGGGCCCTGGAACGCCCCAATTCAATGGACGAGTCGAACGCAAATTCGCAACCTTGTACTCGAAGGTGCGCGCTATGCTCAACGGTGCCAAGCTACCTACAGTTAAAAGAAAAAGGCCTCTGGACTGAAGCGGCCAGGACGGCCACAGACCTAGAAAACATTCTGGTCTCTGCAAGAAAACCCATCGCATCCTACAATGCGTTCTTTGAAAAAGAGCTCCCCGGCCTGCGCAACATGCGGACCTTTGGGGAGATGGCCATCGTCAACAACCACGCCAAACGTAAAATGCGCGGCAAACTTGACAATCGGGGCAGACCCTGCCTTCTACTTGGTCGTGCCGAGAACCACCATAGAGACGTCTACAGATTCCTAAATCTGGAAACAGAACGGATCATACGAAGCCGTGACGTACTCTGGTTGAACCAACAGTATGGTGTTTGGAAGGGAATCACCAAACAAAATGTCACCAACATTAATGACGACGATGAAGATGAACCCTTTCTCGACCTCTCTCGTGAGGAATCTCCCAACATCGAAACCGGAAGGGAGACAGAAACGGACATCAATCAAATTGAAGTTGTTGACGCCAACGAAAACCCCGTCCCTCCAAAACTGGCATCTGCGATGCGCAAACTCGGAGGATTTTTTGACAACGAGGCTGAAACGATCACCGATCGCGTTAGAGCAACTCGACAGTCGGCAACGACACCTACTGAAGATCCAATCGATCAATCAGGAAGGGAGGACAGGATCAATGTGTTGATTGACCGGTTTGATAAGGATTTTGAATCAATCCCCGACTTTGCTTTTCTTGTCTCGGAAGTTGAGAAGAACTTATCTCCCGAACATATGAAAGCAGGAACGATGAATGAGGCATACGACAAATTGTCTCCATCGGAATACAAACATGTCTTCGACGTACCAGGAAAGTTTCGTGAGGCATGGGATCACCCAGATCCATGGCAGAAAGAAAAATGGCGGGCAGGGATCCGTGCAGAATTTGCCAAAATGAATAAGAATAAAGTCTGGCGTAAAACAAAACGCAGCAAAATGCCTTCTGGACGAAGATGTGTTAAACACAAATGGGTGTTCGACATCAAACGAGATGGAACGTTTAAGGCCAGGCTAGTAGCCTGTGGGTACAGCCAAATCCCTGGCGTGGACTTCACTGATGTGTACAGTCCAGTAGTGCATGACGCAACCTTCAGAATTATGCTCGTGGCAGAGCTTAAGTGGAAGCTGAAGAGTAAGATCGTCGACGTGGAGTCAGCTTTCTTAAACGGCGATCTAGAAGAAGAAATATACATGGATTGCCCAGACGGCATGGAACACGACCCTGAAGACTGTCTTCTCTTGCTAAAAGCAATTTACGGGTTGGTTCAGTCGGCTCGACAATTCTTCAAAAAGTTTGTATCGATTCTTCGAAAGATCGGTTTTGTTCCAAGCTCTGCAGACCCATGTCTAATGATAAGACGATGCAACCTTGGAATGGTGTACCTAGCGATGTACATTGACGATTGCTACTGCAATGGAAACGGAGCTGCCATCGATGATTCAATCAAAGGAATTGTTAAAAATGGACTCAACGTTACGATCAAGGATGATCTCGAAGACTACCTGAATTGTGAGATTCGATTCAACAAAGCAAGAACAAAGGCATCGTTGGGTCAGCCACACTTGATCAAGAAACTTGAAAAGAAATTCGGAGACCTAGTCAAGCACCTAATGGAGTACAAGACTCCTGGAACTCCTCAAACAGGAATAGTGCGACCAAAGGAAGAAGACTTGTTGATAGGAGAACATCAGCAAGAGATGTACAGGTCAGGCGTCGGAATGCTCTTGTACTTGGTAAAACACTCGCGACCAGACATAGCCAATGCGGTCCGAGAGCTGTCCAAGTGCATGACTGGAGCAAACGCAGCAGCTTACAAAGAGCTCTTGCGAGTCATCAAGTTTGTCCTAGATACAAGAGACTACGGTTTAAAGCTAGCTCCCAAATGGGAAGATCCAATGCTTTGGGAACTAAAAATTTACTCGGACACTGATTGGGCAGGAGACAAGGACAACCGGAAGTCAGTAACAGGGTTTATTGTCTTCTTGTTGGGAGCGCCAATTTTGTGGCGTTCAAAGGCACAAGGCAGCGTTGCTCTCTCGAGCACAGAGGCCGAATTTTATGCTCTAAGCGAATCCGCAAAAGAGATAAAGTTCATCGTGCAGGTCCTAATCTCAATGGGCATCCCTGTGAAGATTCCCATAATCGTGCGAGTTGATAATGTCGGAGCCATTTTCATGAGCGAAAATGTCTCAACCAGCTCAAGGACAAAGCATGTTGACACGAGATATCATTTTGTGAGGGAGTTCGTAGAAGAAGGGTTTGTTAAAATCATCTTCGTAAGGTCAGAAGAGAACATCTCTGATCCGTTCACAAAGAACACTCCTAGCAGCATCTACGAGAAGCACACTGCTGAGTTCGTTGCTCAAAAGGAGCAAATGCTGAATAGCGACTAAACCTTCCCAGCAGGAAGGGTGTTGCAATATGCAGGTACATGTTTAGTCTTTAGTCTACTAGTAGAGTCTGCACTCTAAGTAGAGTAAGGCTAGTTGTACAGTCTTAGGGAATTGGAAGCACGAATCGCTTCCAACCTAAGTGCATAAGGAGTCCATGCGACAGGCGAGCTCACAATCTCTATTCTCATAGAGATAGCAATTGATAGATTGGTTGGCTCCTACAAAGGAGAACCATCATCAAAAGATCAAGACCAGAACAGTCATCTTGATCTTGTTCTATTCGTAAAAGGTCAAAGGGACCGAACTAGATAGTTTAATATATAGATCACAATCCAGAAAGAGATAAAGCTTAGAAGGCATTTCTAACAGAGGCTCTAGTTCCTAGCATGCGGCGCCCCAAAAAGGAAACGTGCATCTTGTTGGTACTTGTACAGTTGGCGTCAGAATGCCGAACGGGTTGAGTAGCCTCACGTAGACCCAGTACAGAGCTGCTAATTCATTAAATAAACCTGTCCATCAACCCATTCGAAACCCCTCGTTTTCAAATTGGCGCGAAGCGTACGTCTGCTACCACATCTTACGTTACAAGAATAACCAAAATACACCATCTCATGCCGACGGCGACGATGGTTATTTCACCCTCTAGAACTTCGTCAATTAGTTGTTTGAACTGTGCCATTTTGTGCAAACTCCCCCATCGTCATGTCAACAACACCGAACCGCAAAAAGGCACACTTCGCACCGACTGCAAAAAAAGGGGCAAAGCTTTTTCTTGGGTGCTTCGATTCGGTGAGGGAGCACAAACAATATTGGAACAAGTGGATTGCCGCAGATGGTTGGATCGATATTATTAATGATCGATATGATATTCCGACTAATCTTAAATTTGTAGCTGCAGATCTAAACAGAGCTATAGGTAGACATCCTAAATTCGGTTCTATAGATACAATAGGTGATACTAATGTGCTTGGACTCTACAAAGCAACCTATTTTGAACATGGAGGTAAAAGAAAATCTAGTAGATTAACAGCATACTATGTTACTACTCCAAATACCTTGCCTCAGAAGCCAGGAGGCAATACGAAATGGTACAAAGACATGGTTAGTACGGTACCGAAGCCAACAAACACAAGACAGAACCCCACAGTTAAACGTAGCGTACCTGTAGAATTGGTGCCGGCCAAAACAAAAACAACAAACGAGTCGCTGGCACCAATCCGGAAGAGAAGAAGACAAAATGATGATGACATTCAACCAACTAAGAATGTCAATCAATTCCATCCCGAACAACCAGCAGCAGAACCAGCAGCAGAACCAGCATCAGTCGAAGTTCTTGTAGTGAATGATCCCCCAAATTCAACTGCCGACGCCATATTGACTCAATCTTGGTGGGATACCGGTGATGCAATTCGCTACTTCGGTGCAATAGATGGTGAAGTATCTCCGATGGAAGCAGTAGTGGAAAGAATTGCCAGACTCCAAAGAGGATACACAACAGCGACTGGGTGGAAGCTCGTCATTGATGATTTTGACCAGCAGGAATTGTGTTCACGTCATGAGGCTTTTAGTTTCCAATTGAAATGCAGATATGTCTCCTTAGCCTTGCGATATGCAGTCGAAGACATGCCTTCGAAGACATGGTTGGGTTGTTGCAGTGAAGCAATTGACAGTATATATCGAATGGATGGGGTCGCCCACGTGAAGAATAAGGAAACAGTTTCGCGTTGGCACTTGGCCTTCCGTCGCAACAATGAAGCCTTTCCAAACCCCCATGTAATTGGAATGAAGACATCCCTTCCACCCCTTCTTGACCGGAACCCAGAAGTGAAACAAAGCATCATGGAATATGCCAAGCAAAACTTGAATGACCTCTCCGCCGAGTTGATATACTCATACCTCCACGAGGTAGCTCTACCTGCCTTGTTAAATGACAGAAGAGCTGAGTTAGTGAATCCAACATTAACAATGGAGCAGCTTCTCGAAGAGAATCAACTTACCAAGCTGTCGATGACTACTGTATTCAGGTGGATGGGCCGCCTTGGATTCAAGTATGAGACACGCCGAAAGACATACTATGTTGACGGACATGAAAAACCCGAAACCAAGAAATATAGAAAGACAATGGTGAGCCAATATTTGAAAAGTGAGCTTTGTATGCATCGATGGATACAGCTTCCAGTCATAGAATTGAAGGCTCTCGAAGTCGAGCTGGAAATCAAGCTTGACACTGGACACGAATACCTGGATCCAGAAACAAATCTGGAAATGGTGGAGCTCCATGTGGATGCTCATCCATCCTTTCATGAAAAAATGAATGCAACAACCAAATTTGGAGGCAACCTCAGTGTTCGAATGCCTCCCAACAATAAACCGTTGATCTGCTTCGGTCAGGATGAATGCATCTTCAAACAGTACCTGTTCACAGGTAAAGCTTGGACAATGCCGGATGGACAAAAACCAATAATTCCAAAAGACGAAGGTTTGGGAGTAATGGTATCTGGCATTGTCTCTCGCGAATTCGGATTCGGACTGAAAGTTTCTCACGAGGACCTGCAAAAAGTAAACAAGTACAGAGCAAACAAAAGTTATAGTGATGTGTTAGCCGCAATGGAGAAGAGAGGCACAGCAACGAAACAACCACTTGAAACCTCACCATTCATAGTCGAATTTGAGTACGGAGCAAATGCGGAGGGTTACTGGACGTACGACCACATGGTCTTGCAGTTTGAAGATTGCGTTGATGTGCTCATGGTTTTGTATCCCGAGAATGAGTACATGTTTCTTTTCGATCACAGTTGTGGCCATGACAGAAAGAGACCTGATGGCCTCTGTGTCAATAGTATGAGGAAGGGATTTGGAGGGAAGCAGTCGGTCATGAGAGAATCAAAAATCGAATCGACAGAATATCTCGGACAATTCGGCGGACTTTTGAGTGTAGGCGCAAGTCAAACAATGAATTTTGTGCCGAGCGATGCAGGACCATACTGGATGACAGAGGCAGAGAAACATTCAAATCGAAAGGACAGACAATCTGGGAAGAAAATAAAACGATTCCGAAACAAGGGTGACCTGCTGAAAGAGTTGCAATCAAGAGGAGTGTCGGCAAAGGGAAGAAAAGACGAACTTCAGATATTGTGCAAGCAAAAGAACATCCCAATAGAAGAAGAGCTTGATGAAGTCGTTGAAGGGTGGGAAGGAAAGCCGAAGGGTATGCTCCAAATCCTTTGGGAGAGAGGCTTTGTTGATCCATTAAAAAAGAAAGAAGATTACACACTCCAAGGCAAGAAGGATGCTTTTGGAAAAGTAAATCCCGAAACAAGTCTAAAGCATCTGATGAGTCTTTTGACTGACTTCATCGAAGAAGAAACCTTGCTGCAGTACCATGGGAGGCTACTGAAAGTGAAGGTGGTGCGGACTCCAAAGTGCCATCCGGAAATTGCTGGTGAGGGGATCGAGTACGACTGGGGTTGCGGAAAGGGCTTCTATCGCCGTCTGCCTTTATCTGCGAAGAAAACGAAAATTAAGTTTCGTGAGTCAGTGAAAAAGAGCCTGGACATGAACAAAGTACTTACCATTCAACGCCGCCGTCTTTTCAGCAAACGAGCTCGTGAATACATGGTAGCATACAGCATCCTTGACAACAACAACAGTGAGGAGGAGGTGGACAAGAACAACAGCAACGACAATGGAAAACAAGAAGAAACAAAACCCCAAATGACAGCTTACCTAATCGAAAAGATTGTGAAGCAATACAAGAGTCACAGGAGTGCTGCGGATTTCGATGCAGGGTTTATAAATGGAATCGTTGACAGGATGCGGGTGCAACAATGATTGTAAGTATAATGACAGAACAAATGATTCTTGTTGTTTCGAAGAAAAGAAAATTGTCGTCGTTTGTTCTGCAAAGATATGAGGTTCGGGTCGGTGATCCAGTAAGAAGCCACGTGAGTTAATGTACTGCAATCGTGGAAACGGTGTCAAAGATTTGCTAAAATACTAGTATTTCTTAAACAATATAATTAGCACGTACAAAGCCTACCAGAACGTGTTATTTCTACTCAATCGAGGCTGAAAAAAGCGCCAACTGTAGAAATTGTGTGCAGGTGCAAGGTCCGGAGGTACGGTCGTACGGCAAATTATGTATGATATCGGATTAGGACCGGCCGGCGTGAAAGGTAAAAAACCGTGATGACCATTGTAATACCTATCCGAACATAATAGAATTAAAAATACACGGAATCATGATTAATCCTAACAGACGGAACTCGATTATCCGAATCATAATGGAATTAAAAATACATATGCGAGATCGGATTACGACCGGCCGGCGTGAAACATCTGAAAAGGAATCTACATGCATTTTGCCATTCGTGCACCCAAATGAGCATGTAATTACATGCTCCAGTTTTATGTGGCTGGAAATACATGCATCTACGGAAGAATTTACATTGTTTTTGTACGTACGTACGCCCCTGGTAATTGCATCTCATAACCTATTTCCACGTGGACAAAAAGACGCCCTAACTTCACATTTAATTCATGCTAACTAGTAGGTAATTTTTAAGCCCGATCTATGTCACATATTTACATAAGAAATTACCAAGTGATAATTGGTAGATACAGTGTTACAAAAGCATTCGACAATCCACCACCACTCAATTCCAACCCATAATTTTCATCATGAGTGATCCACCAATCCTTTTCTGCCCCCAATGCAACCATGTTTGCAAATCACTTCGTGGTCTTGCCCAACACATCACACATCGGCCGGCCTGTTGGCAGAATAAGTATTTCCCTATTTTAGATGGAATTACTACCCAAAAGCCTACCTTCCACCAATCATTTGTTCAGCTTAATGCACCACATGCCGACGAAGCCATGGAACCCCTATGGCAACAGCACGACAATCCCGATACTTTCGACGCCTCTCAGCTGTGTCCTGATGCAGCCCACATGAATTGTGATTCAGAAACGCTGCAGTTTGTTTATAATCAACGAAACCAGTTGGATAACCACATATCTCGCCAGCTCGTAGATAATGGCCTGGTGGACTCTAGTACTATGCTCGACACAGAAGACAGACAGGACATTATAATTGATACAGATGAATCATTTGCATTTCAAGAGGAGGAGGTAATCATGGAGGCATCTACAAACGTATTTGATGTTGATGATGATGATGATTCATGATAAAAACCAATGCTCTACTGTCCCCACTGTAATCATCTTTGCAAATCACTTTGCGGTCTTGCGCAACACACAACACACCGCCCAGTTTGTTGATAGAAGGCTCATCCCTCCTATTTAGTTGGATTGAATAAACCAAACCACCAATACCGCCTCCAACACCGCCTTCTGTGGCCATTCCACCCAACATGTCATTCAATGCCTCTCTACCCAGACAGCAACAGACCCAAATGGGTTGGGAGTCATTTGCATATGAAGAGGACGAGGAGAAGATCATCATGGAGACTGCAAACCTCACCATTGTTCTTGATGACCTACCATCAATTAAACAACCAAAAACGCCTCCAACACCGCCTTCTGAGGCCATTCCGCCCATCATGTCATCTAATGCCTCTCTACCAGACAGCAACAGACCCAAATGGGTTGGGAGCTGTCGTCGGGGATAAATGCATGCCAGCCAAAAAAGGATTTGATATAATAAATAAATTCGAAAAGATTTTTAAAAAGAAAAAGTCAATAACAAGAAGATAATAAAAAGCAACTGTAGTGATCGATCGACTGTCCTGAGCTTTATAAATGTTCTCAAGTCTCGTTCAAAGATAAAACGTTAATCTCATAGTCGGATGAAGAGTGACCAAAGATTAGCACAGATAACTCTCATTTCACAGATAAACGATCAGCGGATTCTCTCTCTGGTGAAGATAGTCATTGCAACCAAGAAGAAGACAGAGAGACTGCGGCGCTAGTGAGGGCCGACTTCAAGGGTCAGCTCGACAACAGAAAAAAAACGAACGCCGACTTCCAGAGCCAGCTTGACAGTGAGACAGCAGCCCACGAGACGGCGGATCCGCTTGCAAACCGAAAGGCCGACTGTGAGAGTATAAAGGCCAACTGCGATAGCCAGCTTGGAAGCCAAAAGGCCAACGTAAAGAGTCAGATAACAGCGAGACTGCAGCGCTTGTGACGGCGGGCCAAAAAAAAGGCCAACTTTGAGAGCCAGCTTTAACAGTGATACTGCGGGGCTTGTGATGGCGGATCCGCTTGCAAACCTAAAGGCCGACTTTCAGAGTCTAAAAGCTGACTTCGAGAGCCTAATAATTGCCAACTTCAAGAGTCAGCTTGACAGAAAAAACGAACGCCAACCCAGTGCAAGGACGAACGCATTACGGCCAAACTGGAGCACAAATTGAACTGGAAGAAAGGTGCGAGAAAGGTGTGGTCTTCAAGGTACAGGCCCTCAATCTTCCCCTCCTCCTCAATCACAATCTGAACAGCAGACGCCATTGTAACTTAACAATCAACCTGAAGGCCACTATCCCACTATCCTCCAGTCGACTTGCTTCCAGCTTGGTACCGGTATGAGAGACAACCCAGCAGGTCTCCAAGTATGACAAGGAGTCTTTCCTGCCTTCGGCAAC
>OOGD01000256.1_pt1 | contig 11356 bp, 9 predicted proteins | sample 1670381 | NCBI WGS metagenome assembly OOGD01 (sample SAMEA98146918, study PRJEB22522) | marine metagenome | biome: marine biome; feature: marine water body; material: sea ice | place: Arctic Ocean | collected 14-Sep-2015 | depth 1.3 m | reverse complement strand
GATTACATTATTACATTAATTATTCTTTATCAAACATTCATGTTGTCAATTTATGGCAAACTATAAAGAAGTAAATTGAAGTTATCAGGGTTATCACAGACAAAGATAGCCGCGCTCAAATAACACCGCTAAGCGAGTGATCAATGGCAAATGAAACAGATTTCGACCCGCAAGAAACTTTGGAATGGATTGAATCTCTTGAGTCCGTATTAGAGAGAGAAGGCCCAGAAAGGGCGCACTATCTGCTTGAACAGTTAATCGATAAAGCAAGGCGCTCGGGTGCTTACCTACCTTACTCAGCCAAGACTGCCTACGTTAACACAATACCTGTTTCACAGCAGAGACCCATTCCGGGTGATCAGGCAATTGAACACAGAATTCGATCAGTAATTCGTTGGAACGCTGCCGCGATGGTAGTGCATGCCAATCGAAAATCATCTGAACTGGGTGGGCATATAGCCAGCTTTGCCTCGGCTGCTACTTTATACGATGTGGCGTTTAGTCATTTCTTCCGAGCACCCACTGAAGAAAATAAGGGTGATCTCGTATTTTATCAGGGTCATTCAGCGCCCGGTATTTATGCAAGAGCATTTCTAGAAGGACGCCTAAGCGAAGAGCAACTCAAAGCATTCCGTCAAGAAGCTAGCAATCCCAACGGGTTGTCATCTTACCCCCACCCTTGGCTGATGCCAGACTTCTGGCAATTCCCTACGGTGTCGATGGGGCTTGGGCCTTTGATGGCCATCTATCAAGCAAGATTCATGAAGTATCTTGAAAACCGCGAAATCCTGCCAAGGCAAAAACGTAAAGTTTGGGCATTTATGGGTGATGGCGAAATGGACGAGCCTGAATCGCTGGGTGCTATTTCGTTAGCAACGCGCGAAAATCTGGATAATCTGGTATTCGTTGTTAACTGCAATCTACAGCGGTTAGATGGCCCCGTTCGTGGCAATGGCAAAATCATTCAGGAGCTAGAAGCCGTATTCCGTGGTGCTGGATGGAACGTTATTAAAGTAGTTTGGGGTTCTTACTGGGATACTTTGCTAGCCAAAGACAAAGACGGCCTACTGTTAAAACGCATGGAAGAAGCCGTTGATGGCGAGTATCAAGCTTATAAAGCAAAGGGTGGCGCTTATACTAGAGAACACTTTTTCGGTAAATATCCCGAACTACTCGAGATGGTTGCAGATATGTCGGATGAAGATATTTGGCGACTCAATCGAGGTGGGCATGATCCACACAAAGTGTATGCGGCTTATGCCGAGGCAACCGAACACGAAGGTCGTCCAACCGTAATCCTGGCCAAAACGGTCAAAGGCTATGGCATGGGTGAAGCGGGCGAAGGACAGAACATTACTCACTCTCAGAAAAAAATGGGCGAGCATGCACTCAAAGCATTTCGTGATCGTTTTGATATTCCGATCGATGACGAAAAAATTGCAGAAGCACCTTTCTACAAGTTTCCAGAAGACAGTGTAGAGATGAAATATATGCGTGCCCAACGCGAGAAACTGGGTGGTTATATGCCCCAGCGTCAAGATATTGCAGAGCCACTGGTCATACCGAGCCTCGACATTTTTAGCGCATTACTGAAAGACAGTGGCGATAGAGAGTTTTCCACCACGATGGCATTTGTCCGAATTCTGTCAACTTTAACTCGTGACAAACAGATCGGTAAAAATGTCGTCCCCATCGTCCCCGATGAAGCCCGTACTTTTGGTATGGAAGGCATGTTTCGTCAACTTGGAATTTACTCCTGTAAAGGCCAGTTATACGAACCCATGGATTCAGACCAAGTAATGTATTATCGCGAAGATGTCAAAGGTCAGATCTTACAGGAAGGTATCAATGAGGCCGGTGCGATGTCGTCTTGGATTGCCGCTGGATCAGCCTACAGCTCCCATGGTATTAACATGATGCCTTTTTATATCTATTACTCAATGTTTGGTTTTCAACGAGTTGGCGACTTGGCCTGGGCTGCAGGCGACATGCAGGTACGTGGCTTTTTGATGGGGGGTACAGCAGGAAGGACCACACTTGCGGGCGAAGGTTTGCAGCATCAGGATGGTCATAGTCTTATCGTCGCAGGTACTATTCCTAACTGTGTGTCTTATGATCCAACCTATGCCTATGAGCTCGCCGTTATTATTCACGATGGCATGAAGCGAATGTTTCAATTAAACGATAGAGTTTTTTACTATGTCACCGTGATGAATGAAAACTACAGTCATCGAGCCCTGCCAAAAGACGCTGAGCAAGGTATCATCAAAGGTATTTACTGCCTGCAAGAAGGGGATGAAAAAGGCAAAAAAGTTCAGCTTATGGGGTCAGGGACTATCTTGCGGGAAGTACTAGAAGCGTCAGAATTACTTAAGCAGGATTTTGATATTAACTCTGATGTATGGAGTGTTACCAGTGTTAACGAGTTGGCACGTGAAGCGTCAGACTGTACCCGGTGGAATCAACTTCACCCAATGAAAAAAGCCAAAAAGAGTTTCCTTGAGACTCAACTGGACGGGCGTAAAGGGCCTGCAGTAATGGCAACGGACTATACCCGTGCATTTGTAAGTCAACTACGTGAGTATGTTCCAATGCCATTTAGCACACTTGGAACCGATGGTTATGGGCGAAGTGATACGCGAGCTAATCTACGCATTTTCTTTGAAGTAAATCGTTATTATGTTGTTGTTGCCGCACTTAAGGCATTGGCAGATGCGGGTGACATAGAAGACAAAGTAGTGCAGCAGGCGATCAAAAAATATAAAATTGATCCAGAAAAACCAAACCCTATGACCGTATAGTCAGTAGTTAAGGAGATAACCGTGGCAGAACTACAAACAATAACGTTACCGGCCTTGGGTGACTTCGATGACATCGAAATCATTGAAGTGCTGATAGTGTCTGGCGATGTGATTGAAGCAGAAGATCCAATTATTATTTTGGAATCTGACAAAGCATCTATGGAAATACCTAGTCCGTATTCTGGTAAGGTAATTTCAGTTCACATTAATGTTGGCGATCGAATTTCAGAAGGCACTGAAATTGCTAAACTTGAGGTAGCCGAAGTAAAGTTGGATGAACCAACACCGACAGAAGCTGAACCAGCACCGGCAGAAAGCAAACCAGCACCGGCAGAAAGCAAACCAGCACCGGCAGAAAGCAAACCAGCACCGCCAGTAGCAAAAGCGTCTGAAGCAATGCCGACAGTCGAAGTAGCAGAAGCCAATTCGCCAGAAGAGCAAAAAATAGTTAAACCAGCGTCAGTCTCTCCGGTTAATCAGGTAGAAAATCGATCAGCTAAGCTGATCCATGCCAGTCCATCGATTCGACGTCATGCCAGAGAACTGGGTGTCAATTTAGAATTGGTGATTGCAACCGGCGCCAAAGGCCGAATCCTGAAGGAAGACGTAAAGGCCTTTATCAAAGCGAGCTTATCGGCTGCCCCGACCAGTGGCGGGGTTACGGTATCGGCTATGCCTGCCATCGACTTTTCAAAGTTTGGTGAAATTGAACCCATACCATTGAGTCGCATCCAGAAAATATCAGGTGCTCACTTGCTTCGTAGCTGGGTAAGTGTGCCCCATGTCACTCAGTTTGATGAAGCCAATATAACTGAGTTGGAAGCGTTTCGAAAATCACTTAAAAGTGAAGCTGATAAAAAAGGGGTTCGGCTGACGCCACTGGTGTTTATGATGAAAGCAGTGGTTGCCGCATTGCAGGAGTTTCCGCGCTTTAATGCCTCGTTGGAAAACAGCGGCGAACGCTTGATACTGAAAAAGTACTTTCATATTGGCGTTGCAGTGGATACGCCCAACGGTCTTATGGTGCCAGTCATTCGTGATGTTGATAAAAAAGGCCTATACGACCTGGCGGCAGAGCTAGCTTCGACCGCAGAGCGCGCCCGCAATGGCAAGCTGTTACCCGCTGATATGCAAGGTGGTTGTTTCACTATATCCAGTTTGGGTGGTATTGGCGGCACTAATTTCACACCGATTGTGAACGCGCCAGAAGTTGCTATTTTGGGTGTCGCAAAAGCTAAAATGCAACCAGTCTATGAGGCCGATGGTAGCTTTAGTGCGGGGTTAATTTTACCGTTGGCGCTGTCCTATGATCATCGTGTCATTGACGGCGCTCAAGGGGCTAAATTTACCAGTTTCCTGAGTCAGGTAATGACCGATATTAGACGAGTATTATTATAATCATGAGTATAAAACAAATTGAGTTGCCCGATATTGGTGGGTTCGACAGTGTCGAGATTATCGAATTACATGTAGCCGTTGGTGACCAAATCAGCGTTGAAGACCCAATTCTGACTTTGGAGTCAGATAAGGCCTCAATGGATATACCTTCACCGCAAGCTGGCACAGTGAGCGAAATATTAGTATCAGTAGGCGATAAAATTGCTGAAGGTAGTGTGCTATGCAGTATAAACACTGATGAAGTATCATTAAATGATACTACTACCATAGATCATCAACCCGAAACAACGAACAACGACCATCAGGAGGAACTAGTGTCAACCGGTTCAGCAGATAATACAAAAGTAAAAACAGAAATAACGACCGAAGTACTGGTATTGGGCGCAGGGCCTGGCGGGTATACCGCAGCCTTTCGTGCCGCCGACTTAGGTAAAAAAGTCACCTTAGTTGAGCGCTACGATACACTCGGTGGTGTTTGTTTAAACGTCGGTTGTATTCCATCAAAAGCATTACTGCATACCGCGCAAATGCTGAATGAAGCCGAGCATATGAAAGAGAATGGTGTCGATTTTGGTAAACCAAAAATTGATTTGGCAGGGGTTGATGGCTTCAAGAATAAAGTCGTTGCCAAATTGACAGGTGGTCTTGAACAGCTTGCAAAGCAGCGCAAAGTTGACGTGATTACAGGTGCCGGCGAATTTGTCGATCAACATCATTTGTTGGTCACAAAAGATGGTGCCGAGACGTTAATTTATTTTGATAATTGCATTATTGCTGCAGGTTCTCAACCAACACAGATCCCCGTGTTTCCTAATGACGATAAGCGTTTAATGGATTCAACGGCTGCACTCAACGTAACCAGTATTCCGAAGACATTGCTAATAGTGGGCGGTGGTATTATTGGGCTTGAGATGGCAACCATATACGACGCACTTGGTTCAGAAGTGACAGTAGTAGAATTCATGGACAGTCTCATGCCTGGTTGTGATAAAGATTTAGTTCGACCTTTAAGCAAACGTATCTCAAAAAAATATAAAGCAATTCATTTGAACACTAAGGTATCTGATATCAAACCTCAAAAGACTGGTTTGAAAGTGAGCTTCGAAGGCGCTAATGCACCTGAGCCACAGGCGTATGATAAAGTTTTGGTTGCTGTTGGGCGTCGACCCAATGGGTTGAAAATAGGTGCTGATAAAGCAGGTGTCAATGTTGATGAAGCAGGATTTATTCAAGTAGATAATCAAATGCGCACCAATGTCGCTAATATTTTTGCTATTGGTGACATTGTTGGTGGCCCAATGTTGGCACATAAAGCAACTCATGAAGCTAAAGTTGCAGCAGAGGTGATTAGTGGCATGAAGTCTTGCTTCGAACCTAAAACAATTCCGTCGGTTGCCTACACTGATCCTGAAGTTGCGTGGATGGGGCTCACTGAAATTGAAGCTAAGAAACAAGGAATTGAATATGAGAAAGGTACATTCCCTTGGGCAGCCAGTGGTCGAGCACTCGGTAACGATCGGGATGAAGGATTGACTAAGGTGCTGTTTGATAAAGAAACAAAACGCCTTCTGGGCGCAGGAATTGTTGGTGTGAATGCAGGCGAACTGATTGCCGAAGCCGTGCTTGCACTGGAAATGGGTGCTGATATGGAAGATATTAGCTTAACAATTCATCCTCATCCAACCCTGTCAGAAACCTTTAATTTTGCAGCTGAGATGGCTGAGGGCACTATAACTGACCTATTTATTCCTAAGCGAAAGTAGCGACTCTTGACTGGCATTTAGCCTGAACGAATGCCAGTCTAAGTGACTATCACAGTAAATTAACTCAGTGGAAAATAATAAAGCAGTGCTTAACTATGTCAGAATCGGTCAGGGTGAGCCTCTTATAATATTGCATGGATTGTTTGGTTCGAGTAAAAACTGGCAATCGCTTTCAAAAGTGTTTTCGAAGCACTTTGATGTACTAACACTTGATCTGCGTAATCACGGCGAGTCTTTTCATAGTGATGTGATGGACTACCCCGCCATGGTTGACGATGTTTATCAGCTGCTTAATCAGTTAGGCATCAAATCTTGCCGGTTAATTGGACACAGTATGGGTGGCAAGATTGCTATGTTGTTCGCTTCGGATTATCCACAGCTAGTCTCACAGCTGGTTGTTGCGGATATAGCACCGATTGCTTATGAGCATAGTTATGATCATTTGATTGATCCTGTGATGGCATTAAATCTAGATGAAATGGATAGTCGTGCCGCCATTGATCAAGCGCTACAAGTTGATATTTCAAATGCTCAGCTACGCCAATTTCTATTACAAAGTCTGTTTCGTGAGCCGAGTTTACCCGATCTGTGGCGCTGGAAAATTAATTGGTCCTCGATAAAGCAGCATATCGATAAAATAAAAGATTTCCCAAGTTCAGAAAGTGATTCAGCTTTGCACGGAACTCCAACCAAGTCTTTGAAGGTGAATACGCCGGCATTTTTTATTAGCGGAGAGTTTTCTGAATATGTCGATGAAAAAGGTAAGGACGCTATTAACCAGCACTTCGAAAAGCCTCAGTTTAAAGTGCTTAAAGGTGCCAATCATTGGTTACATGCTGAACAGCCAAAACAGTTCACCGAAGCCGTGCTCAAATTTTTCGGAATTTAAAAATCGGCTCTTAAGAATTGGGTAGGCCTACCGATACTGATAGACATGCGAGCTAATTCACTAATACTACTGAGTACTCTACTAACCGGTCTAATCGGTATCGTACCAGAATCGAACTCAATCGAGCGCCAGTATTTAGCCCCAATGGAAGAATCCAAATGGACAATGACGTCTGTCACTCGACTGCGCTGTGAGATGGAGCATATTATCCCTCAATTTGGAAAAGCAGTATTTTGGCGTGAAGCTGGTCGAAAACTGCGTTTAAAATTGGTCACCGAGCAACGCTTTGGTGAAGGTATAAATGTCGAATTAGTATCGCAATCCCCCAACTGGAAATCATCGAATAACCCAACAAAGTTAGCTATTCTAGAGACCAGTGGACAGGGCGTTCTGTTGGATATGCCTAATAGGGCGGCAAAGCTAGCCTACCTTGAGTTACATAATGGGTTTCAGCCGGGGGTGTTTTTTGGAGAAGGAAAAAGTCGGTATGATTCATCTACGGCGCTAATGTCAGCTGTTCGCTTTCTGGATACCGTACCCGCGTTCGAGCGATGTGTCAGTGGTTTGTATCCCCGCCATTATGATGATGTTAAATCGGCTAAAATTCACTTTGAACCTGATGGTGAATTTCCACTGATGGTAGACGAACAAATGGCATTTACTGAAATGTTAAGCTACCTTGCAGTTGATAAGTCAATCAAAGAAATCGTCATTTCGGGTCACACCGATGAAACGGGTACCGTTTGCTATAATGACACCCTGTCATCACGACGTGCCTGGTACACTTACGATTTGCTGGTGCAACTGGGTGTCGACCCAGATTTTCTCCGAGTCGACTACTACGGGGAAAGCAAGCCTGACAAGAAAGGTACGTCAAAAAGTGACTTGGCAGCCAATCGACGGGTGACGGTTGAGTTAAGGCATTAAGCTTTAGTGTGTCTCTAAAAATGCTCTTTTTCCGGGATTGCCGCATCAGCTCGGTGCTGGTGCGCCAGCACGGTCGATGCTCATGATCAACGTACTCTCCGGTTCTCCGGGGGAGCTTCCGGCGCGCCGGACCGCTTAACTCACGAAATTATCACTATTTTTAGAGACTATCTTTATATATTCATGGCGCCTTAACTCAAGACTGATTTAGGCGAGAGTACTTCGATTGCCAATAAACCTCTGTTCCTGTATTTTCTATTGCAACAGACCGTGCCAATATAAACAGCAAATCCGATAGTCGGTTAATGTATTGGGTTGTTATCGGGTTCAAATTTTCCTTTGTTTTAAGCGTTACTAAAGAACGTTCAACTCGACGACAAACAGTTCTCGCCAGATGTAAAAAAGCAGTTGCCTGAGAGCCAGCGGGCAAAATGAATTCTTTCAATGACGGAAGTGCTTCATTGAATTTTTCGACTGCTGACTCTATAGCGTCGACATGGTTGTTCTGAATCAAGGATTTACCCGGTTGGCAGAGTTCGGCGCCAATATCAAATAAATCATGCTGAACTAAGGTTAGGACCTGACAGATATGGTCGTTTTCAATAGCACTTAATGTTACTCCAATTATTGCATTGAGTTCGTCTACCTCACCAAGGCAGTGAACCCTAATATCATCTTTAGCGCGTCGAGACCCGTCTGCCATTCCTGTGCTGCCGTCGTCACCCGTGCGAGTGACGATAGCCGATAATCGGTTACCCATTAAAAATGCCCCTGATATTGGAAAGTTAGTTATAAAAGCACTAATTAAATACTTAATTAGGATTCATGTCGATTCAAACATCTCATTTTATCATCGAAACTAAGGTTCGGGTTGATCAAGCAGACTTATTTGAGATTGATCAGAATGAGATGCTGTTCAATTATAAGTTCAATTTCAGCCAGCTAAAACGATCATGGCTTAGTCAGAATCTACTTTAATTGGTATAAATAAATACTATAAAAAACCAGTTTTATGACGAGTAGTAACGTTAATCTTTCGCGCTTTGTTTAGTTTTAAATCTAAATATTTGTTGAAAAACTTATATGAGATTCAACGAGGCGCAACAAGTCTTTTCAACGATAGAGCATTTTGAAACCCAATGAAATATAGACCACAAGGAAGGTTGTGAAATTGATGCGCACATTATTTGGTTGGATTTTGGGCGCGAGTGATATTATATTTTCGTTCTCGCCAGGCGACGAGCAAACCACCAGAAATAATAAATACCACGCCAGGAAAAAGACGATCAAACGGAGTTTCGTCAAATAATAACCAGCCAATAATAAAAGCGAATGGAATGCCAAAGTATTCAAAAGGTGAGAGTTTACTAGGCTTAGTTAATCGGTAAGCGGTAATCATGCAAAAAACTGCAAATCCACCCACTACTCCCATGGTCAGAAGCCAGAGCCAGTCCGTCGACTGCTTGATTGGAACGTAGCCAGTTGTGAAGAATAATATCCCTGAGCTACAGATTAGTGCGCCAATTGACGAGTACAGGTTGATAAGTGCCGTTGGAACTGAGTTGTCGATTAGCCTTACACAAATAGTGGAGAGTGAATAACCAAACGAGGCAACTAACGGGAGTAGGGCGTAAAAAGTGAAAATATTTGTTCCCGGACTAACGATGAATAAAACACCAATAAAACCGGTGGCGACAGCTGCCCAACGCCAGATTCCGACCCGATGTTTGAGGATTGGGATTGACAAGAGTGTAATGAAAATAGGTCCTATATAGGTGAGCGTTGTTGCTGTAGCAAATGTTAGCTTGGTTATACCAAAATAAAAGCAGTACTGTGCGATGCCTAAAATTAATCCTCTAAATAAGCCAAAGCGCCATTGGCTAAAACTGATTTTCCGCCCGCTACGATGCCACTCCTGTGAGAGTATCAGTACTAGAATAGACGGCAGCAAACCAAATATATTACGAAACGTTGCTAGTTGTTGCACAGGATAACGGTTGCCTAAATGTTTGATAATGGCCGCTTGGGCATCAAACAGAAGTAACGCGAGTAGAATAAACAGTACGGCTCTAGCAAAAGCGCTATTCTTATCGGACAAAATGGATCAGCATTTAGTTAGGTAGATAATTTAAAACAGACCATACTTTGTCATTTAAATGAATTAAATGAAAGGGATGAATGAAATCCGCAGGTAGGCTGAACATCTTCAATGTTTAGGAGTTTTTGCGCCAAAGGAATTATTTGAACAGACCAAAGTCAAATCAGATAAGGTTCTTTGTTATGTCAAATGCTGAGTGTTATTTTCAGAAAGTAGTGCTAACAAAACAATTTAGGATTAATATCTTGACTCAATCTAAGCGAAATAAATCGACGTTCAAGTCATTAAGTTTGATGGCGATTACCTTGCTAATACTGGCTACCATTACCCAATTAGCTCATGCATCCTGTACCGATAGAGGCGGTCCGGGTGTTGATTGGTCCGGTTGTAAAAAATCGTACAAAATGCTTAATCAGCAAGACTTTACTAATGCACGATTTGACGAGGCTGATTTGAGTTCTGGCAGGCTTGACAATAGTAACTTTACTGACGGAAGTCTAATAAAAGCTGATTTATCTCGATCAAATGCCAAAAATAGTCTTTTTCTGCGGACTAATATGACGAAATCAATGGGTTACCATACTGATTTCAGTGCTTCTCGTTTTATTGACGCGATTATGGTTAAATCTGAGTTTTCTCGAACGAATTTCGAAAATGCTATCTTTCAACAGGTTGACTGGTCTCGCGCTGAAATAGGTCGAGCCGAATTTAACGGTGCCAAGCTAGACGGTGTTAAATTCGAGCATTCAAATTTATCTCGTGCTCGGTTCACTGGTGCAACCTTAAATCAGGTAAATTTTATTGGGGCTTATACATTCTATACTCAGTTTCAGGGAGTTGACTTGAGCAATACCCAAAATATTGACCAGGCACAAATAAATATTGCCTGTGGTGATAATGACACTGTTTTACCCTTTGGGCTGAAAAGACCTTCTACATGGCCCTGCAGTGACTAACTCACTTGGCACTAAAATGATTCTACTATTACCACGCTGACCGAAGATTTTTTAATTTCGTGAGTTTTTTTGTAGAAACCTTCAACTACAATAGCTCAGTGTGAGTTAAGGCAATTAATTTATACATTGCTTTAATGGTTAAATTCCACTGTTTTCTGCGCAGTATTTCTATGCTAAGAATTATTAATTAACCGTTTACTGAGTGGTCAGATTCAGTTTGGTTAACAGCTCGTCTAATTCACCATTCGAATCCATTTCGAACAATTCATCACATCCGCCAACATGAGTACCGCCAATGAATATCTGAGGAACGCTAGAACTACCTTGGCTAACTTTAAGCATTTCCTGATAGGCACCGGGCTTTTCCCCAACGTCTATTTCGTCAAAGGGTAAATTTTTTTGGTTGAGAAGTTGTTTTGCACGATGACAAAATCCACATAACATGGACGAGTAAATGGTAATGCCTGACATGAGTAATCGAAAACCCTAATAAACAATAATTAAAAGTAATAGTGAGTGTAAGC
>OOGD01000254.1_pt1 | contig 11391 bp, 8 predicted proteins | sample 1670381 | NCBI WGS metagenome assembly OOGD01 (sample SAMEA98146918, study PRJEB22522) | marine metagenome | biome: marine biome; feature: marine water body; material: sea ice | place: Arctic Ocean | collected 14-Sep-2015 | depth 1.3 m | reverse complement strand
ATACTATTACTCTTATAATGAGTGTTAGTGCATTTATACGACAAGATAAATTACTAAGTTTTGTATTGTTGATAGCTAGTCTGCTGTTTTTTAGTTCGCATCTAATTCTTCGTTCAAAGCGTCTCGCCAACCCTTACAAACTTTCAGCCAATTTATTGACCACCTCACTTATGTTGCTGATGTTTTATTTAGTATTCGCAGGAGGAGTCGAAGGTACAGGCCCTTTATGGATTTACATCGTGCCTCCCATAGCACTGTTTTTTGGAGGGATGCGCAAAGGCTTGCGAAACCTAGGCGTATTTGTTTTGGTTATAAGTATTTTATTGTTTTATCCTGATCACCAATTGCTTGCAACGACTTATTCTTTTGAATTTAAATCTAGATTGATTTATTCGTTTTTGACTGTTTCATGCTTATTTGCTTTTTACGAGTATGTAAGAAAAAGTTCATTTCATCAGCTTCAAGAGATGAGTCAAAAGTTTGAAAAACAAGCTATGCAGGATCCCCTTTCTGGGCTATTAAACCGACGGGGAATGCGGGAGAATTTGCAGCAAGAGTTTGAGCGAAATCAACGTTACAAAAATAATCTAACCGTGATGATGTGTGATATAGACCACTTCAAAGCCGTCAATGACCAATATGGACATGATAAAGGTGATGACATCATAAAAAGTTTAGCCATTATTTTCAGAGCTGGACTTCGCAAACAAGACTCCCTAGCAAGATGGGGCGGTGAAGAATACTTATTTTTACTAGTAGAAACCAACGGTGAGCAAGCAATGCAGCTAGCAGAAAAATTGCGACGCAAAATCAAAGAAAAACAGTATAAGCAAGATGATAAAGTTTTCGGTATTACAATTAGTATTGGATTACATCAAATTGCTTCGACTGATACTATAAACCAAGCCATTACCAAAGCAGATACCAATCTTTACAAAGCCAAGGAACAAGGGCGCGATCGCTGCATTTTAGATTAACCTCTGAGCAAGCAAACATTCTGAACTTAACCCCGAAGGTAAAATACTCAACTCATGCGCTCAAATCGTTACCCCACTAATGACGAAACGCCAATAAACTGGCGAATATTTTCCCAACTATGGCCTTATTTAACTGAATTCAAGGTCAGAGTAGGCTTGGCCCTACTGTGCTTAGTTGCTGCTAAGACAGCTAGTATTTACTTACCCTTTATTCTTAAATATACCGTTGACGATCTCAATGCAGAACGAGCAACAGACGCTCTTGTGCTAGTACCTTTTGGTTTAGTTGCAGCTTATGGATTACTGCGTTTAGCTAATGTACTGTTTGGCGAGATAAGAGACACTCTTTTCGGACGCGTTACTGAGCGAGCGATGCGCCGCTTAGGACTACAAGTGTTTCGTCACTTACATAATTTAGATTTAGATTTTCATCTTAATAGGCAAACAGGTGGGCTGTCCAGAGACATAGAGCGCGGCACCAGCGGTATCAGTTTTTTAATGCGCTTTTTAGTATTCAATATTATCCCAACTTTATTTGAAATAGCAGTCGTTGTGGGTGTGTTGTTTTACAATTACGGTTTTAGTTTTGCTCTGATAATTTTAGTTTCAGTAGTGGGTTACGTGGGTTTTTCAGTCAAAGCGACAGACTGGCGAACTAAGTATGTACGCGAGGTTAATCAAGCAGACTCGAGCACTAGCTCAAGAGCCATTGACAGCTTACTCAACTATGAAACCGTTAAGTACTTTAATAACGAAAACTACGAAGCAAACAGATACGATGTCGACTTAGCTAATTGGGAAAACGCACGCCGCAAAAATCGTTTGTCATTGTTCGCGTTAAACGGTGGCCAGGCGTCGATTATTGCGATGGCTATGACCAGTATGATGGCGTTGGCAGCCTATAAAGTTGCACAAGGCGATATGACCATTGGTGACTTTGTATTAATTAACGCCTTTACAATGCAGATATTTATGCCGTTGAATTTCTTGGGTTTTGTTTACCGAGAGATACGCGGATCGTTAGCCAATATAGAAAATCTATTTAACCTGCTAGATAAACAACCTAATGTACCAATAGATACAAGCGCTAAAGAACTAGAAATCGGCCAAGGCAAGATAACTTTCAATCAGGTGCAATTTAGTTATCGCCCCGACCGAATCATTCTTCATGATATAAGTTTTGACATCCTACCGGGTCAAAAAGTTGCAGTAGTAGGGGAAAGTGGCTCGGGTAAGTCAACGTTAGTCAAGTTACTATTTAGGTTTTATGACTCTTCAAACGGCAGTATCAGTATTGACGGGCAAGATATTAGCAAGGTCAATCAACATTCATTACGCAAAGCCATAGGTATTGTTCCCCAAGATACGGTGTTATTCAACGATACTATTTTCGAGAACGTTCGTTATGGACGGCCAGACGCAACTGATGCCGAAGTGCAACAATCCATTGACTTAGCCCATCTTCGCGGGTTTATTGATTCACTTCCGAATGGTGAGCAAACTTCTGTCGGTGAACGAGGACTAAAACTCTCGGGTGGCGAAAAACAACGTGTTGCGATAGCTAGAACTATATTAAAACGTCCACCTATTATGGTGTTCGATGAGGCAACCTCCTCTCTTGATAGCCGTTCAGAGCAAGCTATCTTGACTGCATTAAAAGAAATTTCGCAAGGCCATACTAGTCTGGTAATTGCGCATCGCTTATCCACTATTATCGATGCTGATAAAATTGTAGTGATGGGCAATGGTCGAATATTAGAACAAGGTAGCCATCGACAATTACTAGACTTAAACGGTGCTTATAAAAAACTTTGGCAAACACAACAGGATCAACATCTCGAGTCAGACATTGGATAATCGAGTCTTGATAGAAGCCGTCAATCAGACGATGCCATTTGGTAAGTATGCAGGAAGAAAACTATTACACTTACCTGAACCGTACTTAGTTTGGTTTAATAACAAAGGTTTTCCTGAAGGTAAATTAGGCCAGCAACTGGCCTTGATGCATGAAGTTAAGGTCAATGGCTTAGAAACCATGTTAGCACCACTTTTACGAGAAGATTAATGAGTTATCAGCATACGCGCAACAGGGTTAGAGACAGACCTAGAAACGCTCAGCGTGAAAACATTGATAAACAGATTTGTTGTTTGCATAAAGCGATGGCCAAAAAACTGCTTGCTAACCATCACTACATTCCACAAGTTATGGCGACAATAGAAGCCCGGTACGAGTCTGGTAAGATGCGTTATGGCGCATATCTGTTTTGGTCCAGCCTACTTGAGTATATCGATCAGCCAGCTCTGTTTATGGATACCCTACTAGAAGATGCACCACAGCTAAGGAAGTATCGACGCCAAACCCCGCTTGTTGGGATCCTCACTGAACAAGAAAGACAAACAGTATTAGATGAATTAACCTTCTAAGTTTTTTAATACAAGCTCATAACGTTTATTAGTTTATTAGTTTATTATATTTACAAAAAACAAAAATAATGAAAGTAAACGAAAAGTGTTTTAACCACACAACACAAATAGAACAACAAGTAAGTTGTTAAACGTCATCCAAAATATCAGTAACCTGAATGTGCAAACGCAGCTTTTGATGAATTCTGACTTTATAAAACGCTTAGTACTTCTATGCTTTTTGTCCTACTAATTTTTTTCCCTCCTAGGCTTACTTGCTTCGTGGTTAGATATTTTTTCGCTTTAAATTATTAACTAATAAGGTCGTCTAAATTTATGTCTGTTGAATAGCTTTAGGATGTGGCTTAATCTTCTTATATTCAACAAAATGTACAGAAATTTAGTCATGACTTCGCGATTTAAACAGAAAACAATTATTATTACGGGCGCATCCGCAGGTGTTGGCGCAGCCTGTGCTCGAGCCTTTGCTGCTCAAAAAGCAAATTTGGTACTGGTGGCTAGAGGTCAACAAGGATTAGATTTAATTAAAAACGAATTGTCGACGCAGACAAAAGTGCTTACCGTGGCAATGGATGTATCAGATACAGAACAATGTTTGGCTCTTTTTGCCAAGGCTGAGCTAGAATTTGGTTGTGTTGATGTGCTGGTAAACAATGCTGGCATGCACAGCCGAGGCAACCTTGAGACTGTCTCTCCATCAGATGTGGGTGCCATGGTTGATATCAATCTTCGTGCGCCCATGATGCTATCTTGTGCAGCTATTCCATATCTGCGAAGAGCTGGCGGTGGAGCAATAGTGATGCTTGGATCACTCGCTGGCATGGCTCCCTTACAGGGCGCAGCTACCTATTCCGGCACCAAAGCGGGATTGCGAGCTTTTGCCTACGCCCTTGCTGATGAAATGCGAGACAGCGGTATATATGTTGGGGTGGTCTCACCTGGTCCGATTGATACTGGCTTTATTATGGATGAAATTGACAACGTTGAGGACATCGTTTTTTCCCAGCCTATGAGTAGTGCTGACGAAGTAGCAGATGCGGTGTTAAGTATCGCAGCAGGAGAAAAATTAGAAATCCCCATGCCAGCGGCCAGCGGTAGGATGATGAATCTAGCTTATCTTTTCCCTCGGCTACGTCGCTACCTGCGACCCAAATTATATGCTAAGGGGCTTAAAAATAAAGATAAATACCGTGGTCGATAGTTTAACAAATAACTCTATAGGCTTTTGATTAAGACAACTGCATTTAATCACTTCAAACAGTGGTTCATCACAAAATTACTACCAATCCCGAGCGAAAACTACTCGGGTATAACATTTTTTCGTTTCCATAAAAATTCAGTAAAACATCCATAATCTCGGATTTAAGATATAAATAGTTATATTTTTTGCGAGCGTCGATTTCACACTGGCTCTGTTTGTTTTTTTAGATAATATGAATACCTAGGATTTTCTATCTACCCGCTGCGATGTAACGTTCCACCTGCCGCGCCAAAATAGGTAGAGGCATCGCACCTGTTCCTATCACCACTTCATGAAAATCACGAATATCATATTTATCTCCTAGCTCAGCCTGGGCTTTGTTTCGTAATTCAAGAATTTTTATCATGCCCATTTTATAGCCAAGCGCCTGCCCCGGGTTAACAAAATAACGCTCTACTTCTGTCACAATATCCTGTTGTGATATAGGTGTGTTTTCAGTGAAATAATCGATCGCTTGCTGCCGAGTCCACTTTTTAGCGTGAATGCCTGTATCAGTAACAAGTCGAACCGAACGCCAAATTTCATCCTGTAAGCGACCAAAGTCATGCATTGGCTCGGTATAAAACCCCATTTCTTTTGCCAGTTTCTCAGCGTAGAGAGCCCAACCTTCTACAAAAGCATTGCCACCTCCAAACTTTCTAAATTTGGGTAACCCTTCAAGCTCCTGTGCTAACGCAAGTTGAAAATGATGCCCTGGCACACCTTCATGAAATGTAATGGCCTTAAACACATATTTTTGCACACCTGTCATATCTGCCAAATTCGCATAGTAAATGCCTGGGCGACTCCCATCCATTGATGGCACATTATAAAATGCGATACTGGTGGAGTTTTCACGCCACTTTTCGACTCTGCGCACTTCAAGTTTAGCTTTTGGAAGACGTTTGAAAAATTGTGGTGCCACCTTAAAAATTTCTGCTGTTTCGGCCCGTGCCTCAGCCAGAAATACCTCACGTCCAACATCGCTGTTTGCGTAGAAATTGTTGGGATCGGTTCGCACAAACCTGAAAAAATTCTGAAGATTACCTTCAAATCCCACATTTTCCATAATGCCGCGCATTTCCTTGTGAATACGCGCAACATCAGCTTTTCCAAATTCATGAATTTGATCAGCGCTCATCGTAAGATTGGTATGGTGTTTAATTCGATTCTGATAAAAATCATCACCATCTGGCAAAGCCCAGACACCCGTTACTTTATTTTGTAATTTAGAAAGACGTATGACTTCGTCAAGTAATGCTGTGTATCCTCGCTGAAACTCTCCATCAATAGCCTCATTAGCTTGTTTTACAAAAATCTTTTTCTCCGCATCAGAAATATCAAGTTGAGTGATTTTTTCGGCAATATCATTTCTCAATGGTGATTGCTCAATAATACTTCTGATATCTGCAATCATAGCTGGGAATGCAAATTTAGGTGCAACAACTCCAATAGATTCACGATCTTGAGATTTTTTAACCATCTCTTTCATCAGACCTTCCAGACCCTGAATCCGAGAGATATAATCAAGTGCATCTTGGCGTGTATCTACTTTGTGATTGTTCTGCAGCAAACTTAATGGACTGGTAAATTGTCCTCGAAACTGATCAACTACATAGAAATGTCGCAAAAATATTGCATTCTCAATAGATTGTTCTTGATTAAAACGAAAAATATCATAACTAAGCTGACTTTCAGGGCTAAGTTTTGTGTAATCAAATTTTGTTAAAAGTATCGCCAGATCAGCTTTTTTCTCTGCAGTGCGAAGATTTGCGACACTATCGGAGGTATCCGTCCATTCTCCCTGACGTTTAGTCTTCAAGCCTAATCGAGTTTGACGATTGGGACTATTGGCAACGTTACGCTCAAAAATTTCTTCAAAAAAAGTATTCAGACGAACATTTTCAGATCCGACCTGCTCTGTTTCATGGGCGTACAAGGTAACAGATACAACGCTACCTAATATGCTCCCAGCCACTATAAAAGCCGCTAATGTTGTTGTTTTTAAAGTCACAAGTTTCCCTCTTATAATCTGATGATTGATGTTTATAACGTCTGTCATCAGTGACAGTTATTTTTAGGTATTTATCTGCTCTAATCAAACTCACTAAAATAATAAAATTTTAATAATGTCACTAAAATTTTATTCAACTGCATGATCTTTCGCGATATGAGATTGGATTAGTTTTTAATTATCTTCTTATCATCGTCTAAAAAATACAAAATGATAGGTATCTTTATAACGGAAAACGCTACACCTGATTTCTACAATAATCAACAGACTTCACTTTGGTCGTCGTCATCAGTCAAAGCAGATTATTTTTAAAGCTCATGGCTAATGAAAAATAAACTTGTTGTTAAACGTTCAAATAAAAAAGTCTGCCTTGTGCTGGATACTTTAATCAAGGTTTAGTCATCTTGTCTAATCAATAAAGGTTAATGAATAAAGGTTAATGAATCTCATGTTTACACTATTGTTTTTACCAACCCATTTTTTTGCATAATAATTTTAATTTCGTCGATACTTGCAGGATCATCGATAGTGGAAGGCATAACAAATTCTTGATCTTCTGCTATCTGGCGCAGCAATTTACGCAGTATTTTTCCTGATCGGGTTTTGGGTAAACGCTCAACGATAAATGTTTGTTTCAAACAAGCAACGGCACCAATTTTTTTACGAACCATTGCAACCAACTCAGCTTGTAAGTCTGCGTCTCTTATATTTACCCCATCTTTTAATAATGTTAATCCAACAGGCACTTGACCTTTTATATTATCGTAAACACCGATAACGGCGCATTCTGCTATGGCATCATGGGCAGCTATAATCTCTTCCATTTCACCCGTTGATAAGCGATGCCCAGCAACGTTAATAATATCGTCCGTTCGCCCCATAACAAACAAATACCCGTCTTCGTCTAAGTAGCCACCATCGCCTGAGCAATAGTAACCGGCATATTCGCTTAAGTAACCAGAATCAAAACGACTAAAATCGCCCCAAATAGTACTCAGACAACTGGGAGGTAGAGGTAATTTAATCGCAATTGCACCTTGCACATTCGGTGGAAGTGGCAGTCCGTTAGCATCGAGTATCTGTATATTAAAACCAGGCACAGGTTTGGTCGCAGAACCAGGTTTTGCAGGTAATCTTTCAATCCCGATTAAGTTTGAAGCAATGGCCCAGCCCGTTTCTGTTTGCCACCAATGGTCGATGACCGGCTTACCAATTATTTTTGAAATCCACTCATAGGTGGGTGGGTCTAGTCGCTCGCCTGCCATAAATACACTTTCTAAGCAGGATAAGTCGTACTTTTCTAATAATTTAGCCTCGGGGTCTTCTTTGCGAATAGCTCTAAATGCAGTGGGTGCAGCAAAAATAGCTTTTACTGCATACTCTTCAATTACTCGCCAAAATGCACTGGCATCAGGGGTTTTTACTGGCTTACCCTCAAACACTATGGTGGTGCATCCATGTAACAGTGGTCCATAAACAATATAAGAATGCCCCACTACCCAACCAATATCTGATGCCGCCCAAAACACATCACCCGGTTGCATATTATAAACTGCCGACATTGAGTATTTTAAGGCAACGGCATGCCCACCATTATCACGAACAACACCTTTAGGTTTACCTGTAGTTCCAGAGGTATAGAGGATATAAAGAGCATCGGTTCCGCTGACGCTAACACAATCGGCAGGTTGCGCTGCTCCTAAGGCATCAGCCCAATCTATGTCGCGACCCTGTTGCATGCTTGCAAGGCACTGTTCCCGTTGTAATAAGATAACTCGCGCAGGCTTATAATCTGCAAGCTCAATCGCTTCATTAATCATAGGTTTATATTCAATAATGCGGTTAACCTCGATGCCGCATGATGCTGTTATCAATAACTTAGGTTGCGCATCATCAATACGTACCGCGAGTTCATGAGCAGAGAAACCACCGAACACTACCGAATGCACAGCACCAATTCGAGCGGCCGCCAGCATCGCAATAACGGCTTCGCTGATCATGGGCATATAAATAACCACTGTGTCCCCCTTATCTACACCGTTGATTTGCAACAGACCTGCAAACCGAGCCACTTTTTCAAGTAACTCACTATAAGTAAATTGCATTTTTGTTGAAGTAACAGGTGAATCATAAATAAGTGCGATTTGCTCGCCACGACCTTGTTCGACATGATGATCTAGGGCCATGTAACAAGTATTCATTTCGCCATCAGCAAACCACCTTTGAATACCATTTTCATCAACAGACAATATTTTTTTAGGCGCTTTAAACCAAGGTAATTGTTTGGCCTTGTCGCTCCAGAATATTGCGGGTGAGTCAATTGAAGCTTGATATTCTGTGACGTAAGACATAACAATATACCTGAGTTAATGATTCTAAATAAAGGTTTAACAAACTACAGCTTGCGTCACTACTTAGTTAGACAATACTGTAAAAAGTTAAATTATGGTATTGGACTCGAGTCCTATGTGACGGTTTTTATTTGCATGTTAGCATCACACATAAATATCAAATGGTTCAACACCTGTGCTTTCAACTTTAAGACCCCTCTACCCTCTCATATTTCTGCTCGTGTGGAGCGCCGGTTATGCTATGGCAAAACTAGCATTGATATATACCCAACCCCTAAACCTACTCGCTTTTCGTTTTGTAGGTGCTTTTTTAGTGCTGACACCTTTGGTTATATTGTGGCGCTTACCCATCCCTAACTTTCGGAAGTCTTATGCTCTAATTGGAACTGGATTGTTTTTACACATAGGGCATTTTGGAAGTATTTATGTGGGTATGAAACTAGGGGCAAGTGCCAGTATCATGGCCTTATTTGCTGCTTCACAACCAGTACTGGTGATCATAGCAAGTGCGTTATTAGCTCGAAAGTTACCAGCTTGGAACATATGGGCTAGCCTGACCTTAGGACTGCTAGGTGCAACACTGATTGTGGGGGTTAACATGCAGGGTAACGAGGGGTACTTATTAGGCGCAATTCTTGGTTTTACTGCAGTTGTTGCGTTGTCAATTGGTCAGGTAATTGAAAAACAACGAAAGTTAGGTGTCCATCCCATTGTTGCTACTTGGGTGCAATACGCGTTTGCATCGGTTATTTCTATTCCATTCGCATTAGCGTTTGAAGGACTTATTTTTGAAAATACATTGCCTTTTTGGGGTGCTATCGCCTTTGTAGTTTTCGGTAATTCTATTGTAGGCATACTGTTGATGTTCGCCATGGTTCGCGAAGGCTCTATAGCAAAGGTGGCTTCGATTATGTTTATGGTGCCCGGTGTTGGGGCACTTATTGCTTGGTTAGTGGCAGACGAAGTGCCCAAGTTAATCACCATTCCTGGCTTTATACTTGCGATGTTAGGATCACTGTGGACCAGCAGAATAGCAAATAAAACGTCACCAACGAATATCCCGCAATAATTTCGAATTCATACAATTGACATAAAAACGTAATTTTTTTGCTCTGGTTAATTATTAAATGCTTAGCGTTCCCTATTTATCTTAATAGGAAACCTGAACAACTGATGGGATTTAACTTAGCGAATAGTTCACTGGACGGGCTTAACATCGGTTAGGTTGAGCACAATAAAACCTGTAACTTTGTCGCTACTACAGGAACAGTGAAATAGATATCCAAAGGACGATTGTAAATATCCAATTGAAAATTACCAGTATCGACACCGACGTTAATGTTTTGATTCATTTTAGTATTCATAATAAGCTAACTTTTGCATGCATAATGCGGGTCGATAACCCAGTTATCGAGACCCAGTAGACTATTCGAGTGTGGTGCTTGGAGTGTGGTGCTTGGAGTGTGGTGCTTGGAGTGTGGTGCTTGGAGCGTGGTGCTTGGAGCGTGGTGCTTGGAGTGCGGTGCTTGGAGTATGATGTTCATTCTTGTTATCGGTCTATCAACTGAGGAGCCATCATTTAATCGAACGACTGCAAAAGAAAGCTTTAGTTGCTGCTAAAGCCTGGTTCTCACCTTACCCCAATCCAATTAGAAACAGGATGGTTTACATGAGCTACTATCCATACAAGCATTCATATTCGCTTTCAAAAATATCCCCCTAATTTTTAGAACTATTCCAAGAGCTTCAAGCATACTTTTTATTTTTAATAAGTTAATTTGAGATGACTTAGCTATCAAGTCAACGGTAAACGCTGATATTCGACCAAGTTGGTGTATCTGATATAAACAAAGCTTGGTAGTGTTGTATACAATCAAAGTTGTATGTAAATTGTTAAAAGTTAATTTCAAATTTGTTGCAACAATATTTAACAGCATAACTATATTCAAATATTTTCCCCGAAGATGGCGTTATTACAACAAAAAGCAGCGTATATAATAAATTAGATAGCATGCAGTACTAGGAGAATAATGTGGAAAAAAAGACAACATATTGGCAGGAAAACCTACGCTTGATAGCAATATGTCTGATCATTTGGTTTATCGTATCATTTGGCTTTGGCTTGTTATTAGTAGAACCACTAAACGAGTTTCGACTCGGTGGATATAAGCTTGGATTCTGGTTTGCTCAGCAGGGTTCAATTTATACTTTTGTTGGGTTAATTTTTTGGTATAGCCATAAAATGAACAAACTTGATAAAAAATACGAGTCTGAGGACGGTCTCTTATACACATATGACGCTGCCGACGAAGACGACAGGGTAGCACACGAGAGTAGCAGAATGACTCAGAAAACACAGACACAAACAGAGACGACCTAGTCGCA